>ERZ825324.3335-NODE-3335-length-15093-cov-6.530988_pt1 | contig 15093 bp, 10 predicted proteins | sample MGYA00519859_ERZ825324 | MGnify/ENA primary metagenome ERZ825324 (study PRJEB31778, sample SAMEA3449198) | human gut metagenome | biome: human gut; feature: human-associated habitat; material: faeces | place: United Kingdom | collected 2010/2012 ... | reverse complement strand
CCGTTTCGGACACGGAAAAAGCCGAGCTCAAGGTCGCGGGTTTAGTTGAAAACTACGTGCAAAATTACCTCTACATGACGGGAGAAACGTACGCCATGGTCGCCGATAAGGGCTACGAGCCGAAAACGCTCCTGCTGCGCGTAAACGACAGCGCAGACGAATATGCGCTTTCCGCCGCACTCTCCAAAACGGACGGCGTATCCTCCGTTTCCGTCGTCACCGATACGCGCAATATGATCGACCAAATGATGCAGAGCCTAAACTATGTCGTCGCGCTCGTGCTCATTTCCGCCGGTGCACTCGCGTTCATCGTCCTGTTTAACCTCGGCAACATCAATCTGACCGAACGCGTCAGGGAAATTGCCACCATCAAGGTGCTCGGCTTCCATTCCAGGGAAACCGGCGCGTATGTGTTCCGTGAAAATATCATTTTGTCCATGATGGGCATCGTCGTCGGCCTGCCGCTCGGCGTTCTGCTGCACACATTTGTGCTCATGCAGATCCGCGTCGATATGGTCTCTTTCAAAGCTGTCATCGCACCCGTCAGCTTCCTTTTGACCGTTGTCATGGTCGTGCTGTTCACGGTTATCACCGACCTCGTCATGCGCAAGAAAATCGCCAAAATCGATATGGCGGAATCCTTAAAATCGATCGAATAAAGAAAAGCTGCACCACACTACTGCGCGAAAAAACGAAGTAAACATTTTTCGTAAAATTCTTGCCGCAGCTCCCTCGGTTTTCTCCGTTTTGAACTATTATGAAGCGAGCGAAAATCCTGTATAATAGAAACCGTTAAATGGTTTATATTGGAAACGCACATTCCTCCCGAATGATAACGAACAACACATTGGCAGGCTCTTTATCAAAGTGCCGCTTTCAGTTTATCATTCAGGAGGAATTTTTATGCCCAAAAACAAAGTACAGGACGCCGTTTTCACCGCTATCATGGCTATTATCATGGTCTACGGCATGATTGTCTACAATGTCGCGCTGAACACCGGCGGTGTCACAAGCGAAACCTTTCTGCTCGCTCTGCATGAACTGCCCATTATGGCGCCGATCGCGTTTATTCTGGAATTTTGCGTCGTCGGCAAGCTTGCAAAGCGCCTCGCGTTTTCGTTCATGAAGCCTACGGACCGCCCGCAGTTCATCACCTATGCCGTTTCCATCTGCATTTGCTGCATCATGTGCCCTATCATGAGCCTGATTGCGACCATGCTTTTTAAAAACACCCACACCTTCGGTACGTTTATTCAGACATGGGGCATGAACTTCCCGTGCGCCGTGCTGTGGCAAATGTTTTACTGTGGCCCGCTCGTCCGCCTGATTTTTCGCTTGATTTTCAGGGAAAAGAAAAGTAAATAAGCATAGAAAAAATTCTCCCTCGGCTCCACAGCCAAAGGAGAATTTTCTTTATCCCGGCAAAATTTCCGCCAAAATCGCGTTGGAGACCAAAAAGCCCTCCGCGGTCAGCGAGATTCGCTCGTAATCTGCATGTATCAGATTTTTCGGCAAGTGCTTACAACCTTCCAGAACCCCGTCAAACAGCGCACCGCCGTTTTCAAATCGTGTCTCGCAAATCTTTCTTTGCAGCCCCTCGGTCAGCCGAAGCGACAGCATCGCAAATTCCGAAAAACCGCCGCCGGCGCCGTCGTCTGTGGGCGCATTGCCGTTTAAAAAGCCCTCTAAATCGCGTGGGAAATAAAATCGCCTGCCCTCCATAAAGGAGTGCGCCGCGGGACCGAGCCCCAAATATTCCTCGCACCGCCAATACTGCAAATTGTGTCGGCTCTCTTTGCCCGGCCGCGCAAAATTGCTGATCTCATACTGGTCATACCCGCGCTTTTTAAGCTCGTTTACGGCAAACAAATACTGGTCTGCCGTGCCGTCCTCATCGGGCAGATTAAGCTCTTGCTTTGCAAACGGCGTACCGGGCTCTATCTTTAAAATATACGCGGAAACATGGTCGGCCTCGAGTGCCGCGCAAAAATCGATCGAGCTTTTCAGTGTCTCCAAGCTCGAGTTCGGCAGGCCAAGCATCAAATCGACCGAAACATTGTCGATGCCCGCTTCTCTCGCCGCTTTCACCGCTTCCCGCACGGTTTCCGCCGTGTGCCTGCGGCCGAGAATTTTCAATTCCGCCTCGTTTGCGGACTGCATACCCATTGAAATACGGTTGAACCCGCCGCGTTTCAGCGTTTCAAAAAATAAAACGTCTACATCCGCCGGGTTGCACTCCGTCGTGATTTCCGCGTTTTCGGCAACATTAAACTGCTCTTTCACTTTTTCGAGCACGCGGCACAGTCTTTTCGCACCGAACACACTCGGCGTACCGCCGCCAAAATATACCGTATGCAACAGCCGTTCGCCGTATTTTTCACCGTACACTGCAAGCCGCGCACACAGCGCCGCCAAATAGCGGTCAAATACGTCGTCTTCTTCCGGCCGCGCGGAGTAGAAATCGCAATACGGGCACTTGCTTTTGCAAAACGGAATGTGGATATACAGCGAAAACGGTTTATTCATCAAGCTTCAGAACCGCCATAAACGCCTCCTGCGGTACTTCTACCGTGCCCAGCTGGCGCATGCGCTTCTTGCCTTCCTTCTGCTTTTCCAGCAGCTTCTTTTTACGGGTGATGTCACCGCCGTAGCACTTCGCCAAAACGTCCTTGCGCATTGCTTTAACGGTCTCACGCGCGATGATCTTGCCGCCGATGCACGCCTGCACCGGCACCTCAAACAACTGGCGCGGAATTTTCTCCTTCAGCTTTTCCACCATCTTGCGGGCGCGCGGGTACGCTTTTTCCGCGTGGATGATAAACGAAAGCGCGTCCACCACTTCGCCGTTCAGCATAATATCCAGCTTCACAAGCTCGCTCTTGCGGTAGCCGATGAGCTCATAGTCAAACGACGCATAGCCGCGCGTGCGGGATTTCAGCGCGTCGAAGAAATCGTAGATAATTTCATTGAGCGGCAGCTCATAGTGAATATCCACACGGTCGGTGTCAATGTATTTCATATCCTTGAAAATACCGCGTCTGTCCTGACAAAGCTCCATGATGTTACCCACAAATTCTGTCGGGGAGTAAATGTGCGCGTTCGCAATCGGCTCCTCCGCCAGCGCAATGTGCGAGGGATCAGGGTAATTCGTCGGGTTATCGATGGACAGCTTTGTGCCGTCCGTCTTTGTAATGTGGTACACAACGCTCGGCGCGGTTGTGATGAGGTCAAGGTTATATTCTCTCTCCAGACGCTCCTGAATGATCTCCATGTGCAGCAGTCCCAGAAAGCCGCAGCGGAATCCGAAGCCCAGTGCAATGGAAGTTTCCGGCTCAAAGGAAAGGGACGCGTCATTCAGCTGTAACTTTTCCAGTGCGTCCCGCAGGTCGCCGTAGCGTGCACCGTCTGCCGGATAGATACCGGAAAAGACCATGGGGTTGACCTTGCGGTAACCGGGCAGCGGCTCTGCACAGGGGCGGTCTGCGTGGGTGACGGTATCACCCACGCGGGTATCTCCGATGCTCTTGATCGAAGCGGAGAGGTAGCCAACTTCGCCTGCACGAAGCACACCATCGTTGACCAGCGTGTTCGTTGTCATATAGCCGGCTTCCACAATGGTGAATTCCGCACCGGTCGCCATCAGCTTAATGGTATCCCCGACTTTGACGGTACCCTCTTTGACGCGGATATAGATGACAACGCCCTTATAGGCATCATAATAGCTGTCGAAGATCAGAGCTTGCAGCGGAGCGTCCGGATCGCCCTTGGGTGCCGGAATGTCCGTCACAATTTTTTCCATGACAGCTTCGATGTTGATGCCTGCCTTTGCGGAGATCCGCGGGGCATCTTCTGCGGGAATCCCGATCACATTTTCGATCTCCTCGCAGACACGGTCAGGATCTGCAGCAGGCAGGTCGATCTTGTTGATGACCGGCACTACTTCCAGATCGTGTTCGATTGCCAGATAAGTATTTGCCAGTGTCTGGGCTTCGATGCCCTGTGAAGCATCGACTACCAGAATCGCACCCTCACAGGCGGCAAGGCTGCGGGAAACCTCATAGTTGAAGTCCACGTGGCCGGGGGTGTCGATCAGGTTGAACACATAGGTTTCCCCATCCTTGGCACGATAATTCAGACGGACTGCACGTGCCTTAATGGTGATTCCCCGTTCCCGTTCAATATCCATGTTGTCCAGGATCTGTTCTTCCATATCCCGCTTGGCAACGGTATAGGTCTGTTCCAGAATCCGGTCTGCCAGTGTGGACTTGCCGTGGTCAATATGAGCAATGATGCAAAAATTGCGGATATGTTCCATTCTATGATCTTCCTTCCATTTGAGCCGAGCCGGCTCTGTTCCGAAATTACTCCATGGTATATTATAACGGTTTTTCAGGAGATTGTCAAGGCACAGCTTTCCCGCCGCCGCAGGGGCATGCAGTTACGTGGGATTTTTCAGCGTGGGCAGGTGGCTGGGGAGATACCCCAGCACAATTTTTTGCAGTTCCTCGTTCCAGCAGAAATACAGACGTGCCAGTCCCTTTGCCTTGATGCCGTACTTGATGTGCATGTCCAGCAGATACTTCCGGTCGTCCACCTGTGCCAGATAATCTTCCCGATGCACCCGCAGGGTTTCCGCCCCGCAGCGGGACACATCCCAGCAGTATCGCTGACCATACAGTTCCAGCAGTTCCTCGCTCAGATTCCCCTGCCGAAACTTTCCATAGGCACTCAGATAGAGGATACCGTCACAGATCACTGCCAGATCCAGCTTGCTGCTGAATTTCCGCAGACTGTTCCTGGCACGCTGGGTAAAGATCAGGCTGTCCGAGAAATGTTTTTCCGCCCACTCCGGAATGGCTTCCTTGTCTGTGGGGAATGTCGCGGCAATGTCTGCCTTTTCCCGATAGAACTGCACGATCTCCGTAGACTGCTGATAGGAATTTTTTTTCGAATCGTATTCCTGTTCCAGAACCTGATACGCCGCATTCCGCCGTTCCAGTTCCGCTTCTTTTTCTGCCAGCTGCTTCTGATAGATTCGCAGCTGTTCCCCATTCATACGCATATCCGTGTTCTGCTGGGTAAAATCTTTCAGCTGGTTTTTCAGCTCGTCGTTTTCCTGCTGTAAGATGCGGCAGCGTTCCTCCAGCGAAAGGGTTTCCTGCTGGCTGTCCTGCAATACTGCCAGCCGTGCATCTGAATGAAATAGGATCCTGCCAAATGTAAAGGCTCCGCGTTTGAGCATCTGCCGCAGTTCCTGCTTCCGCTGGCGGGAAAAGCCGTCCATGTCCCTGGCGTACTGGGCATAGGGATAGCGTTCCGCCGTACTGCCGTGCCGGAGGATCAGCATGTCCCCTTCCTGCAACGCAAGCTTATACTTGCGGGAAAATTCTTCCAGACAGCGGTGCTCCACGAAACAGACCACCCCGAACCCCAGCAGCTTTTCCGCCAGTTTCTCAAACGGAAATACCGGCAGTTTCTCCGTCGTTTCCGCCTTTGCCGGCGAAGCTGCTTCCGGTTTGAGTTTCATCTTGCTGCTGACATGCCGCTTGACACGGCGGTTCAGCGGCTGCTGTAGGTTTTTGGTCACAGTCGATTCCGCTTCATTCATCTGCACATTGCGGTCATAAAAGTGCAGCATGTCGTTATGGGCAGAAAGCTCTGCGGAAAAGGACTGTAGTTTCGGCACAGCTGAAACGTCCAGCTGCTCCAGATCCAGCTTTTTCTGCACTGTACCGCTGTCCGCCACAACGACCAAGGGCATGTCGAAATCTGCTGCGTGACAGAGAGCATCAAAGTAGGCAATGTCGCTTTTCTTCCGAATCTCCATGGCTTTTCCGTTCAGCAGAAAACCGTTTTTGAGAAATCCCACATGGGGATTCTGTGCCAGTGCCGGAATGATCATAGGACGGAACACTTCACAGGGAGCCGTGCTGTCTGACGGTTCAGAACAAATGGTGCGGACACCCACTTCCACATCGTCCTTGCAGAGCAGGAAAGAGATCTCGGTTTCAAAAATTCTGCCGCTGACCGCAGGACGTTCCTGCGGAGTACCCAGATTGGCACCAATGTCCGGCTCAGTGATCTGAAACGACCACAGCCCGCGGTTTTCCAGATAAATCACATCGACAGCCGCCCCCACCGAGGAGTGAAACGAGTGCAGCTGCTGCATGGAAAAGGCTTCATATTGTGCCGGCTCCGGTGTGCAGATGTCCTCCGGCAGGCTGCTGAATTTTTTCAGGCGGGAACGGAGCCAATGCAGGGTTTCCAGCACACAGATGCAGAAAACCTGTTCCGCAGGCAGTTTTTTCTGTGCCGTTCTGGCGTGGAATTGATAGGTAGGATAACGCTTGGTGGGCTGTAGGTTGGTAGTCTGATATTTCATGTACATCTCTCCTTTTCCGGAATGATTTATGCGGTGCTGCCGTTATTGGCAATACCGCACAAAGATTGTGCGGCAGATGCGTCGTCAAATTTTTCGTCAGATGAAACAAAAAGCGGAGTGAATACTTGATGTATTCACGAGCATTTTTGTGAAATATGACGGAAAATTTGCAAGCAGATGGCGTGCAAAGTCGCTAGACGCTCTTTGTGCGGTATTGCCTATTGTAATTTTTCATAGGGAGCGATTCCCACGGCATCGAAGCCGGCGATCTCGCCATATGCTGCCAGTGCAAAGTCGAACAGTTTGGCACCGATCACGCCGCCGGTGCCCTCTCCCAGACACATGTCGCAGTCCAGATAGGCACGCAGCCCCAGTGCCTCCAGTGCCAGCTTTCCGGCAGGCTCTCTGGAACAGTGAGAGGCGAACAGATACTGCCGGCAGAGAGGAACCAGCCGCACGGCACAATTCGCCGCCACCGCGGAAATAAAGCCGTCGATCAGCACCGGCACATGGTAGACTGCACCGCCCAGAAATGCCCCAGCCATGCCGCAGATGTCCAGCCCGCCGACCTTGGAAAGCACATCGAGCACATCGTTCCTGTCGGGCTGGTGCAGGGCAATGGCTTTCGCAATGACTTCCACCTTGTGCCGCAGTCCCGCACCGGACAGACCGGCACCTCGTCCGGTGACCTGCTCCGGCGGCAGCTGCTGCAAAACGGAAAAGACCGCACTGGAAGTGGTGGTGTTGCCAATGCCCATTTCGCCGGTGATGATCAGGTTGTAGCCGGCGGCGACCTTTTCTCCCACCAGTGCAATGCCAGTGAGAATGGCACGTTCTGCCTGCTCCCGCGTCATAGCCGGCTCATGGGCAAAGTTGCGGGTGCCGGCGGCGATCTTTCTGGAAATTATGCCGTCGCAGTGCAGTTCCTCCGCCACGCCGATGTCCACGGGAAAAACATCTGCCCCGCAGACACGGGACAGGGCGTTGACTGAAGCGATGCCCATGGTAAAATTGCGGGTAACGGCGGCAGTGACTGCCTGTGTGGTCTGCGTCACGCCCTCTGCCACAACACCGTTGTCTGCACAGAAGATCAGGACTGCCTTTTTTCGCGGCGGCAGGTTCGCCGTACCGGTAATGCCTGCCAGCTGTACCACCAGATCTTCCAGCCGCCCCAGACTGTGCAGGGGCTTGGCAATCGCGTCCCAGTGCTGTCGTGCTGTTTCCATAGCCGCGGAATCCAGTGGTGAGATCTGCTGTAACATTTCTTGAAGCATGGGAGTTCCCTCTTTCTTTTCAGTATTTCCTTTCAGTTCTTGTTTTCATTATAGCACGTTTTGTCGATTTGTGCAAGGCATTGAAAAAGTGGAACTTTCCCAAAATTCAAAAGAAAACATATAATTTTTCCTATATTCTATTGACTTTTCAGATATGAGTATGGTATAATGTATAAGAGATTTTGATAAGTTTCGATTTTCATATCAAAATTAGTAAAATGAAAAGGAATTTTCCTATTATGAAAAGAATTGCAGTCGTTCTTTTGTCATTTGTCATGCTTGTATCATCAACTGCCTGCAAAAGCAATACAAGTACAACTGGCAATCATGAATCCGCAGCAGAGAATCTACAAGATTCTGAAAAGATACAACTCACCAATCAGATGACACCAACTGAACTGAAATCTGTGAGCAAACATGAACTTACACTTCTTGATGACGCTTCTGAAGCACAAACAGAATCTGCTGTAACATCAGAACATAAAGTTTGTGTTGAGTATTATGCAGCAGATGAACTTCGCGAAACTCTTGAGAATAATCGCAGCAATATGACAGAAGAAGAATGTCAAAAATTGGAGCAATTGATAAATGGCAGTGAGCAATTACCTTTAAAATATATTCTTGTAGATGATGTTTTGCTGTTATATCCCGTTCCAAACAGTGATCCCAATTATGACGGCGGCACAATTGACTTTGCACTCAGCAATGATGGTGCACAAGAAAATAAGTCCTTTGCTAATTTTGAAGAATATCTGGATTGGATTAGGGAAGACGAAAAGCAGTATGATTATTCTGATGCGGAAATTGAGAATGACATACTTCGTATGAGGATTGCCAATGAGGCATTGCAAACCGGAGAATATGAGGTGCTTCCGGCGGGAAGCATTGATGCAACAGATCAGTCCCTGTATGCCAGCAATCAAAATGCAGATTATCGAAACGTATGGGAATATGACCGCGATGCAGTAGAGAAAATCAAGGATTCTATTGACGAAATCAACATTTATGATGAGGAATTAGATGTTGATTTTTTGGTGCATGTCACTCTACCGCCGGACTATGATAACAGCAAAACATATCCCGTATTTTTTCTGACAGACGGTGTATGGCGATTTGGAAATTGTACAGAACTGAGAAGCGTCATGGAAAATGGTGAAGCAGCTCCTGTTATACTTGTCAGTCTGGGATATGATTACAACATTGACGGCACTGACAACGACAACCGCATCACCTATTTTATTCAAAAAGGCAGTATGCTGCTTGACTTTATCACGGATAATCTAATGCCGTATCTTGGAGAAAATTATTCTATTGATTATACGAATTCAACACTGTATGGACATTCCAACGGCGGCGTTTTTACACATGAAGCATTATTTCAGTCTGATTTATATGAAAATCAGCCGTTTGGGAATTACATTATTGGAAGTCCGGCATTTTGGAATTTGTATCATGAAGAACTAGGTGTTGATCCCGAAGACTACAGCAATGATTACGGCTATTTTGACAGGAATGATACACTTGATAAAAAGGTTTTTCTGTGTGGCGGAACGTTGGAAGACTCTGACTACAGCGAATACTATAACGGTCATGATACTACACTAGAAGGTTTGGAAAAGCTGAATCAGCGGCTGGAATCTCATAATGCAAATGTCACCTATCAATTATATCACACACATCACTACCAGTACATTCCGGAAATGCTGACAGCATATTTAAAGCAAACATATCCAGTAACTTAGATTTCATATTTTCATACTGATTATTTACGAAAAGAAAGGAGCGACTCCAATCGCTCCTTTTTCATTTTCAAAACCTTTTTGACTTAGAATTTACAATTGTGATACAATGCGAAATACCTGCATATAGACAACCGCCAACTTTTTTGGTATACTATATGATAAGCAAACCAAAACCACACACAGAAAGGACAGCATATGACAGAAACATTTGTGTTGGAATCCCACCATGACCGCCTGCTGCTGCATGGGCTGGTGGTTCGTCCGGAGCAGGAACCCTGTCGGGGCATTCTACAGGTGGCACACGGCATGTGCGAGCACAAGGAACGCTACCTGCCGTTCCTACAGGAAATGGCAGACCACGGCTATCTCTGCATCATTCACGACCACCGCGGACACGGTGAAAGCGTCCGCCAGCCGGAAGATCTGGGGTACTTTTATCCGGACGGCGGCACGGCGATCGTTTCCGACCTCTATCAGGTGACACGTTGGATACGGGAACAGTATCCGGAACTGCCGTTGTATCTGTTCGGGCACAGCATGGGTTCGCTGGTGGTGCGGTGCTATCTGAAACGGTATCCCGATGTGCCGGACGGTGTGTTCGTCTGCGGCTCTCCCAGTGCCGTTTTTGGCATGGGGCTGGGCGAACGGGTGCGGGCACTGCTCGCCAGGAAAAAGGGTGCACAGTATCACAGCCCGATTCTGGCAGAAGCACTGTTCGGCGGATTCCAGAAACCGTTTCGGGAAGAAGACAGACCTAACGCATGGATCTGTAGTGACCCCGCCGTGGTAGATGCATACAACGCAGATCCGCTTTGCAGCTTCAACTTTTCCCTGAACGGCTACGAAGCATTGCTCTATCTGCTGCGGACAGTCTACAGCACAGAGGACTGGCGGGTGACACAGCCGGAACTGCCGATCCGGTTTCTCTCCGGTGCAGAGGATCCCTGCCGCGACAGCGACCAGAAATTCCAGCAGGCAGCGGAACTGCTCCGCAGTGTGGGATACCAAAACGTGACCGCCAGACTGTTTCCGGCGATGCGGCACGAGATTCTCAACGAACCGCAAAAAGAACTGGTCTATCAGGACATTCTGAAAACCATACAGATATGGGAGGAAAACCAATGAACATTCCAAAGGAAATACAGGAAAGCCGCATTGCTTGGGCGGCAAATGATGCCAAGCGGGACAGCGGCTTGCAGGAGCCGCAGGGCATAGAAAAATTCTGCGATCTGGACTACGCCGGTGACGGCATCACGGAGCACTTGCTGGACGTATACCGTCCGGTGCAAAACGGCGAAAATCTGCCGGTGCTGATCAGCATTCACGGCGGCGGCTGGTTCTACGGGGACAAGGAACTGTACCGGTTCTACTGCATGCACATGGCGGAACTGGGTTTCGTGGTGGTAAACTGCAACTATCGTCTTGCTCCGGAGCACCCCTATCCGGCTGCCATTGCCGATGTGTGTCAGGCGATTCGCTGGACACTGGCACACCGGAAGCAATACACGTCCAACCCCCACTGGTTTCTGGTAGGCGATTCCGCCGGTGCCCAGCTGGTCAGCCAGTACTGCATTCTGGCAGGAAACGCCGCCTATCGGGAACGGCTGGACTTTGCCACCTATGACCAGCTGCCGGACGGCACTGCTCTGAACTGCGGCATCTATGACATGTCACTGGAAAATATACACAAAAACATTTACACACAGGAAGCCGCTCCGGAACAGCAGAAGCTGTTTGAACAAGTTCTCACCTATATGAACAGCAGCTTTCCGCCCTCGTATCTCATGGCAAGTGTCAACGACGGACTGCGTCCCCGCACAACGCCGATGCGGCAGCGGCTGGAAGCATGCGGGATACCGTTCACCTTTGCGGAATACGGCGAGGGCGTACCGTCAGACAGCCACGTATTCCACCTGAACTTGTACAGTGAAAACGGCAAAGCCTGCAATCAGGCAGAGGCGGATTTCTTCCACCATCTGGAGCAACAGGAAACCAGACACGCCTGAATACGCAGCAATATCCAAGGGGCAACACTACCCAAACCAAATGCCCCCGACTTTTCCAAAAAAGAAAGTCGGGGGCATTTGGTTATTCATAGGGCAATTTACGCTGCTATTCTGTAGTTTCAGTTTCGCTGTCTGCGAACTGACTCTGATACAGGTTTGCATAGAAGCCCTTCTGTGCCATCAGCGAATCGTGCGTTCCCTGTTCCAGCACATTTCCCTGATTCATCACCAGAATCCAGTCTGCACTTTTGATCGTGGAAAGACGGTGAGCAATGATAAAGCTGGTCTTGCCTGCCATCAGCTTTTCAAATGCCTTCTGGATCCGCTGCTCCGTCCGCAGGTCAATGCTGCTGGTGGCTTCGTCCAGAATCAGGAACGGCGGGTCTGTCAGCATGATGCGGGCAATGCAGAGCAGCTGCTTCTGTCCCTGTGACAAGCCGCTGCCGTCCTCTGTCAGCACCGTGTCATATCCCTTGGGCAGCCGGCGGATAAAGCCGTCTGCATAGGCAGCTTTCGCCGCAGCCACGATTTCCTCCCGTGTCGCGTCCGGTCGGCTGTAGGCGATATTTTCCGCAATACTTCCCGTGAACAGCCACGTTTCCTGTAACACCATACCGTAGCAGGCACGCAGGCTGTCCCGTGTGACACCGGCAATGTTCTGCCCTGCCACGGAAATTTCGCCGCCGTCTACGTCATAGAACCGCAGCAGCAGATTGATCAGTGTAGTCTTACCGCAGCCGGTAGGCCCTACAATGGCGATTCGCTGTCCGCAGTGTACGTCCAGATTGAAATCCGTAATCAGCGGACGGTCTGGCACATAGGAAAATTTCACATGGGAAAGCTGCATGGTGCCGTTGCAGTTTTGCAGTTCCGGCAGGTGGCTGTCGTCCGACTCCGCCGGTTCGTCAATGACTGCAAACACACGCTTTGCGGAAGCCACGGCGTTTTGCAGTTCCGCCACCACGCCGCTGATTTCGTTGAACGGCTTGGTGTACTGGTTGGCATAGGTGAGGAAGCTTGCCAGCTGACCAACGGTGATCACACCGATCAGCGGCACGTTGCCGGTAGCTGCCAGTGCTCCGCAGACACCCACAGCGGCATAGATCAGAGCGTTGACAAAACGTGTCACCGGATTGGTGATAGAACCGAAAAATGTTGCCTTTGCTCCGGTCTGCTGCAATTCGGTATTGTATACGTCAAACCGTTCTTCCGCACGCTTTTCATAGGTAAACGCCTTGACTACTTTCTGGGAGCCGATCATCTCCTCCACCAGACCGCCCAGTGCTCCGCGGGCATCGGAGGATTTCAGATAGGAGGAACGGGACATCTGTGTAATTTTCGCCGCAACCAGCAGGGAGATCGGCGTGAGAATGACTACCAGAATGGTAATGCGGACGTTGATCGTCAGCATAAAGATCAGCGTACCCAGAATGGTGAAAATACCAGTGACAAACTGGGTGAACGCCTGTAGGAAACCGTCAGAAATGATCTCCATATCCGAAACGGCTCTGCCGATCAGATCCCCTCTCGCCTGTCCGTCGATGTACCGCAGCGGGACATGCTGCAAGTGGCTGAACAGGTCGCACCGCAGGTCGCGAATGGTGTGTGCCGCCAGACGGTTGGTACAGAGGGACATGAGCCACTGGAACAGGGCACTGACGGCAATGGTCAGTGCCAGAACGATGATGATTTTCCACAGCTGTGGAAAGTCTACCTCGTGTACAGCAACCACGCAGTCCACTGCCTTACCAATAAGGATCGGCACAAACAGGGAAAGTCCTGTGCCGATCAACGCAAAGAGCAGCATTCCCAGCAGTTCCTTGCGGCACGGCTTGGTATACGATAAAATTCGCCGAATGACTGTCAGCATAAACTTTCCCTCCTCACTGCATCTGTGTGTGGTAAATATCCGCATAGACCGGACACTGTACCAGCAATTCGTCATGTGTGCCATAGCCCACACACTTTCCGTCGTCCATGACCAAAATGTGGTCAGCATGCTGAATGGAAGTGGCACGCTGGGAGATCATGATCTTTGTCACATCGCCCATTTCCGCCGCCAGCTGCCGCCGCAGTTCCAAGTCGGTGGCATAGTCCAGTGCACTCATACTGTCGTCCAGAATCAGCAGCTTCGGGTGTCCTACCAGTGCACGGGCAATGGTCAGACGCTGCTTCTGTCCGCCGGACAGGCTGCGTCCGCCCTGTGTCACCTTCGTTTCCAGTCCCCTGGAGGTCTGGCTGACGAATTCCCACGCCTGTGCAATTTTGCAGGCATGTTCCAGTTCTGCGTCATCTGCCGCCGCATCTCCCCAGCGAAGGTTTTCCGCGATCGTACCGCTGACCAGAGATGCCTTCTGCGGCACCACGCCGATCACCTGCCGGAGGGAATCCAGTGTGTAGCTGCGGACATCTTCGCCGTAGATTCGCACCGTTCCCTCAGTGGTGTCGTAGAACCGCGGGATCAGGTTGGCAATGGTACTCTTACCGCTGCCGGTACCGCCGATAATGCCCAGCGTTTCTCCTGCCCGCAGGCTAAAGCTGATGTCATGAATGGCAGCCTCACCACCGTCCGGATAGGCAAATGTCACGTGATCGAATGCCAGCACCGGAGCCTGTTCCTGTACCGTCAGAGGCTTTTCGCCGTCTGTGATCTCCGGCTCCTCTGCCAGCACGTCGGAAATTCGCTTGGCAGAAGCCGCTGCCTTATTAAAGGAGATCAGCAGTTCCGCCATACGTACCATAGACAGGGCGATCTGTGTCATGTAGTTGACAAATGCAGTCAGTTCACCCTGTGTCAGATGACCGGTGTCCACGCGAATGCCGCCGAACCACAGCACTGCCACAATGCCCATATTCATAATGAAGAAAGAAGCCGGATTCAGAATCGCACCCACTCTGCCCACGGCAATGGAACGCTTGGCGAACACATCGCAGTCATTCCGGTAGGATTCGATTTCCTCGTCCTGTCTGGAGAACGCCCGAATAACACGGACACCGTCCAGATTTTCACGGGTATGCCGTGCAATGTTGTCCAGTTTGCCCTGATTCTCACCGTAGCGGGGAATCGTCCAGCAGGTCACGCTGTACAGCAGCACGCCGATGATCGGAATGGCGATCAGAAAAATGATGGACAGCTTCAGGTCGATCCGCATTGCCATAATTGCCGCACCGATAATCAGGAACGGGCAGCGGGTCGCTAAACGAATCACCATGTTCAGACCGCTTTGCACCGTATTGGAATCGCTGGTGATTCGGGTGATCAGCGAAGCCGTACCGATACGGTCTACCGCACTGTGCGAAAGGGTGTTCACATGGCGGTACAGTGCCCGCCGCAGTGCCGTGCCGAAGCCGTAGGCACACTTGGAAGCGTAATACTGGCAAATCAAAGCGAATATCAATCCGCACGCCGCCAGCAGAAACATTGCCCCGCCCATTTTCCAGATGTATCCGGTATCCCGATTGGCGATACCCACGTCGATCATTTTCGCAGTTACCAGCGGCACGATCAGTTCAAAGATCGCCTCCAGCAGCTTGAATATCGGTCCGAGAATGCACTCTTTCCAATACCCTTTCATATAGGGCAGCAGCCGTCTGACACTGCCCGCCTTTTTTGGTTTCATAGAATCTCTCCTTATTTCTAAGGCAATACCGCACAAAGATTGTGCGACAGATGCGTCGTCAAATTTTTC
>ERZ825324.3334-NODE-3334-length-15098-cov-2.855082_pt1 | contig 15098 bp, 10 predicted proteins | sample MGYA00519859_ERZ825324 | MGnify/ENA primary metagenome ERZ825324 (study PRJEB31778, sample SAMEA3449198) | human gut metagenome | biome: human gut; feature: human-associated habitat; material: faeces | place: United Kingdom | collected 2010/2012 ... | reverse complement strand
CGCGCACCAGCGGCTCCGTGCCGCTCTCGCGCAGCAGAACGCGGCCCGTATCGCCCAACCTCTCACCGACAGCCTTCACGACCTGCTGCACATGCGCGTTTTCGCGCACGGCGGCCTTGTCGCTGACGCGAACGTTTTTGAGCACCTGCGGATATACGGTCACCGGCGCGGCCAGACGAGAGAGCGTCTGCTTGCTGTCCAGCATCGCCTCCATCAGCTCGATGGAGGTCAATATGCCGTCGCCCGTCGTCGCGTATTTGCTCAAAATAATATGGCCGGATTGCTCTCCGCCGACGCAATAGCCGTTCTGCGCCATGTTTTCATAAACAAAGCGGTCGCCGACGGCGGTTTTCTCATAACCGACGCCCACTTCGTCGAGCGCCTTATACAAACCGAAATTGCTCATCACGGTGGTGACAACCTTGTTACCCGCCAGCCTGCCTTCCCGCTTCATCTGGCAGCCGAAGATGTAGATGATCTTGTCCCCATCCACAACCTCGCCGTTTTCATCCACCGCCAGACAGCGATCCGCATCGCCGTCGTAGGCAAAACCGACGTCCAGATGGTTTTCCACGACAAACCGCCGCAGCCCGTCGATGTGCGTAGACCCTGCGCCGCGGTTGATGTTCACGCCGTCCGGCTCAGCGTTGATGACAAAGGTTTTCGCGCCCAGCGCTTCAAAGACGGTTTTGGCGATATTCCACGCGCTTCCGTTGGCGCAATCCAGACCGACGCGCATGTTTTTATAAGAATGTGCCGCCAGCGAAATCAGATAGCCGACATAACGGTTGCGGCCGGAAACATAATCCACGATTTCGCCCAGCTCTTCGCGCTTGGCCGACGGCACATCGCCTTCGATCCCCAGCGCGGCCAGATTTCCATCCAGATACGTCTCGATGTCAGCGATGGTTTCGTCGTCCATTTTCTCACCGCGGCTGTTGATGAGCTTGATGCCGTTGTCATAAAACGGGTTATGCGACGCGGAAATCATCACGCCGCAATCAAAATTATCCACACGGGTGACATATGCGACGCTCGGCGTCGTCGTCACATGAAGCATATACGCATCCGCGCCGGTAGCGGTCAAGCCCGCAACAATCGCATATTCAAACATATAGCTGGAACGGCGGGTATCTTTGCCGATGACCACGCGCGCCTTTCTGCCCTTGCGCGCGCCATAATACCAGCCGATAAACTTGCCGATCCGATACGCATGTTCGCTGGTTAAATCGACATTCGCCTCGCCGCGAAAACCGTCTGTTCCGAAATATTTGCCCATAAATCTGCACCTTTCCCGGCCAGACCGGCCGACCGCTTCGATTCGGTTTTCCCTATTTTATGAACCGATTAGCGTTTCTATTATGAACCAAAGTTTTTCTTTTGTCAACTTTTTACGTCTGCAATCCGTCGATTCCCTGCTCACGCAGGCGTTTTTTTCGTCAAAAAAAGCGGGCTGAACCCGCTTATTTCGCCAATAGATCATCCGCGCGCTTGCGCAGTTTTTCTCTGGAAACGCGCTGCGCGAGCACCTGCAGGGTCTTCGTTTCGATGAGCGTAATGGAACCGTAAGGCGCAAGCAGCATCCGCTCGATAGCTGTTCGATAGGCGCGCGTTTTGATGATCGCCTTTTCGCAAAGCTGCTGCTCGCTGTCGTCGCCCGCCAGCAGAAACGCGATTTCATCCGCAAATTGCATGTACAGCCGCAGCACCAGCTCCGCCGCCGTTTCGATATCGCTGATGAAAAAATCGCCGCTCCGAACACCCTCGCTCAGCACCCGTTCCAACACGCCCTTCATTCCGGAAAGCTGACAGGCTTTCATTTTTTCCCGCATCAGCGCCCCGTTCTCGCAATATGCCGCCTGAATCAGCAGCATCACAAAGCCGGGATTATCGCTCTGCCAGAGCGTCGATGACGCGAGCAGGATGTTGAGCTTTTCGCTCGCGGTCAGATTGGGCTGATCGGCGGCCGTCGTCGCGCTTTGGCAAAGCTCCTCCGCCCGCTGCTGGCAGATCGCCTCCAGCACGGCGAGCTTGCTGTCAAAATGGTGATAAAATCCGCCTTTGGAAAAGCCGACCGCATCCAGAATGTCCTGAACGGAGGTGTTTTCGTAGCCCTTCGTATAGAACAGCTTTTCACTCGCGGCCAACAGCTCGCCGCGCCGCGCATCCCCCTTTTTCAAGCCCGTTCCTCCCGTTTCTCTTTGGTTTATTCGTTCGACGCGGCGCCGGAACCGTCGTTATACAGAATTTCATCCTGCATGGCGCGGTATGTCGTCGTCCAGAGTTTCTTTTTCTCCGTCACGTTGCCGCTTGCATCCTTGTAGACCTTGTAGGTATCGACAACGTAACCCGTGCGCTTCTTGCGTCCGGCTTTCCTCGTCCCCACGGGCAGCGAAGCATCCAGCGTATAGAGCACCGCGTCGTCCGGCTTAATCGTCTTAATCACTTCGGATTCGAGATCGACCGTCTGCCCGTTCGGCAGAAGCTTGCCGTAAATCTGCACCGTCACCGTCTGGTTCTCATACCACGCGATGACGAACACCGGATAATCCCCGTTGTTGCGGAAAACAAAATCCAGAGACGGCCAGTTGACGGTCGCGTCCTCGCCCTTATTGACATAGGACGACGGCCAGCTATGCGCGCTCCGCTTGACGATTTCCAGATCCGCACGAACCACGGCGTTGAACAGCGTGGAGGACGTCTGGCATACGCCGCCGCCGGTGTCATCCACCAACACGCCGCCCGCGATTGCGCCCGCCTCGCGATAGCCCTTTTCGCCCGTTCGCTGGCCGGTGCAGTCGTTGAAGGACATCGTGTCCCCCGGCTTAACCATGCGCCCGTTCAGCGCCGCAGCCGAAATTTCGATGTTGTTGTTGCGATCCTTGTCCTTGGTCGTCGTCGTCGTGAACGAGGAAATCAGGCCAAACTGCCCGACCAGCTGGCTTTTCGTGATCGTCGGCTCAACCTGTTCGCCCTTCGGCACAATCACACGGTCATACGCGCCTTCATCCAGCGCCGCAAGGATATCCTCCTGAAGCGCCGTTCGGTTCACGCGGTAGCCGGGTTTCGCCTCCGAAAATGTAAATGTGCGCGTCTGCACGTCAAACGCCGCAAGGGTCGCGTCCGTCGCGTCGTATTCAAGGCTGTCGGCGATGATCTCCACCAGCCTGTCGATCGCCGTTCGATCATAGGAAAAGCCCGTTGTAAACGCCGCGCCGTTTGTCTTCGCGTCGTCAATCGCCGCAAGCCGCTCTTCCAGTGTGCCATACCGCCCGATGTTGTATGCCTCGTCGAGCACCGTCTGCGCGTCAAACGTCATCGGCACCTCGTCGGAGGTGATGCGCCATTTGCGCCCGCCCGCCTGTACGACCAGCGAAAACGCGCTGCTCGTTTCCTGCTGGCGGCTGCCGAAAAGCGCGCCGGCCTCTTCGCGGGTCATGCCGCCCAGCTCAACGCCATCCACCGTAACGCCCGGATAATAGGTGTTTTGCGCCACATTTTGAGTGATGGCGGCATATGATTGATATGCCGCCATGCTTTCCTGATAAATTTTCGCGCCGAAAACCCACAGAGCCGCACACCCTGCGATCACGATCAGCGTCCAAAACGGGAACAGTTTTCTTTCCTCTTTGGTGCGCGGATCAAAAGCCATAAAGCGCTCTCCTTTTCGGTTGATTAGTCGCGCTGCTGCTTGCTCGCATCAATGGCGGAAAACAGCTCCTTCTCGTTCATGCGATACGAAAGGATGTGCAGGCTGTCGGACAGATGCACATTGTTGACGGCCACGCCTTCCGGCAGTACCAGATCGACCGGCGCAAAATTCCAGATCGCGCGAACCCCGCCGCGAACCAGCGTATCGCAGGTCGTCTGCGCATAGGCGGACGGAACGGCCAGCACCGCGATATCGACCTTGTGGGTCTCCATCCACGCATCCAGCTTTTCCATCGGCTGCACGAGAATCCCGTGCACATCAATGCCGACCAGCGCAGGCGATACGTCGAACATCGCCTGCACGTTAAAGCCTTCCTTCGCAAAGCCGGTATAATTCGCCACCGCGCGGCCGATGTTGCCCGCGCCGATGATAATGACATGGTATTCGTGGTTCAAGCCCAGAATCTCGCCGATGCGCTCCTTCAGATTGGCCACATGATACCCGTATCCCTGCTGGCCAAAGCCGCCGAAGCAGTTGATATCCTGCCGGATCTGCGAAGCGGTCAGGTTCATGCGCTCGCCCAGCTCTTGGGAGGAAATGCGCACAACGCCCGCCTTTTCAAGCTCACGCAGATGGCGGTAATACATCGGCAACCTACGCACCACAGCGTCAGAAACCCTTGATTTGTAAGCCATGTGTACTCACCTCTTCAATGCAATCAGAAAAACGTAGTCTTTCTTATTTAGTATATCAGTATTACGCGGCTTGTGCAAGGAAAAGTTGCTCACACCCTGCGTTTTTCAATGCTTTTTATCAATGTTTCCGGACAGTATCAAACGGCTTCCGGCTATCGTTCACCCTTTAGATATCGAACTCCCGTTTGAGGCTGCGCGTGAATAACTGATTCATCTGCTCCTTCGGCTGCGCGCCGTCATAGAGCACCGCGTACACCGCGCGGCCAATCGGCAGATCCACATGATACCTGTCCGCCAGCGCGCAAAGCGCCTTCACCGTGTCATAGCCTTCCGCCAGCTCGGTATACGGCTCACCGCGCACAAACATCTCGCCAAAGCGCCGGTTGTGGCTGTATTGTGAAAAAACCGTCGCTTCGTAATCGCCCAGATGGCAGAGCCCGTAGGCGGAAAACCCGTTGCCGCCCATCGCCGCAATCAGCCGGGAAACCTCCCGCGTGCCGCGGCTCATCAGCGCGCCCTTGAGCGAGGAGAGCCCCATGCCGTCCAGCATACCCGCCGCAATGCCGATCACATTCTTGGCCGCCGCCCCGACCTCGTTGCCGATCAAATCCGTTCCGTAATAGAAGCGAATCAGGCCGCCGGAAAGCTGCGAAATCAGCCGTTCCTTGACCGCCTCGCTGCTCGAATCAATCACCATGCAGTTGGGCACCCCGGCGAGAAATTCCTGCACATGCCCCGGCCCGAGCCACACGGCAACATCGTTGCTGCCGCCGACGGCCTCCTCCGCAATTTCGGAAAGGCGACGGAGCGTCGTCACCTCGATGCCTTTCATGCACAGCGCAAACGTCTTCCCGCTCACGCCCTGCGCGGCGATCTGCGCCATCAGCTCCGGCAGATTCTGCGAACGGATGGAAATGCAGATCAACTCGCTTTGGAGCGCCTCCCGCAAATCCGTCGTCACACGCACATCCTCTTCCAGCGTCACCAGACCGTTGGAGCGCGTCTGACGAAACTGCTCGATATGCTTGGAACCCTCTCTGCCGTACAGCGTCACCTCATGCCCGATTTTGCGCAGATACCACGCGATAAACGAGCCCCAGCGCCCACAGCCGATGACCGTTGCCTTCATCAATCTCGTTCCTTTCCATTTTCATAATCAAATGGATTATATCACGTCATCCGCTCGGATGCAACCCTGCCCTTATGACCGGTTAAAGCCGCGCATGCGGTCGCGTTCCTGCTTTCTTTCGGAGCGCTGCCCGCTTGCCACACGCCCTTTCAGCGGCGTGAGCAACGTCAGATCAATGTTGCACTGGGTCAGCTCGACGTTCTGCACCTTGACGCGAACCGGCTGACCGAGCGAAAACACCGTGCCGGTGCGTTCGCCGCGCAGCAGCATGCGCCGCTCGTCGAAGCCAAACCAATCCTCCAGCGTGCGCACGGGCACAAAGCCCTCCGCGCCGTTGGACAGCGTGATATACATGCCGTATTCGCTCACGCCGTTGATCGTTCCGTCGTAATCCTCGCCGACATGGTGCGCCATCAGGCGGGCCATCATCAGCTTGTCCGCGGCGCGTTCCGCGTCAATCGCGGCGCGCTCCCGCTCGCTGGAACGAACGGCCGCATCGGCCAGCGCCTCGCCCGTCAGCGGAGCGGGTTGACCGGTCAGCTTCGCCGTCAGCGCACGGCTGACCACCAGATCGGGATAGCGGCGAATCGGCGAGGTAAAGTGACAGTAGTCCGCCATCGCCAAGCCGTAATGCCCCAGCGGCGCGACGTCGTAACGCGCCTTCTGCATGCTGCGCAGCGCCAGCGCGGTGATGACGGAATATTCCGGCCGCTCCTTCGTCTTTTCCAGAATCGCGCGGATGTCGCCCGGCGCGGCGTTATGCCGGATGCCCTTGGCATTTACGCCGATGCCATCCAGAAAATCCGCAAACATCGCCAGCTTCTCCGCGTCCGGCTTTTCATGGACGCGATAGAGCAGCGGCAGGCGGTTTTCCCGCGCAAAGCGCGCCACACATTCGTTCGCCGCCAGCATGAAATCCTCGATCATCATCTCCGCCTCGCCGCGCTCACGGGTGATGATTTCCACCGGCTCGCCGTTTTCATCCAGCACAAAGCCCGGTTCCTCGATTTCAAAATCAATGCAGCCCTGCGCCTGCCTGCGCGCGCGCAGTTTCCCGGCCAAAACGCGCATCCGGCGAAGCGTGTCCGCCACGGCGGCCATCGCGTCCGCCTGCTGCTCGCTTCCGTTAAACAGCGCGTTCACATCGTCGTACACCAGCCGCGCCTTGCTGCACGTGATGGTTCGGGCGATGCGCTCGTCCACCACACGCCCCGCGTCGTCGATTTCCATCAGCGCGGTCATCGTGAATTTATCCTCGTTCGGCCGCAGCGAACAAACGCCGTTGCAGAGCTGCTCCGGCAGCATCGGCAGCACGCGCCCCGGCAGATAGACGCTCGTGCCGCGCGCAAACGCTTCGCGATCCAGCGCCGTTCCCGGCCTGACGTAGTGCCCGACGTCCGCGATATGCACGCCGAGGCGCACATGGCCGTTTTCAAGCTGCTCAAGGCTCACAGAGTCGTCGAAGTCCTTTGCATCGCGCCCGTCAATGGTGAACGACAGCAGATGGCGCAGATCCTCGCGTGTCGGGTCGTCCGCCAGATCCGCCGGGCGGCAGGTGTCCGCCTCCTTCAGCACATCCTCCGGAAAATCGGTGCGCAGGCGCATGCTCATCACCAGTGCGTCGAGCGCATAGGTCGCCTGCTCAAAGCTGCCGATGCGTTCCTCGACGCTGACGCACAGGCCGCCTTCATCCTCCCAGCGGGTGACATGGGTGCGGACAATTTCGCCGTCCTCGGCTTCGGCATGCAGATCGGCGACGGCAATTTCAGCAGGGAGTCTGCGCTCGAGCGGCTGAATCACGCGCACACCGTCGTGCACCCGCAGCACGCCCATGATGTTTTCATGCGCATGCGTCAGCACCTTGGCGACAACCACGCGGTCGCGGCCGATGCGTTCCGCCAGGACCGTATCGCCAAAGAGCGCTCCGCGCGCGTTTTCTTTCGCGCAGGTGTAAATCGTTCCGTCCTCGGCCTCCATGCGGATTGCGCCGCGAGCCATGCCGCGAACGGTCAACTGCACCGTTTGTTCCTTTTGTGTGCGCTGGGCGCGCATATCCCGCGCGGGGCGCTCAGAGCGAGCGCTCGGCCTGCGGTTTGAGTAGCGTGTGTCGCTTTTCATATTTCTTCTCCTGCTTTTATCTTGCCTGTTCGGGTCTTCGTTCAATCCATATTTTCAAATTGTTCAAAATTTCAAATTGCTCAAAAAAGAGGCCAAAGCATCTGCTTCAGCCTCTTTCGCTTTCACTTAGCCGATCATCGCAACGATGAGCGCGCAAATGATAAACACACCTGCGGAAACCTTCGTCGCCAGAGCGAGCTTACCCTCCATCGACTTCGCCTTGTTCTTTCCAAAGAACGTCTCGGCGCCGCCCGCAATCGCACCCAGGCCATTGGATTCGCCCGGCTGAAGCAGAACGGTAGCGATGAGGATGAGCGCGGTGATCACAAGCAGCACGGTGACAATACCGTTAAGGATCGCCATATATCTTCGCCTCCTCGACTCGTTAAGCGAATTAACGCTTGGAGAACTGCGGCGCGCGGCGTGCAGCCTTGAGGCCGTACTTCTTGCGCTCCTTCATGCGCGGATCGCGCGTGAGGAAGCCAGCCTTCTTCACCGCCGGACGGAGCTCCGGATCGGCCTTCACGAGCGCGCGGGCAATGCCGTGACGGATCGCACCGGCCTGACCGGAAAGGCCACCGCCATACACGTTGACCAGCACATCGTAGCGACCCTCCAGATTGGTGAGCGCCAGCGGCTGACGAACGGTCATCTTCAGGGTCTCCAGACCGAAGTAGTTGTCGATATCGCGGCCATTGATGACCACCTTGCCGTCGCCCGGAACGAGGCGAACACGAGCAATGGCCTTTTTGCGGCGGCCAACCGCCTGATACTGAACCTGTGCCATGTTACAAACTCTCCTTCCTGCTAATTACTTCACCAGCTCGAGCACTTCCGGCTTCTGCGCCTCGTGCTCATGCTCGGCGCCGGCATACACGCGCAGCTTGCGAGCCATCTGACGACCCAGCGGGCCCTTGGGCATCATGCCCAGAATCGCGTGCTTCACAGCGAACTCCGGCTTCTCAGCCATCAGCTTGCTGTACTTGGTCTCCTTGAGACCGCCGACATAACCGGAATGATGGTAGTACACCTTCTGGTCGAGCTTCTTGCCGGTCAGAACCACCTTGGCGGCATTGATGACGATCACATGGTCGCCGGTGTCGCAGTGGGGGGTGTAGGTAGGCTTGTTCTTGCCGCGCAGAATCGCGGCGACCTGGCTGGCCAGGCGGCCGAGCGTCATGCCGTCGGCGTCAACAACATACCACTTGCGCTCGACGGTCTGGGCATTTGCCATAAACGTTTTCACGTGAATTCCTCCATTATCCTGAAAATCAGAATCTAAGGTGCATCGCGCTGGTCAGACGCTCTGCTAAAGCGCGCGCAGATTCTCCCGGGGCTAATCAGTCGAACATACGCACTGGCTATTTTAACCGCTTTCTATCCCTTTTGTCAAGGCTTTTTGCTGATTTTATCAAAGAAATTTGACTTCTTTCCCCTTTTCGCCTCCGTCCGCGACATTTTTTTCAAACCACCTTGACAAACGCCCCCGACCCGGATAGAATAAATGTCAAGTTCACAGCAACGAACCCAAAGATGATGATGGGAAATAATCAGGGGATTTCTTCCGTCAAGAGAGTCGGCGGCTGGTGCAAGCCGAACGGAACGCCTTTTGAGAACTCCTCCCGGAATCGCGCGGATGAAACGCAGTAGTTCGCGACGGATGACCCCGTGATCGGTCAGGCCTTGTCTGAGGCCGTGAGGGCTGAGTCATCAGCCGAATTAGGGTGGTACCGCGCTGAAAGTCATGCATTCAAGCGCCCCTATGTCGCTTTTTAGGCGGCTGGGGGCGTTTTTTCGTTCCCCGGCCAATCCGCTTCGTTTCAGTTTGAAAGGAGAAACCCATCATGTATCAGGGCTGCAAAAAGTATATCCCGTTCACTCCCGTTTCTCTGCCGGATCGCATCTGGCCGAACAACCGCATCGAAAAAGCGCCGACCTGGTGCTCCGTCGATCTCCGCGACGGCAATCAGGCGCTCGTCACGCCGATGAACCTTCAGGAAAAGCTCGATTTCTTCAAGCTGCTGGTGGATATCGGCTTCAAGGAGATCGAGGTCGGTTTTCCCTCCGCCTCCGAAACGGAATATGAAATTCTGCGCGCGCTGATCGACGGCCATTATATCCCGGATGACGTCACCATTCAGGTGCTGGTGCAGGCGCGCGAGCATCTGATCCGCAAAACCTTCGAGGCCGTGCGCGGCGCGAAAAACGTCATCATCCACTTCTATAATTCCACCTCGACCCTCCAGCGCAAGGTCGTCTTCAAAAAGGACATGCAGGGGATCATTGATATCGCTGTCGCGGGCGCAAAGCTGGTGCGCGAGCTGACCGAAGCCGATCAATCCGGCACGAATTTCCGCTACGAATACTCCCCGGAGTCCTTTTCCGGCACGGAAATGGATTTTGCCGTGGATATCTGCCATCAGGTGATGGAAACGCTCGGCGCGACGAAGGAAAACCCGGTCATTCTCAACCTGCCCAACACGGTTGAAATGTGCACGCCCAACACCTACGCCGACCAGATCGAATATTTCATCCGCCATCTGCCCAACCGCGACGCGGCGATCATCTCCGTCCATCCGCACAACGACCGTGGCACGGGCGTGGCCTGCGCGGAGCTGTCCATGCTGGCGGGCGCGGATCGCGTCGAAGGCACGCTGTTCGGCAACGGCGAGCGCACGGGCAATCTCGATATCGTCACCGTCGCGCTGAACATGTTCACACAGGGCGTTGACCCGATGCTCGATTTCTCCCATATCGACCATGTCCGCGAGATTTACGAGCGCTGCACCAAGATGCACGTGCCCGAGCGCTGGCCGTATGCGGGCAAGCTGGCCTTCACCGCCTTCTCCGGCTCGCATCAGGACGCCATCAACAAGGGGCATGAATACATGCGCGAATCCAAGACCCCGTATTGGGAAATTCCGTATCTGCCGATCGACCCCGCCGATGTCGGCCGCGAATACGAACCGATCATCCGCATCAACAGCCAGTCCGGCAAGGGCGGCGCGGCGTTCATCATGGATCACAATTACGGCTACCACATGCCCAAGGCGATGCATCCGGAATTTGGCGCGGTTGTGCAGGCCGAATGTGACAGAACCGGCCGCGAGCTGACGGCAAACGAGGTCTACGAGCTGTTCCACCGCGAGTTCCTCAACATCAGCGAACCGTATGCGCTCTCCCGCGCGAAGTTCTACGAGGAAGCGATTGCGGGCAGCGCGGCAAATGTCACCCATTTCTCCGGCGTGCTCAGCGTGCGCGGCCAGTTCGTGCAGCTTGAGTCCCGTGGAAACGGCCCGATCGATGCATTCTTTAATGCGCTGGGGCAGGCGGGCATCGAGGGCTATTCCTTCATCTCCTATTCCGAGCATGCCATTTCGATGGGTTCCGATTCGCAGGCCGTGGCCTACATCGAGCTGCGCGTACCGGGCGGTCGCCGCATCTTCGGCGTCGGCACGGAGCATAACATCAACTTTGCTTCCGTCAAGGGCATTTTGAGCGCCATTAACCGTTTTGAGAGCGGCATGGCATAATTCAGAAAACATACGCAAAGATCCCTCCATGATGATTTGGAGGGATCAGCTTGTTGACATAAGCAAACTTGGCTTGAATAGCAAAATCAAGAAATTCAGCTATTCTTTCATTTGCAGAAAGGGCTATTCTCCCCCTTCGGGGGGAGAATAGCTTTTTGTCTACAGTCTGATTCCTCCATGATGATTTGGAGGGATTTTTTTTGATGGATGGAATATCGCGCAAAGCCGCTCGAGCGATATGTCCCGACCATTCTTATTCAATCGCCGTTCTGCTCATCCGCGCGCAGAGAATCGCCATGTCGTCGCAGGCCTCGCCCGAGCTGACTGCGCGGGCGATCAGTTTTTCGCCCACCGATTGCGGATGCAGCCACGCCAGCTTGCCGATATCCTCCCGCAGGGCAACCTCGCCGCCGGGATATGCGTCGCGCACGCCGTCGGTCATCATCACCACCACGTCGCCCGTCTGCATCGTCATCCGGAGCGAGCGGGATTCCACCTCCGGCAGAACGCCCACCGGCAGCGTGTCCGCGCCGATGGTTCGCACCTCGCCGTCGCGCACGATATAGGAAGCGCAGGCCCCCAGCTTTTCAAACGCCGTCTCCCCGCTGTGCAGATCGCACACGCAAAGATCCATCGTCGCGTACATCTCCCGCCCCGTGCACATCAGCATCAGCGCGTTCACCACATCCAGTGCCTGCGCCCGCGTGTACCCCGCCCGAAGGCTCTCCACCATCAGCTCAAGCGCCGCGTGGCTCTCCTGCCGGGCGCTGATTCCGCTGCCCATTCCATCCGACAGCGCCAGAACATGCCTGCCGCCCGGCAGAACGCGCGAAACATAGCTGTCCCCCGCCACGTCCTCGCCCGAGCGGCTTCGCATCGCCGCGCCGATTTCAAGGTTCAGCGCGGGCGTCTGCTCGAAAACCGCCTGCGTGCTCAACTGTCCCTCTCTGGCGCAGGCGCGCATCGGCACACCACAGGCGTCGCTCACCCATTTGACCAGCGACGCGCTCGCTGTCGCCTCCGGTTTGAGCAGCATCACTTCCATTCGCCCGGACAGCCGCAGCGCATAGGCAACGCGCACTTCATCCAGCCCCGCGCGCACCAACGCATAGCGCAGCCGGCGATACGCCGCGTCATCCGGGTGGATTTCGCCCAGCGTCCGCTCACAAACCTGATGCGCCGCGGCGCTCGTCTTTTGCAAAAGGCGCACGCATTGGCCGATGATCGGGTTTTCCTCTCGCGGCGCGCCAAGCCCCTCCATCATCCGCGCCGTATCCTCATACAGCCGCGCCCACGAATGGATCATGGCCGCACTGCGAATGGCAACGGCCTCCGACTGCGTCATCTCCTCCGGCTCGGCGCACCCGATCAGCGAGGTCACGCCCACGCGGCGCATATTGGATAGGGCGAGAAACGGAAGCATGCCCGGCAGCGCGTAGGCGGCGCGCCGAATCGCCGCAAGATCGCCCCGCATCAGCGCCGTTCCCGCCGCCGCGCCGCAGAGCATCAGCAGCGCGCAGACCCATCTCCGGTGCGTCTTGATTTCACCCGCCAGAAACCCGCCGACGAGCAGCATGCCCGCCGTCTGCGGGCTGCCCTGCATCAGCGAAACCACGCCGCCCATGACCCCCGCGCAGAAAATTGCCTGCGCCGCGCCGCCGACATACGCATGCTCCAGCGTCAGGTACAGCGCCATGGCGGGAGCGAGCGCCTGCCCACCCGGAAGGGGCGCGAGACCCGCCGCAAGCGATGCGCAGACCGCCAGCACGCAAATCGGCCGCGTCTCCCCGTCCAGCTCGTCCCGCCGGGAGACCGTCAACGCCGCGCCGTCATACAAAACGCTGAGCCCAGCGCCCGCCACGGCCGTCAACAGAACAACAATGATTTCATATCCATTTCCAACGCCCGTCACCGCCGCGGCCGTCAACTGGATCAGAAAAACCGCTGCCGCCATCGTCATCCGATTGGCCGGTTTCGCCCAAAGCCCCGTGCTCAGCCAAAGCATCGTGCAGACGGGGAGCTGCCAGCAGCCTGCCAACGCCCCGGCGGCATACTGCGCGGCAAAGCCCAGCATAACGCCCGCAAAGCCCGCCGGAACGCAGAACCCCTGCCGCAGCAGCACAGCAAACATCGCGCCCTGACAGCAATACCCGCCGCCCGGAAGCCGCGCAAACGACAGAATCGCCATCATCGCCGCGCAGAGCATCCGCTGAACCAGCGTGCCGCGCATGCGCAGCGTTCGTTCTATCCCGGTCAGAAACCCGCTTCCAATGTTTCCGCCGCGCATCGCTATTGTTTCCTGTGCCAAAGTCCATCCCCCGCCTTCGTCGGTTTATGGCTTCATTGTATGGCTTCACGGCGCGCTTCATTGTCGTTTTTCTCCGCGAATCGAGGGAATCGCTTGACACGATAGCGCACAAAGACCCGATTGAATCGCGTCATCCAATCGGGTCCTTGCGCATATTCTCGATCTTTGGGCATTTCGCGCGTTGTTCTTCGTCCGTTTTTCGCGCGTCCGACGTGCGGCTTCAATCCCACTCGTCCTCCTCGTCGTCATCGGTCAGGCCGAGCAGCTTTTTCGCCTCGCTCTCCGGCAAGCCGTTGACGTCGGAAAGGCGCTTGGCGATGGTCTGCGTATGCTGCTGCGCATGATCCAGCTCCTCCGTCGCCTGCCTGAGCTTTTTCTGTGTGCGCCCGAGCAGAGCGGCGAAACCCGCAAAATCCGTTCGGATCGCGCCCAGCAGATTCATCACTTCCTGCGTGCGTTGCTCAATCGCCAGCGATTTGAAGCCCAGCTGCAAGCTGGAAATCAGCGCGGCCAGCGTGGTCGGCCCCGCGATGACCATGCGGCTTTCCTGCTGCACCCGTTCGGACAGCCCCGGAATCCGCAGCACTTCGGCAAAAAGCCCCTCGCTTTGCAGGAAAAGCACGGCGTAATCCGTCGTATAAGGCGGCGCTATCAGCTTTTCGGACATCCTTCTGGCGTGCATGCGGACGGCGGATTCGAGCAGCCCCCGCGCGCTTTCGATATCTGCCCGTGTGCCGTTCTCCTGTGCGACGCACAGCTCATGGTATTCGCGCATCGGCAGGCTGGCGTCAATCGGCAGATACACGGTGTTCTGACCGCTCTGCCCCGGCATGACGACGACATAATCCGCGACGGGTTCCCCGTTGGGGCGCACCGGCGCATGTTCGGCATACTGCGACGGCGCGAGCATCTGCGACAAAATCGCCCCAAGCTGCGCCTCCCCAATCACTCCAAGCGGCTTTGCCCCGGAGACCATGCGCCCCAGCTCGTCGATGCTCCCGGCGAGGCTCTGCACCGCGCTCAGACTGGCCGTCACCTGCTCCAGACGCTTTGTCACCACCGAAAAAGACGCTTCCAGCCGCTGATCCACCGTCGCATTCAGCTTTTCATCCACGGTTTGCCGCATCTGTTCCAGCTGATGCCGGTTCTCCGCGCTGATTTTTTCCAGACCGCCTTCAATCGTCTGGCGCATGCGCTCCATGCGCTCCTCGTTGCTGCCCAGCTTTTCTTCCAGCGCCTGATTCACGCCGCCGATTCGCTCTTCATAGGCGCTCAGCCGCCGATCCATCGTCTGGCGCATATGCTCCATGCGTTCCTCTTCCTGCCTGCCGGCCGCGCGGAGCTGACCGCCCAGCGCGTCCATCTGCCCCTGCTGCGTGCGGGTCATTTCCCCCATCATACGCATCATGGAATCGTTGACGCTTTGCACGGTTTCGCTCAATTCCTTCCGCGCCTGAGCGCTGTTCTCCCGTCCGGCCTCATCCGCCTGCGCGAGCTTTTCCTGAACGGCGGCAGCCATCTCCTTCACCTGTTTTTCGGCCGTGGCTGATCTTCGAAACATCAAAATCAACGTAATCGCCATCATCAGCACCAGCGCCAGACACACCAGCACAACGACGTAAAGCGCCGACTGTTCAGAGAGAAAAACCATGAAGGGACACCC
>ERZ825324.3332-NODE-3332-length-15102-cov-3.300193_pt1 | contig 15102 bp, 20 predicted proteins | sample MGYA00519859_ERZ825324 | MGnify/ENA primary metagenome ERZ825324 (study PRJEB31778, sample SAMEA3449198) | human gut metagenome | biome: human gut; feature: human-associated habitat; material: faeces | place: United Kingdom | collected 2010/2012 ... | reverse complement strand
CTTTTACTTCTGCATTTAATCCGTATTTTTTCAATAGTAATTATCCCTAGTATTCCTTCCTTAAATGTAGTAGAATCACCAACTTGATTAAATGTAGCATTTTCAAATTTAGAATCTGTTACAATATCATTGGGATTAACTAGATTTTTGTCATATACATTACAGTAATAAATAAAACTACTAATTATTATAATTAATAAAATACAACTACTTATTATAAATATTTTCTTTTTCATTACATCCTCCTATTGTGCAATTTTATTATTCTTTTTTCTCTTCCAAAGAATTATTCCACTTATTACTACAACACCAGCTCCTGTTGTTGCAACTATTATTGGAGTATAATTTGGTTTTTCTTCTTGTTCTTCTTGTGGTATTCCTTTATATTTAATATTAAATGTTATTGATTCTGTTTCTTCTTTTTCTAATGTTCCCACATATGTTACAGTTGCTAAATAACTTTTTATTATTTTTTTCTCTTTTATTCCTTCATATTGCATCTCTCCATTATATGCTATCGGAATATCTTGTCCTTCAACTTTTTCTACTTGTGAAATACTCCAAATTGGATTTACTAAATAATAAGTTGTTCCATTTTCTTCAATAGTTTTTGGAATATTATTTAGTTCATTACTAGGCACATTCTCATATTTTTTACTTAATGATACTTTATATTGTTCTGTATAACTATCATTTATTTTTATATCTAATGAATTATTTTGTAACTCTAAAACTCCTGACATATTATCTTTTGTCATTTCAATTTTATTTTCAAACATATTTAATACATCATATTTATTATTGGTATATACTATTTTTTGTTTTGTCTGTTTTTCTTCTTTATATATCATTTTCTTATTTTCTTGTTTTGATATATCTTGTAACTCATATTTAACATTATCAATAGTAAGATTCTTTTGAATATTTTTTTCGTATTCTTCAACATTCTCTATTGATATTGTTTTATTTATTTCATAGTCTTTTAATTCATTATTTGATGCAAAACAACTAGATGAAAATAATGTTAATATTAACATACTTAATCCTAAAACTTTTAACTTATTCAAATTCGTCTTCCTCCTCTTCTTTTAATTCTTTATTTAATTTGATAATCATTTCCTTTACAAATTCAAATTCTTTCATCAATTCAGGTATTTTTGATTTTTTTCTAAATTCTATATCTCCAGTTTCTTCTCCAAACCTACAAAAAATATAGCCATCTTTTACTTTACCTAAACTTTTTTCAAGAGCCTGAATTTCTTCATATTCTTTATAATATTTTATATAGTCCCATTTCATAAATACACAATCTATATTATTTTCGTTATAATCATATTTATAGAGTTCTTCCCAAAAATAATTATCTGGTATTTTAATTTGTTCCTTCTCTATTTTCTTAAAGTCTTTTTTTGTAACTGCAATCATTACTTCACTATAATATCCCATACATTTCCTTTCCTATTTCAAACCAAATATTTGAAATACAGCATTTCTTAATGATTCATTAAAAATAATAGTAAGTCCTAATGATGTTAATCCAAATATAATAGCTGTACCTAAAAGTTCTAGCAGTTTATTTAATGCTTGAATCAAAAGTGTAAAAAAATAAACACTTGAGTTAACTTGTGTTTTTTCTATACTTTCATTATTTGATTTTCGTTCTTTATTCTGTACTCTTAATTTTGTAATATTTTCTCTAAACTTACTACTTTTTTTTGCTTTTATAATTTCAATTTTTTTGAATTTTTTACTATCTTTTTTTGATAGTCCATCTGATATTAATGATTTTTTTAATTCAATTTTAATTTCTTCTAATTCAATTGAATTTATAATATTGTAAATTCCTTTTTCATACAAACTAGTTAAAATTTCATTTTGATCATCATATCCACTTGCTAAAATTATTATCCTTATATTTGGATATACTTCATAAAAATAACTTATACTATTTATAATATTTTCTTCTGTTCCTTTCAAACTTTTTAAATCAATAATAATATACTTTATTAACTTAAAATTTACTTTTGTCTCTTTTATATATTGTAAAAAATCTATTTCTCCTATTTGACTTAATATTGTAATATTTAATTCTTTACAAACATCTTCTATTAAATCTTTTGTAGGATTACTTGCAATGTAACTTAACATTTTACTCCCCCCTAATCAAGTACCCTCTCTTCATACGGTACATTATATGTTACATTGTTAGATTCCAAGTATTCAGTATTATTGGTAATATTTTCAGTATTTTTTCCTAATTTCCAAAATACATTATTTAATACTACAATTATCAGTAAAATAACAAATATGGTCAAATAACAAAACATTTCTTTTTTATCTCTATTCATTATTCTGCCTCCAGTTCTTCTTCATTCTCTATTTTTGCTTGTTGATAATATTTCTTGTAAAATTTATCATATTGTAATGTTTTTCCTTCTTCTTCTCCTAATTCTTGTAATGTCATTTTTTCAAAGATATCATTATCAAAAACTTTTACTTTTCTTGGGGTAATATTTGTAGTTTGTAATTTAATAAGCCTCTCAATAATTTCCTCTCTAAAACTTTGATTTACTCTATTTAAAAAATATCCATAGGTAGATACAAATGGTTCTTCTATATAACAATTAGGTACATACATTTTTATATCAACAGCATATCCACAGCGTTTTGCTTCTAAAACAATAAAGTCAGCAACATCACTTTTTCTAATCTCATAATTGTCACCATTTGAAGTTTCAACAAATAAAAAACCCTCTTTTTTGGCTATTTCAGACATTTCTTCTCTTGTATATAATTCATATAAATCATAATATTTTTTTCTTTGCATTTTTACCTCTCTTTCTCACCAAATAAATATGGTGCAGGATCAATCGTATCCTTATTAGTTCCACTACTTTTTCTAACCTCAAAATGTAAATGATCTCCTGTAGAATTTCCAGTAGAGCCTTGTGTTCCAATTATTTGCCCAGTTACAACCTGCTGACCTTTTATAACTTGCAATGAATTATCTCTCATATGACCATAAAATGTGTAGAATATATTTCTCTGTTCATCCATATGTTTTATTTCAACACAATTTCCATATCCATTTTGCCATCCCGAGTGTGTAACTTCTCCATTATCAACAGCCATAACTTTACTACCAAGGCTTCCACATAAATCTATTCCTGTATGGTTTGAATGTACTACACCATGTGATTCTCTATACCCAAATTTGCTTGTTACTTGAATAAAATTTTCAATTGGCATTGCAAACTTACCATTATATACAATTTCTCCCATTTCTGTTTTATTTTCTATATTGTTGTTGTCAGTATTATTAGTTGTTTTAGAATTCGAATTAGTTATTTGAAAATATGAACCCATTATTAGTATAAATATTGTTATTCCAATTATCAGATAAATTTTTTTACTCATACTTATCACTCTTTGCAAATTTTGAATCTATCATTTCAAGTTCATATTCAAATAATTTAAAAATCATATATAATTTTCTTGTTCCACACATAAATAAACACTCTCCGACTTTTGCATTTAATATCATTTTTTCCTCTTGTTCTGTCAGATTAAATATATTAACTATATCTTTTAGATCTTTTCCATCACATTTAAAAAATAACTTATTTGTAGAATTTGCCAATAAACTCTGCCCATATAATCTAATTTTTTCATTTAGATAGTCTTCTATACTTTGTGAAATTACACAGATTGAAGAATTATGTTTTCTTGCCATTTTGCTGATGTATCTTACATATTCTAATGTTTGTGGAATATTAGGATCTATTAATATATGACACTCATCTGCTACTAACATTGTCCTCTCATTAACATCTTTACTTAAAATATCCCAAGCATAAGATAAAATATTATAATACTGTGCTCTTTTATATTGAATTTGAAATTTTTGCATTGTTGATGTATTAAATGTTGTTATTCTTGTATCTATTTCAATGTTTGTATAGCCATTCCATATACTAGATGCTTGTCCTATACAAATTGGTCTAATTAGTGCTAATAATTTTTCATATATTGCATCTTGATTCTTCTTATTTTCATTATCAATAAAAAAATACAAATCTTCTAAAATTGGAAAATCTGTATTTTTTAATTTTGAAATATCTGTTTCTTTGGTAATATTAAATTTAGCATATAACTGTTCAAATATTAAATCTAACTTTGAAAATTCAATTTCTGTTAATGATGGATATAGTATTTGAAAAAATGTTTCTAAAAATTGAAAATGTAATGATAATGCATTTTTTCCTATTTCATCATCCCTATTTACTCTTACTTGTAATGGATTTAAAACACCACCACTATCTATGCCATCACACTCTATTACTTTACCATTTAATTTTTTACATAAGTAATTATATTCATTTTCTACATCAATTATTAAAATTTTAGTTGTAGGAACTTCGTTTAATATCATATGCTTTACAGCCATACTTTTTCCGAGAACCTGAACTTCCAACTACAAACATATTACTATTTCCCCTCATTATATCTTGTTGCCATAAGTTAAAAATAATAATTCCTCCATTTTGATTTATTCCCCAGTAATACCCATTTTTGTCGATAAAAGTTTCAGTATTAAAAAGAAATCCACCTGTAAAAGAACTTGTTAATATATTTCTTTTAAATTTCTTGCTTAATTCAGTTTGAATTGTAAAAAAAGGTGCTACTGCCTTAAATCCATCAACTTGGAAATAATTTGTAAGATTTCTAATTTTTAATTTCTGATGTTGTACTTCGTTTTCAACTTCTTTACATTTATGTTTTAATTCTTCTTGTTCATCTGCTGAAACTAAAATATATATTGTCAAATATGATACCACCTCATTGTTTTGTATCATTCTATTTATAATCTCACTTGCTTCATGTATTTCTTTTTCTCTAATTTGTCTACTTGATTCATTTTTTGATATTTGTAATAAACCTGAAGCATCTCTTATTCGTGCATCTAACGAATCAATTAATTCTGCATTATCTGTAGGTTCAATATTTATAGAAAAAATTGCTCCAACATTTCTAACTAAATTTCCTAACCACTTTAATTCTATATTTGATGGGTAATGAACAATTGTATATACTTTGCAGTATCTACTTCCAAAATATATTTTATTTCTCTCAAATGTTAAACCTCCAGTTGGTGTAATTAAGTCTATTAGATTATAATCCGCTTCTTGTTTTTTCATTTTTCTTCACCTGCCTTTGTTTCTAATGCTTCTTCTATTCTTCTTTTTGCTATTTCATAATACTGATAATTTATTTCAAAACCAATAAAATTTCTATTTTGATTTATTGCTCCAACAAGAGTTGTACCACTTCCTGCAAAACAATCTAATATCAAATCTCCTTCATTGCTTGAATTTATTATATGATTTTCTATAAAAGGTAATGGTTTTATTGTTGGGTGTTTCCATTTTTTCTTATCAACCTGATTCACTCCTGAAATATAATATTTTCTTTTAGTGTGATAATTACCATATAGCCTTACGCCTTTTTCTCTTGCAAATACTACATACTCTGTGTCTGGCAAATAGTTGTTATTTGTTAATGGACTTGGGTTCATTTTATGCCAAGTTAATATTTCATAATTGCAGTCTTTATTCATAAAATATTCTAATAACTCTTTTACTTGCCTTTTTGAACAATAAATATATATATTTATCTTTTTCATCTTCTGTACCAATAAATCTAATACTTTTAAATCAAAACCGTCCTTCAAATCTAATAATTCATTTGCATAACTATTAAAACTTGATGGATGTTTTAATTTACTTAAATTCAATTTATATGGTGGATCTATTATAACCAAATCAATACTTTTGTCATCTAATAATTTTATTCCTTCCATACAATCCATATTGTAAACTTTATTTATTTCTAACACTTTTTCTCCTTATTTTTATGATGCTATCATCATAATCAACACTCTCCTTTCGAGCAAATTCTGGAATTGTAAAACTTTTTATTAATAATATGATTTCTGTTTTTTCTAATATTTCTGATTCCAAATCACATTGCTTTAATCTATTTTTCCAGTTTATTGTTCTTTTTTCTAATTTTGTTTCAGCATCATCTGATGCATTTTCCCATATACAAAGATAAAACTCATTTTCAATAATATTTTTATTTGCAACCATTTCATGTGTTGCTATAATTCTTTTTTCGACAATTCTTATACTTGCCTCATCTTTTAGTTTTTTCTTTAATTCTTCTTGTTCTTTTATAAAATCGGCAATGTCCACTTTTCTAGGAATTATGAAAATAGTATATGGTTGTTGTTCATTACTAAACTCAACACTTGAACTATTCATTTTTTGTATAAGTTCTTCCTCTGAAAATAATTCCGTATTTATTGGATATACCCTTATAAAAGAAATTATCTGTTTATCTAATGTATATAAATATTTATCTTCAATCTTTTTAATATTCAAAAATTCATTTAATGATTTATTCTCTTTTATTGAAATTCCCTCTTTCATACTTATACCCTTTTTGCATAAGTTCGTATTTTACAATATTTTTTATATTATCCATTAAAGAAAAACCACTTCTATTTTTAGTAACAAATACAACTGAAACTGCTGTACTTCCTATAACAAAAAATGTTGCTAATAAAGTGGTTCTTGTTATTTTATATATGCAATATGCAATTATACTTGATATTACTAAAACAATAATACTTTTAATTAGTTCAGTCATACCATATCCTTCAAAAAATTCAGTTTGTAATTTTATTTGTGATGGTATTTTTATAGTTTTTTTCATCTACTACCACCTCCACCTGCTCCTCCGACCAAATGAATTATTTTCTTTATGATTTATATAATCTTGATATGTAAAATTCGCAGGAAAAATAAATCCATCTGAATCTCTATAATATGCTATATCTGCATAATATCCTTTCCAAAATCCTTGACAATCATTGAATAGCCTTAAATAACTTACATTTTCAATTACTTTTGCTGAAGAATATAATCCAAATGCCTCATGCAATTCTTCATTATCAGTTAATGATGCTATTGTTTTGTTAGAGTCCGTTATAACATACCTTTTGCCATCTATATTTACAACTTCTCTATTTTGGCAATCTTTATCTTCTATTTTAGCAAATGTAATATCACTTGTCCCTTCATCTGCAATTCCAACTGGTGTTCCAAAATAACTTTTTGGAATCTCTAAAAGACTTAATGACAATGTTATTAATATACTTGCAATAACTGTATTTTTTGCTAATTTGATATATTTCATTTTATTATCAGGTTCTACACTCATTTTTATTAACAAAATAATAAATGTTACACTTCCAATAGCAATACCAATATTTCTAAAAACTCTTATTATTTCTTGTAAAGTTTCGATTTTTATCTCCTCCTTCTTAATCTAGGTGTCAATGCTCTTAAATTTCTCATTGTATTACCTGCTGAATTTATAATACTTCCATTTGGTCTTACTAAATATTTTGATAATATCATTGGTGTATTTACTGATATCATTGCTATTGCAATAGCATAAATAAGATGTCCATTTATTGTTACTAAAATTGATAAATTCATTAATGCTAATTGTACTACCAATGTAAATGCCGTCATTAAAAAAGCTCTAACATATTCAGGAAATACTCCTCCATCTGAATTTAGTAATCCGAATACTTGCAAATGGTATTCCCATTCTCATTAATAACATCTCTATTCCCTTCATTATAAATTGACAAATTAAAACTAACCAAGTTATTAATAATACCAAACACGCTACTGCTGTAAATATCCCTCCTGCAATATTTCCACTTAATGCTTCTGATAAACTTACTGATTTAACAGGCATTGCTCCTAAAATACTATTTAGAAAACTGCTTGTAATTCCGACAAATATATCATAAATTTCTTTACAACAAATCATTATTATTACTGCTTTTAGCATTCCAACAATTAAGTGAATTGGGTTCTTTTCTGCATCGCCATCGTTCTGTAAAAAATATATCTATCAGGCTACCGTCGATGCAATGTCTGCGGAAGGACGCACCTTTCAGGGTGTAATTTTCTTCGGCCTGATGCTGACACCTGACGGCCCGAAAGTGCTGGAATATAATGTCCGCTTCGGTGATCCGGAAGCGCAGGTTGTGCTGCCGCGTATGAAAAACGACATTCTGGACGTTTGCGAGGCATGTATCGACGGTACGCTCGATCAGCTCAAGTTGGAGTTTGAAGACAATGCGACAGTTTGTGTTGTGCTGGCATCGGACGGTTATCCGTTAAAATACGACAAGGGACTCCCGATTTCCGGCCTGGAAGCCTTTGACGGAAAAGACGATGTGTTCTGTTTCCATGCAGGAACCAGGTTTGCAGAAGACGGAAAGACGATCCTGACCAACGGTGGACGTGTGCTGGGTATCACAGCGAAGGCGCCTACCTTAAAGGAAGCGCGCGCAAAAGCGTATGCAGCGACCGAATGGGTCAATTTTGCCAACAAATATATGAGACACGATATCGGTAAAGCGATCGACGAAGCATAATATACCGATAGAGCACTGGCGACAGGCGAAATCGGAAGCCTGGCTGAGGAGTTTGGAAAAGAGAAAAGGTCCGCAGAGACCTTTGCGGATCGGAATCAGAAAGGTACGTAAATTAGAATGATGAAATGGACGACCAAGTTCAGCACTGTGCTGGGATGTGCACTTGCTGCGGTATTTTTATTTACATCCACAATGGAAGTCGGCGCTGTGCCGCTGACCTCTTCCCCGAGCGGAACGACAACGACCACAACAACCGACACCAATGCTGCAGAGGACGGAAATGCTGATGCAGCCGTAGAGGATAATGCCGCAGAGGATAACGCAGCAGAGGATAACGCCGCAGGGACAGCTGCTGCAGGAACCGTTACCAGCGCAACCGTAACCTCTTCCAGCGTTAATATCAGAAGCGAAGCTTCCACCAGCGCAAGCGTTGCAGGTAAGGCAACCAGCGGACAGGAGCTGACCGTTACCGGCGAGACACAGGGCAGCGACGGCAAGACCTGGTATGCAGTAACATTTGATAATGTAAGCGGATATATCCGTTCCGATCTGGTAGAGGCACATGTGTCGGAGGCGACAGCAGAGCCGGCTGTTGACGAAACTCAGGAGACGGAGGAACCGGAGGAGGAGCCGATCGTAGACAACTCCGCAGATTATTCCGTCGCCTTTGAGGATGACGGAAGCGGCAGCAGTGCATGGTATCTGCATGATAATACTATGGGAACCAGATATCAGGTCAGTGACCTGCTGAATGCAGAGGAGACCAACAAGAACAACCAGGCGACCATCGACCAGACCGCAAAGAGCATGCGCTTTGTCGTTATTCTGATGGCGTTTGTAATCGTAGTTCTGATTATCGTTGTAACAATCCTGATCATCAAAGTCAGAAGCACGTATGAAGACTATGACGATTATGATGATGACGAAGATGACGACGAAGATGACGAAGACGACGATGAGGATGAGGACGAGGAAGAAGAACGTCCGCGCCGCTTCGGCCGCAAAAAGCCTGCCCGTTATGTAGAAGAGGATGACGACGAGGACGAGGATGAGGATGAGGACGAGGAAGAAGAGCGTCCGCGCCGCCGTCCGGCAAAGAAGGCTCCGGTAAAGAAGCCTGTCCGTCGCCCCAGAGTCGACGAATATGAAGACGAGGATGACGAGGACGAGGACGAGGAAGAAGAACGTCCGCGCCGCAAAAAGGGCAAATCCAAAGATTGGCAGTCCAGGAATTTCCTGGATGATGACGATCTTGAATTTGAATTCCTTGACCTGAAATAAATCTTCCAAAAAGCAAGCATTCAGAAAACAATAGAAGCACGTTCTGCGAACATGCTATTGTCGTGAATCCATGAAAAACATCCGGCTTTTGCTGCAAACTGCCCGCTGTCTGGCGGGAGCACAGGAAACAGCAGTGCCGGGTGTTTTGTTTTATTCATGACAATAGCATGCTCGCAGCGCGTGCATGCTATTGTTGACTATTTTCAGGATTCTTGTTATAGTGTTTCTAGAACACTTTAAAGAGAAAATGGATGGGAGATCAGCATGATTCTGGAAGTCGATTTTAACAGCGAAGAAGCGTTATATATACAGCTGCGCAATCAGATCATTGTCGGGATTGCGACAAACAGGCTCAAGGAGGGAGAGTCCCTCCCGAGCGTGCGGCAGCTTGCAGAATCCATTGGGATTAACATGCATACAGTGAATAAGGCATATACCGTGCTCAAGCAGGAGGGCTTCGTCAAGGTGGACAGACGCCGCGGCGCAGTGATTGCGATTGATGCGGATCGGATCAGTGATCTGGAGCAGATGCGGGAGTCGCTGCGGGTCATTCTGGCACGGGCAAGTTGTCGGAATATTTCCCGCGAGGAAGTACATGCTTTGATAGATGAGATTTATGAAGAGTATGGAGGACTATAACAGATGCAGTCACAGTTTACGGATAAGGCAAAAACTGCCCTGCTTTTGGCAGGGCGGGCGGCAAAAAGCCTGCATCAGAATTATGTTGGAACAGAGCATATCCTACTGGGCCTGATCAAAGAAGGAACCGGTGTGGCATCAAGGGTTCTGACGGAAAACGGGGCAAAAGAAGAGGCGATCCGGGAAATGATTCAGGATCTGCTGGCTCCGGAGACGCCCAATCCGGTCATAGAGCGGGACGGTTATTCCCCCCGGGCAGAGGAAGTTCTGGAGGAAAGCCACAGACAGGCGGAAAAGGCAGGCAGCGTGCTGACCGGAACGGAGCACATTTTGTTAGCGCTTTTAGGAGATGGGGATAATGTTGCAGTGCGGGTGCTGCAGACGCTGTCGCTGCCGCTGCAGAAAATCATGCGGGATACGCTCCTGGCAGCAGGACTGGACCCTACGGCGTACCGCGAAGAGCTGGGACGCAGGCAAAAAAAGAGCCAGACCGGGACGCTGGAGCTTTACAGCCGGGATCTGACGAAGCTGGCTGCACAGGGAAAGCTCGATCCAGTTGTCGGGCGCGATCAGGAGATTGGGCGCGTGATTCAGATTTTAAGCCGCAGGACGAAGAACAATCCGTGCCTGGTAGGAGAACCCGGTGTCGGCAAAACGGCGATCGTCGAGGGACTTGCGCTTCGGATTACGGAGGGCAGCGTGCCGGATACGGTAAAGGATAAACGGGTTCTGATGCTGGATCTGTCCGGGATGATCGCGGGAAGCAAATACCGCGGCGAATTTGAAGAGCGAATTCGTAAGGTCATCCGTGAGGTGACAGACGACGGAAATATTTTACTGTTTTTGGATGAGCTGCATACACTGATCGGCGCGGGCGGCGCAGAGGGGGCGATCGACGCTTCCAACATTTTAAAGCCGTCCCTTGCGCGCGGCGAGATTCAGCTGATCGGCGCGACAACGCTGGAAGAATACCGCAAATATATCGAAAAAGATGCTGCCCTGGAACGTCGTTTTCAGCCGGTTACGGTCGAAGAGCCGACGGAAAATGAGGCGATCGGCATTTTACAGGGAATCGTTTCCAGATATGAAGAGCATCATAAAGTAAAGATTCTGCCGGAAGCCCTCGAGGCCGCAGTACATCTTTCCAATCGCTATATCAACGACCGGAAGCTCCCGGACAAGGCGATCGACGTGATGGACGAGGCGGCTGCTGCGGTGCGCCTGCAGCGGATGCAGACGACTGACGAGGCAACAGACCAGGCAAAGGAAATCAAAACGCTGGATGAAAAGCTGGAGCAGGCAATCCGTAGTCAGGATTTGGAGGAGGCCTCAAGACTAAAGCAAAAGCTAAAGGAGGCGCTCACCCGTTACGAAAAGCACCAGAAACGGCAGGAAAAGAGCCGCAAAAAGGGGCAGCCAGAGGTGACAGCAGAGGATATCGCAAAGGTCATTTCCACTTGGACAAAGGTTCCGGTGAGCCGCCTGACCGAAAAAGAGAGCGAACGGCTGTTAAAGCTGGAATCTATTCTGCACAAGCGCGTGATCGGACAGGAAGAAGCTGTATCGAGCGTTGCGCGGGCGATGCGCCGCGGCAGAGTCGGACTGCAGGATCCGAGACGACCGATCGGTTCGTTTTTGTTCCTCGGTCCCACAGGTGTCGGAAAGACGGAGCTTTCCAAGGCGCTGGCAGAAGCGATGTTTGGTTCAGAAAACGCGCTGATCCGCGTGGACATGTCGGAATATATGGAAGGGCACTCTGTTTCGAAAATGATCGGCTCGCCTCCGGGCTATGTCGGCTTTGACGAGGGCGGACAGCTTTCTGAAAAGGTTCGCAGAAATCCGTATTCGGTGGTTTTATTCGACGAAATCGAGAAAGCGCACCCGGATGTTTTCAATATTTTGCTACAGGTGCTGGACGATGGGCATATCACGGATTCCAGAGGCAGGAAGGTCAGCTTCAAAAATACCGTCATCATCATGACGTCCAACGCCGGTGCACAGCGGATTGTGGAGCCAAAAAATCTCGGCTTTGCGGCAAAAGAAGATGCGCAAAAGACTTACGAAAAGATGAAAGCCGGCGTGATGGAAGAGGTAAAACGCCTGTTCAAACCGGAATTTTTAAACCGGATTGATGAAACGATCGTATTCCATCAGCTGACAAAAGACGATATGAAGCGAATTATCAATCTGCTGGCGCAGAGCCTGATTACGCGCTGCCGGACACAGCTGGATATCAGCCTGACACTGACACCATCTCTGAAAGAGCATATCGTAGAAAAATACAGCAACCTGAAAATGGGTGCAAGACCGTTAAAGAGAGCAATTCAGACGCTGATCGAGGACGCACTTGCGGAAGAAATTCTGTCGGGACGGGTAAAATCCGGCGATCATGTGAGTGCAGGCTTCCGCGAGAATAAAGTTGTTTTCAGCGTCAAAAACAAATAAACAGCAAACCGCCGCAAAGGCGGACAGGAGGACAAAAGAATGGCAGCAGTAGCAGAACTCATCAGAACAGAAGCAGACGGAAAGATCAGCTTCGGCAATCATCTTCTGCAGGAAAAGCGCAAGAAGGAGGGCTTTGAGGCCGGCGGCGATGAGTACAAGGTAAAGACTTTTAAAGAGATTACCAAGCTGGAGAGAAACGGCATGTTTGTCTATGAATCCGTGCCCGGCACGAGCGTAGAGCATTTTACGGAGAGCGAAAATGGCGTCAGCTTCACGGTAGAGGGCACAGAGGACGCGCAGATCACACTCGGTCTGGAGGAAGATACGGAATATGATGTGAAAATCAACGGTGAGGATGCGGGCAGAATGCGCACGAACCTTGGCGGAAAGCTGAATGTGAGCGTGGAGCTTGCTGGAATCGGAGAAGTAAAGGTAGAAATTTCAAAATAAATGGCAACCAAAATAAAAACCAGATTTTTCTGTCAGGAATGCGGCTATGAAACGGCAAAATGGCTGGGGCAGTGTCCGGGCTGTAAGGCGTGGAACTCCCTCGTAGAGGAACCGGTTTCTGTGACCGCAGGCGGAAAAGAGAAAAAGCAGGTGCTGTCCGGGGTGCAGAGCGCTCCGGCGGTGCTGAATGAAATTTCGATGGAAGAGGAAAGACGCACGGAAACCGGGATGGGAGAGCTCGACCGGGTACTGGGCGGCGGAATCGTTACCGGCTCGCTGACGCTGGTCGGCGGCGACCCGGGTATCGGCAAATCGACGCTTCTTTTGCAGATGTGCAGGAACCTTTCGTTAAAAAAGCAGCACATTTTGTATGTATCAGGCGAGGAATCCTTACGCCAGATCAAAATGCGTGCGATGCGGATCGGCGATTTTTCGGACACGCTGGAGCTGTTCTGTGAGACGAACCTGAATCGGATTGAGGAGATAATCCAGCAGAAAAAGCCTCAGATCGTCATCATTGACTCCATCCAGACGATGTACAATGAAGCGGTCAGCGCGGCGCCTGGCAGCGTGTCGCAGGTGCGCGAATCGACTGGTGTTTTGCTGCGGCTGGCAAAAGGGCTCGGTATTTCGATTTTTATCGTCGGACATGTGACCAAAGAGGGAACGGTTGCAGGTCCCAGAGTGCTCGAGCATATGGTGGATACGGTGTTGTATTTTGAGGGCGACCGACATGCATCTTATCGAATCCTCCGGGGCGTCAAGAATCGTTTTGGCTCAACCGATGAGATCGGCGTGTTTGAGATGCGCCAAGAGGGGCTGACAGAGGTGTTAAACCCGTCGGAATTCATGTTAAATGGCAGACCTGCCGGCGCGAGCGGCTCGGTCGTCTCCTGCTCAATGGAGGGGACTCGTCCGATGCTCACGGAGATTCAGGCGCTCGTCTGCCACAGCAATTTTGGCATTCCACGCCGTCAGACGACCGGAACGGATTTTAACCGCGTCAATTTGCTGATGGCGGTATTGGAAAAACGGCTTGGCATGCAGATCGGGGGGTGTGATGCTTACGTCAATCTGGCAGGCGGCATTCGGATTACAGAGCCTGCCATCGATCTTGGAATCGTGATGGCAATTATGTCGAGCTTCAAAAACAGCCCCGTCCCGGAGGGCGTTGTCGCCTTCGGGGAAGTGGGCCTGAGCGGGGAAGTACGCGCCGTTTCGATGGCGGAGCAGAGAGTGAGGGAGGCGCAGAAGCTCGGTTTCACAACCTGTATCCTCCCCCAGGTCTGTCTCGAAAAAATGCCGAAAATTTCCGGCATCCGATTAGTCGGTGTCCGCAGTGTTGCCGATGCCGCGCGGGAGCTGTAAGAACGCCCTACAGCGGCTGGTTGGGATAACCCGGAAAATAAAACGGAAGGGTCGCACCCGGAACAGGATATACTGCGATCTTGTCGTCGAACAGATTTTTTTCAGACGGCACTTCGTCATTTTTGGAAACCGGATTGACGCCGTCGGGAGAGAGGATGCAGTCATCCGCAAGGTCAGAAGGACGGTCTGATTCTGGAATTACAGGATACATGACAAAAACCTCCTTTTCATTGTTGGATTCAAAAAGCGATAGGAAAGCTTTTGGGATCAGTATGTATCTTTTTTGGGGAAAATATTCTATTGTTACTATTCTATTGTTACAGTTCACCCGTACCGTTTGGGGGCAGATTTCATGCTCGCATGAAAATCTGCTTACAAAAAGGTACGAAGGGAGCGCC
>ERZ825324.3323-NODE-3323-length-15135-cov-16.998873_pt1 | contig 15135 bp, 10 predicted proteins | sample MGYA00519859_ERZ825324 | MGnify/ENA primary metagenome ERZ825324 (study PRJEB31778, sample SAMEA3449198) | human gut metagenome | biome: human gut; feature: human-associated habitat; material: faeces | place: United Kingdom | collected 2010/2012 ... | reverse complement strand
TTCTCCCTTTCCGGTTTCTTACACCATATAAGAACGAATCAAAAGTTATCGCGCATTTACTAGCATAGCACATTCCCGGAAGAATAGCAAGTGCAATCTGTGTACAAGAGAACATTTTGCGCGCTTTGCAAAAGAATCTAAAGTGCGTGATGCAATTACTTTCGGAAATTAGTCACTGACCCGACGCGCTACGACGACATAGCGCCCGTTGGCGGACGAATACTCGCAGGTAGAGAGGGTCAGCAGCTGCTCACCGTAGGCAGGGCGGATGCCGCTGTCCACGTCGCTGCGGGAGATGACCTGATCCACATAGCGGTTGTAGGTGTCCTCGTCCATGTCAATGTACTGGTTGTAGATAAACGAGGTGTCGTTGACGACATCGATGGTGAACGCACCGAACACCTCATACTTGGCGTCCCCGTAGACGGTGTCAAACTCAATGGAGGGGTGCTCCTGATAGTAGTCGGTCTTACGGTACTCGGTCAGGCAGCCAAAGATCGTGCCGGTTTTCATATTGTGGCCGTAGATGATCAGGTTGTCGCTCTCGGCGTTGGCCCCGAGCGTCGTTTGCTCGTCCAGGTACGGTACGCCGTAGACGCTGTAGGCTTTGTTGAAGTCATGACGCAGATAGAAGTCCTTGTTGTCCGGCGCGTACATAACCGGAAAATCCAGATTGGTGCCGTCGATGGAGATCCAGCCGATAAAGTCGCTGTTCTTGTCGCGCAGGGCAGCAAACCTGGCACCGTTGGGGTTGACATTCTCCCCTGCAGGGGCCGGGGTCGCCGCGGTATCGATCATCGACTGCAGGTCGGCAAACTCGCTCTCGGTCCTGCGGTCATCGAGGAACCGCTTGACCAGCAGGCCGCCGCTGATGAGGAAGATCGCGGCGAAAACGATCATCGCGAGGGTGTACAGCAGATTACCGCGCTTTTTTTTGCACTTCGCGGTCTCGCGCCGGCGATAGTCCTCGTCGTTGTCCTGGTCGTAGAAGGCCGCAGGTTCCTGCGGAGAAACCTGCGACAGATCGGTGACTGTATAGGATGCCTTTACCTGAACGGAAGGGGTCTGCGGCAGCGGTGCATCGCTGCGGTGAATCTTTGCCATGATGGATTCTCCTGTAACACAATATTATCTTTAGGCAATACCGCACAATTCCCGCCTTACGGCTTAAGCACCGCTCCGGCGGATCTCCGCGCCAAGAGCCGCCGCAAGCGGCGGTTGCGCTCCGAAGCGCCTCGCTGCGGCTCGGTGTGCGGCACGGCATCTGCGTTGCCAAAATGCTCGATAATACACAAAGTATTATCTGCGCTTTTGGCTTAGCAGCTGCCGCACCTCGCTCGCCGTATCGGCACTTAGAATTATGCGGTATTGCCTTTACTATACGACCTGCGCGGCAAAAAGGCAAGGGAAATATCACACAAAAATCTGTAAAAAATATCCGTCCCGCACCGTGCGGCGCAGGACGGACAGCATAAACAGATTACTCGCGGATCTCGATGCCGAGCTTGAACTTCAGGTTGCCGAGAATTTTCTTGACGAAACGGTCTATCTCATCGGGGGTCAGCGGCTTGTCAGCGGGCTGGAAGGACAGGCTGAACGCCATGCTCTTCTTGTCCGCGCCGAGCTTTTCGCCGCGGTAGATGTCGAACAGCTCGACCTTGGTCAGCTGCTTGCAGGCGCGCTGCATCTCGGTGACGAGGGTGCCGCACTCCATGCTCTCGGGGGCGACGAGCGCCAGATCACGCTGGACCGGGGCAAACTCGGGGATGGGCTGGTAGTGGATGGCGGCGGGGACCAGTGCGTGGAACGCGACCCAGTCGATCTCGCCCAGATAGATGTTCAGGTTGGCGCGGCTGTCCTTGGGCAGCTTGAGCTCGCTTGTCACATCATTAGCCAGCTTGCCAAAGACACCGACGCGCTCGCCCTTGCACAGGATATAAGCGGCAATACCGGGGTGCAGCCAGGCAACATCCGTCGCGCGCTCGACGGTCAGCTCGACGCCGAACGCAGCGCCGAAGCTCTCGACAGCACCCTTGACTGCGAAGAAGTCCTCCTCACTGCCCCAGGCAGCAAAGCCCAGATGCAGACGCTCCTCGGGCAGCTCGGTGACGGGCAGCTGCTTCGGGATGTAGATGTTGGACATTTCGAACAGACGACCCTCGGCGTTGCCCTTGCGCAGGTTGTCGACGACGACATTCAGCAGGGACGGTGCCAGCAGCGGGCGCATGATGGTCAGATGGGAGGAAATGGGGTTCAGGATACGGATGACCTTGCGCTCCGGCGCGTCGGCGGCAATGTGCAGCATGTCAAGGTCAGCGTCGGCGTAGAAGGCCAGCGTCTCGGCCTCGTAGAAGCCCTGGGCACACATGGTGCGCTTGGCCTTGGCCTGCGCCTTCTGCTCGGCGGTCAGGCCGCCGGTGGTGACAGTGGCAGCCTTCAGGAAGGTGGGGACGATGTGTTCATAGCCGTACTCGCGGATGACCTCCTCGGCGAGGTCGGGCTCACCGACCTCGATGTCCTCACGCCAGCGGGGCGCGACGACCTGCATCGTGTCGCCGTCGGCTTCGAGTTTGACCTCGAACTGCAGGCGGTTCAGGATGTCCAGAATCACATCGGTGGGCACAGTGATGCCGAGGATGGCATTGATACCGCTGACCTTGGCCGTGAAACGCTTGCCCTCACGCGGGGCACCGGCGGAACAGTCAAAATGGGTGGAGGTGACCTCGCCGCAGCCCAGTTCCTGAATCAGGTGCAGGGCACGGGCCATGCCAAGCTCGGTGGTGTACTCGGAGATACCCTTCTCGTAATGGCTGGAGGCATCGGTGTTCTGGCCGAGGCCGCGGGCCGTCTTGCGGATGTTGTCGCGGGCGAACTTGGCGCTCTCAAACAGCAGCTGGGTGGTGGTATCTTTAATTTCGCTGTTCAGGCTGCCCATGACACCCGCCAGCGCAACGGGCTTGGCGCCGTCGCAGATGACGAGGTTGTTGGGCGTCAGGGTGAACTCTTTTTCGTCCAGCGTTGTGATCTTCTCGCCGTCTTTGGCGCGGCGGACAAGGATCTGGCAGCTTTCCAGCGTGTCCATGTCGAAGGCGTGCATGGGCTGGCCAATCTCCAGCATGACATAGTTCGTGATGTCAACGACGTTGGAGATGCTGCGCAGACCGCACAGGGCCAGCTGACGGCGCATCCAGCGTGGGGACTCGCCCGGCGTGATGTTGCGGACATAATGGCCAATGTAGCGCGGGCAGAGATCCTCGGCCTCGACACTGATGGACAGGCGCGGATCAACACAGTCGCTGACCGTGTAGTCGGTGGCGGGCATCTTGAGGGGCTTGTTCAGCACTGCTGCAACCTCGCGCGCAATGCCGAGCACACTCTGGCAGTCGGCGCGGTTGGCCGTGATGGAAATATCAAAAATGTAGTCGTCAAGGCCGACGACCTGCTGAATGGGCGTGCCGGGGACAGTGTCCTTCGGCAAATCGAGCAGGCCGTAGACCTCGGCACCGGGGTACAGATCCTCGTTCAGGCCCAGCTCCTCACCGCTGCACAGCATACCGTTGGACTCGACGCCCATCAGGGGCTTCGCCTTGATTTTTACGCCGCCGGGCAGCGTGGAGCCGTCGAGTGCGGCAGCGGTGTGCATACCGGCGTAGACGTTGGGTGCGCCGGTGGAAATCTGGATGTCGTGGCCGTACTCGCCGCAGTCAACCTTGCAGATGTGCAGATGGGTGCCCTCCTGCGGGACACACTCGGTCACAACACCGACAACGACCTTGGAGATCTCGCCGCCGAGGTCGATCAGTTCCTCGACCTCAAAGCCGCAGCCAAAGAGCTTGTCCTCAAGCTCCTGCGCGGTGACGTCGATGTCAACATATTGCTTCAACCAGCTGAATGGTACTTTCATACTCTGTACTCCTCCCCTGTCAATCCTCGAACTGCTTCAAGAAGCGCAGATCGTTTTCAAACATCAGACCGATGTTGTTGATGCCGTACTTCAGCATGGCGATACGCTCAATGCCAATGCCGAATGCGAAGCCAGAGTAGACGTTGGGGTCAATGCCGCAGTTTTCCAGTACGCTGTGGTGGACGACACCGGCGCCGAGAACCTCGATCCAGCCGGTGTGCTTGCACAGCGGGCAGCCCTTGCCGCCGCACTCGAAGCAGGAAACGTCGACCTCGACGCTCGGCTCGGTGAACGGGAAGTAAGACGGACGCAGGCGGGTCTTGACATCTGCACCGAACAGCGCCTGGACGAATTTGTCGAGCATTCCCTGCAGGTCGCAGAGCGTAATGCCCTTGTCAACGACGAGGCCTTCCATCTGGTGGAACATCGGGGAGTGGGTCGCGTCGGAGTCGGAACGGAACACGCGGCCCGGAGCCAGCACCTTGATGGGGGGCTTTTCCATGTCCATGACGCGGATCTGGCCGCCGCTGGTCTGGGTGCGCAGCACAATGTCGTCTGCGACGTAGAACGTATCCTGCATGTCGCGGGCGGGATGGTTCTTCGGCACGTTCAGGCGGGTAAAGTTGTGGTCGTCGTCCTCGATCTCGGGGCCCTCGTAAATCTCAAAGCCCATACCGGCGAACACGTCGATGATCTCATTCTTGACGAGGGTGATCGGGTGCAGGCTGCCGGTTTGGCGAATCTTGGCGGGCATCGTGATGTCGACGGTCTCGGCGGCGTTGCGGGCCTCGAGCGCGGCCTTTTCGACCTGCTCGGACAGGGCCTGATACTGTGCCTCGGCCCACTGCTTGAACTCATTGATGGTCTTGCCGACGGCGGGACGGTCCTCCTTGGGGACATCGCGCAGACTCTTGGTCAGGCCCGCGACCTCGCCGTTCTTGCTCAGGTATTTCTGCCAGAAGTCAGAAAGCCGGGCTTTGTCGGTGACGTCTGCGCTGGCCTGCTCAATGGCGGCGCGCAGCTCCTTGATTTTTTCTTCCATAGTACACCTCTGCTTGAAGTAGGGCCGGAGCAAACAAAAAGGCTCCGTCCCTGTGTTGAATCAGGGACGAAGCCTTGCAAAATACAATTCTCCGCGGTACCACCCGTGTTCCGCGCTGTAAAGCGCGGCACTCTTTGCTGCCGGTAACGGTGCAGAGCCGTTGCGCACTACTCGGCCTTGGCCTTTCCCGCGCACCACTCGGGAGCGAACTTCCGCATAAGCGCTTTACAGGCGGCTTGCAGCCGGTGACCGCCCTCTCTTGCCTAAAACAGCTTGTGCATACTTTCTCCGTCGCTGTGTTTTTGCGAATACTTATTTAGTATAGCGCGGTTTGCGCCGACTGTCAAGCCTGCGGCAGCGGATACTTCTGCTTATCCTCCACGCTGATGGCCAGACCGAGCTGAACCTCGATGATTTTCAGCTCGCTGTCGGCAAAGACTGTGTGGCGGCAGCCGGCGGGCATCGTCAGGATATCCCCTGGCTTCACGTCGCGGCGCACGCCGTCCAGAATCGCATGGCCGGTACCGGAGATGACGGTCCAGACCTCGTCGCGGTTCTCATGGCTGTGGTAGTTCATGCCGTGGCCGGGGGTCAGTGTGATCTTGATGGTCATGCTCGCGTCCTCGACGTCGAGCACGCGGAAGGAACCCCAGGACTTTTCGGCAAACATGATCTGCTGATGGATGCTGTCCACATACGGCTTGATGTAGCTGGACTGCTCCTTGTCAGAGACCAAAATGCCTTCCGGGCTGGCCGAGACGACGACGTCCTTCAGCCCCATGCAGAGCACGGGCACGTCCAGCTCGTTCAGTACATGGACGTTCTGGCAGGTGTCGTTCAGCATGGCCTTGCCGATGCTCGGCTCCTCCATGGCCTCGGTCAGGGTGTTCCAGGTGCCCATATCCTTCCATTGGCCCGCAAAGCGCATTACCTGAATTTGGGACTCATTCTCGACAACGGCGTAGTCGAAGCTGATTTTTTTCAGCGTCTCGTACTTATCGAACAGGTCCTTGTAATCGGTGAAATCGATCAGTTCGTGGGCCTTGTCCAGCACGTAGCGCAGTTTGTAGGCAAACACACCGCCGTTCCAGAGCGCACCCTGGGCAATGTACTTTTCGGCGGTGGCGGCGTCGGGCTTCTCTTTAAACGTTTTGACCGGGCTGACGGCGTCGGCACTCTGCGGGATAATGTAGCCGTACTTTTCGCTCGGGTAGGTCGGCTCAATGCCCATCAGGGAGAGGTTCGCGTTCCCCTGCCCGGCCAGCTTGGACAGCGTTTTCAGCGCGGCGAAATAGTCATTGTTGACATAGGGGTCTACCGGGCAGACGACGACAGCCTCATCAAGGCCGACGCCCTTGACGTCGTGCAGGTAGGCTGTCGCCAGTGCGATGGCCGGGAAGGTATCACGGCGGCACGGCTCGACGCAGACGCCCACCGAATTGCCCAGCTGGTTGTGAATGGACGATACCTGCGTCTTGCTGGTGGCAATCGTCACGCTGGCGTCGGCGTCGACCTCCTTGATCTGGCGGTAGACGCGCTGGACCATCGACTCGTACCCGTCGGCGGTCTTGAAGATTTTGATGAACTGCTTGGAACGAATGTCGTTCGACAGCGGCCACAGGCGCTTGCCGGAGCCGCCGGACAGCAGGATGATATTCATAGCGTTTCCTTTCAGCGCTCGGCGCGCATCGGGTTGTTCAGAAAGTCCTCATAGGACAGGCGCAGGCCGTCCTCCAGCTCGGTCTTGTAGGTCCAGCCGAGGTTCGTCGCCTTGGAGACGTCCAGCAGCTTGCGGGGCGTGCCGTTGGGTTTGGAGGCGTCCCACTCGATCTTGCCGGTGTAGCCGACGACCTTGGCAACGAGCTCGGTCAATTCTTTGATGGTCAGCTCCTTGCCGGTACCCGCGTTGACCGTCTCGTTGCCGGAGTAGTGGTTCATCAGGAACACGCAGAGGTTCGCGAGATCATCCACATACAAAAACTCGCGCAGCGGGCTGCCGTCGCCCCAGCAGGTGACGCTCTCGACGCCGTTGACCTTCGCCTCATGGAAGCGGCGGATCAGTGCGGGAACCACATGGCTGTGGGTCGGGTGGTAGTTATCGTTGGGGCCGTACAGGTTCGTGGGCATGACCGAGATATAGTCCGTGCCGTACTGGCGGTTTAGGAACTCGCAGTATTTGAGGCCACTGATTTTGGCGAGGGCGTAAGCCTCGTTCGTCTTTTCCAGTTCGGAAGTCAGCAGGCAGCTTTCCTTCATCGGCTGCGGAGCCATGCGCGGATAGATGCAGGACGAGCCGAGGAACTCCAGCTTCTTGCAGCCGTTCTGCCAGGCAGAGTGGATGACGTTCATCTCGAGCGTCATATTGAACCACATGAAATCGGCCAGCGCCTCCTGATTGGCGACGATGCCGCCGACCTTGGCCGCGGCAAGGAATACGTACTCGGGCTTTTCCTCGGCAAAGAACTTTTCGACATTTTCCTGACGGCAGAGGTCAAGCTCCTTGTGGGTGCGGGTGATGATATTGTTGTAGCCCTGGCGCTGCAGCTCACGCACGATGGCGCTGCCCACCATGCCGCGGTGCCCGGCAACGTAGATTTTTGCATTTTTGTCCATCATAATAAGTTACCTTCTTTTGAATAAATTATTTGATAACGCCCTTTTCAAGATACTCAGCCAGGTTCGTCTTGATGTGCTCCTCAGCGCGCTCGACGGCAACCTTCTTCATGTCGTGGTCGACCATGATCTTGACGAGCTGCTCAAACGTGGTCTTGGTCGGATTCCAGCCCAGCTCGCGCTTTGCTTTGGACGGGTCGCCCCAGAGGTTGACGACGTCCGTCGGGCGGTAGAAGTCGGGGCTGACCTCGATGACCGTCTTGCCCGTGGCCTTGTCGATGCCCTTCTCGTTCATGCCCTCGCCGACAAATTCCAGCTCGATGCCCACATCGTGGAAGGCCAGCTGGCAGAACTCGCGGACGGAGTGCTGCTCACCGGTGGCAATGACGAAGTCCTCGGGCTTGTCGTTCTGCAAAATCAGCCACATACACTCGACGTAGTCCCTGGCATAGCCCCAGTCGCGCAGGCTGGACAGGTTGCCCAGATACAGCTTATCCTGCTTACCCTGCGCGATGCGGGCGGCAGCCAGTGTGATCTTACGGGTGACGAAGGTCTCGCCGCGGCGCTCGGACTCGTGGTTGAACAGGATGCCCGAGCAGCAGAACATATTGTACGCCTCGCGGTACTCCTTCACGATCCAGAAGCCGTACTGTTTGGCGACGGCGTAGGGGCTGTAGGGGTGGAACGGTGTGTTCTCGTTCTGGGGAACCTCCTCGACCTTGCCGTACAGCTCGGATGTAGATGCCTGATAGATGCGGCAGGTGTCCTTGAGGCCGGACAGGCGCACAGCCTCCAGCACGCGCAGCACGCCGGTGGCATCGACGTCGGCGGTGAACTCCGGCACATCAAAGCTGACCTGCACATGGCTCTGGGCGGCGAGGTTGTAGATCTCGTCGGGCCGCACGGTGCTGACGACGGAGAGGATGCTCATGGAGTCGCTCAGATCGCCGTAGTGCAGGTGGAAGTGCGGGTGACCCTCCAGATGGGCGATGCGCTCGCGGTAATCGACGGAGGAGCGGCGGATGACGCCGTGGACGTCGTAGCCCTTTTCCAGCAGGAACTCAGCCAGATAGCTGCCGTCCTGGCCGGTGATGCCGGTGATGAGTGCTTTTTTCATAGGTTACTACCCTTTCATCTGTATCTTGCGCAGCGTACTGCGCGGATTTTCGTATCTTGTTTGTTATTGTACCGCATTATTTTGTGCTTGGGCAGTGGGAATCTTGCAAAAGACTAGCATTATATTGACTTTTTTGGTATACTGGGTTCCGGGAGGTGACGCGGATGGATACCCCGCTGTTTGACGGTGAGCTTGTGCACGCCCGGCGCATGATCTACACGCCGTCGGCGTTTGCAAAATCGAACCTTGTGCATCTGCAGGAGGTCGGGCAGCTGCAGGCACGCAGCCCCCATGCCAGCACCCGGCAGGGGCTGGCCTCCTACCTGTTTTTTGTGGTCGAAAGCGGCAGCGGCACGCTGGAATATGAGGGCGAGACCCGCGTGCTAAGCGCCGGGGACTGTGTGTTTCTCGACTGCCGCCGCCCCTATCGCCATTATACGGGCGACGATTTGTGGCAGCTGCGGTGGGCGCACTTTTACGGCCCGAATATGGCAGCCATCTACAAAAAATACCGTGAGCGCGGCGGCCAGCCGAGCTTTCACCCGGAAAATACCGCACCCTACACCCGCCGTCTCGAAGCACTGTACACGCTGGCGGCCTCTGATAATTACGTGCGGGATATGCAGATCTGCGAGGGACTGTTTGCCCTGCTGACCCTTCTGATGCAGGAGAGCTGGCACCCCGAAATTGTGCGCACTGCGGGCACGAAGCGACAGAATGTGCAGGAGATCAAGGACTATCTTGACCTGCATTTTGCCGAGAAGATCACGCTGGACGCACTGGCCGAGCGGTTTTACATCAACAAGTTTTACCTGACGCGGGTGTTCAAGGAGCAGTTCGGGCTTTCGGTGACGAGCTACCTGACGCAGCTGCGCATTACGCAGGCAAAGCGCCTTTTGCGATTCAGCGATAAAAATATTGAGACTATTGCGCAGGAATGCGGCATGAGCGATGCCAATTACTTTTCGCGCATCTTCAAAAAGGTGGAGGGCACAACACCGGGCCAGTACCGGCGGCAATGGTAAGCAAAGCGCAGGAGCCATGCTTGGGCGGCATGGCTCCTGTGTTGTTTCATTGTGTTATTTTTTCAAGATGATCCATGCTGACCCAGCCGTGCCACCTGCCGTAGAGAGTCAGCATCCAGCAACCATCCTCGCTGCGGCCCAGCTCCTGCAGGGCGGTGTATTCCGGCACAAGGCTGATTTTTTCGTAGCTTGTGTCCGGCCCTACACGCAGCCGCAGGCCTCCGGCTGCGGTGACCCGCCAAAAGGCGTCTGTTGCCTTTAGCTCCTTCGGACCAACCTGAAAGCGCATTTTGGCATCCTGCCAATGCTCCGGCACGCCGGGCAGCGTTCTGCTCTGCCAGTGTCCGTCCCGCTGCAGCCAGAGGATATGGCCATTCCAAGCGGCCCCTGCATAATCGCAGGGGATGTACTCCTTCCCGGCGGCGTCCAGCACACCCCATTTCCCGTCACGGCAGATGGCAGCATACCCATTCAGCAGGGGCGAGGCATACTTTGGCGTGTAATCCTCATAAAAATCCAGGCCGCCGTAGACTGCGTCATACACGGCTTGTGTTACCTGATTTCCCTTCCGGTCAAGGTAGGCCCATTTATCACCGATCTTGACTGGGGCCAGGGGCTGGTCATAAAAGCAGCCTGCGGACGCATAGGTAATGCCGTTCAGAAGGTCTCCGTCAGAATTGGCAAAAACAATTCCGCCGCCCTCGGCTGTCGTATAATAGTTCGGGTCACCGTTTCCGGATGTCCACACACTCCGCACACAGGGCAGATAATCCCCATACAGAGCATCGCCATCGTTCAGTTCGGCAGCACCGCCCATCATGCCGGCGCTTTTGCATACGCGGCCGGTGTTGATGTCATAGGTCCATGTATAGCTCTGCCCGTCATGCTCACCGGTGCAGAGCGTGCCGGCATTTTCGGCGGCGAGCGCCGCCTCATAGCTGCTGCGCTCCGCATCATCCATCGGGGCCGAGGTGCTGAGAAAATGCCAGCGCAGACAGCCGTTGGGGCAGCGTTCGATCGGCCGGTCGGAGATACAGGGCAGCAGGACGGTGCCGTCACTTTTCATCAGGCCCCATTTTCCGTCCATGTACATCGTATAATAGCCGTCTGTGGCAAGCCCGTCCTGCGCCAGCAGCTGGCCGCTTCGGGTATCCTGCTGCTGCAGCTGGATGGCCGTATATTCACTGGCTGCGGTTTCATCTGTTTGGTCGGGCTGGCTGGTCGGGGCAGTTTCCGGTGTCTTGGCGGGCGTTGTCGTCGGCGCAGGTGTGCCGATCACATCAGCCGGCCGTGACGCGCAGCCTGCCAGCAGCAGTATTGCAAGGGCGCAAAGGATCCGTTTCATAGGTACCCCCTGTGTATAGCAGCCAAATCATTCCCGGGCGTTTTTCAGCTCCTCCTCGATGCGGTCAAACCGCTCCAGGAACGAATGCTCCACACCCTCGGACTTGTAGCCGGGCATTGTGTCGAGCGATACAGCGTGGATGCTGCGGAAGATGCTGTTTTCGATGTTCGGGTTGTCGCGCATCAGGCGGCGCAGCAGGACCTTGACCTCCTGACGCTTGGAGCCGCCTCCGCCGTTGTCGCAGATCGTGCAGGCCTCGGTAAAACGGCAGGCACACTGGATAAATTCCAGCTCATTGTAGCGGCGCCACGCGATGATGTCATCCTCGCGGATGCAGTACATCGGGCGGATCAGTGTCATGCCCGGGAAGTTCGTGCTGTGCAGCTTCGGCGGCATGGCCTGCAGCTGGGAGCCGTAGAACATGCTCATGACTGTCGTCTCGATGACATCATTAAAATGATGTCCCAGCGCGATTTTGTTGCAGCCAAGCTCCTGCGCTTTCTTGTACAGGTGGCCGCGGCGCATGCGGGCGCAGAGGTAGCAGGGCGACTTATCACTGTTGTTGGCAACATCAAAGATGTTCGTCTCAAATACTGTGATGGGAATGTGCAGCAGCGCGGCGTTGCTCTCGATCTTCTGGCGGTTGATTTCATTATAGCCGGGGTCCATGACGAGGTAGACGAGCTCAAACGGAACCTCGCTGTGGCGCTGCAATTCCTGCAGGAGCTTGGCCATAAGCATCGAATCCTTGCCGCCGGAGATGCAGACGGCGATCTTGTCCCCGGCCTGGATAAGCTCATACCGCTTGACGGCCACGATGAAGGGCGTCCAAAGCTGCTTGCGGAATTTTTTGATAATGCTGCGCTCGATTTTTTGATAGGTCTCTAATTGGCGTTCCAAGGGTTAATTCTCCTTATTCGTCAGGGTTTTGTAGCAGGTGTCAAAGGCTTGCAGGAAGCCGTCAATCTCCGCGTCGGTGGTCAGGTGGCTGATGCTGATGCGCCAGCTGGACAGCGCGTTGCGGCGATCCCGGCTGACGGCGAACACGGCCTTGGACGGCAGACCGTCCGACGAGCAGGCCGATTTGACCGACACGCAGACGCCCTGTTCGCTCAGCGCCTGCTGAAACCGCGTGCCCTTGACGCCGGTCACGCTGACATTGACGATATGCGGCACAGCATGCGAGGGGCTGTTGACGCGCACAAGGCTGTATTGCTGCAAGCCCGACAGCAGGCGGTCATGCAGCCTTTGTACATGGGCGTTGCGGGCGTCCTGCCCGGCCAGTGCTTTGGTCAGTGCGGCGTCCAGGCTGACGGCAAGACCCAGCGTCGGCGTGCCGCTGCGGTAGATCGTGGTGCTGGCACCGCCGGAAATCTGCGGCTCAATGACGAGGCCGCGGCGCTTGTACAGCGCGCCGATGCCGTTGGGGCCGTAGAACTTGTGGGCAGTGAAGCTCATCGTATCGACGCCGTCAAGCCAGAGGTCGGTCTTGCCGACGGCTTGGGTGGCGTCCACGTGCAGGCGACAGCCGGGGTACGGCTTGACGATTCCGGCAATCTCCCGGATGGGCTGGATCGTGCCAAGCTCACTGTCCACAGCGCAGACGGCGACCAGGATCGTATCGTCGCGCATCAACTCCCGCAGCTGGTCCAGGTCTACCCTGCCGTCGCGGCCAATGTCCAGCAGGTCGATCTCGTACCCCTGCTGCTGCAAAGCCGACAGCGACGCGCCCACCGAGGAGTGCTCCAGCTGGGTGGAGATGATGTGCTTGCCGATGTGCCGCGACGCATGGGCAATGCCCTTGAGGGCGAGGTTGTTCGCCTCGCTCGCGCCCGAGGTGTAGATGATCTCGGCGGGCTGCACGCCAAGGTGCTGCGCAATGGATTGGGTCACCCGCTCCATCTCGGCGCGGGCCTCCTGCCCGGCAATGTGGGTAGAGTTGGGGTTAGCGATATAACGGCGCTCCGCCGCAAGGTATGCGTCCAGAACCTCGGGGTCTGCCGGGGTGTTGGCGGTATAGTCAAGGTAAATCATGCGGAAGCCTCTTTATAGAATCAGTATGGCAGGTGCGGTTTCCTACCCGCTCAATAGGAATTGCATTCATGCAAAACCCCTGCGGCACGGCAGGGGTTTGTGTCATTCAAAATCCGAAATTGTGACAGACTGCTTGCCAAAGTACGGCGTCAGCCCCCACATATCGGGGCCGGGCGCGACATCGGTATAAAACAGCAGCCACGGGCGTTCGTCATCGTTCAGCGGGCGGATAGAAACATCCGGCTGGGCGGCGTCGTTCAGCAGTGCCTCCCGCGCGTCGAGGGCGTCAGCGTAGCGCCTGGCGCTGCCATTGGCCAACTCATAAGCGGCCTCGAGACTGGTGGCGAAGTAGCTGTCCTGGCCCTCCTTTACGGTGTGGCTGCCGATGCAGGCCATGCAGAGGAGCATAGCGGCGGCAAGCAGCGGCAGACGGCGGGCCTGGCGGCGGCAGAACTGCTCTGCACCATGCAGAGAAACGCCGCGCACGCGCTCGAGCCAGCCGAGCAGCAAAAACTCGGTGGCAGTCAGACCCAGCACAAAGGTCATCCAGACAACGTTCAAAAGCCGCCCGGCACCGATGCCGCCCATTGTGTAGGATGGCAGAAAGATCATGGCCCACATCAGCACAAAGGTGACCGCCGCGCCGAGCCACGGATGGCGGAACACCCGGTCCGAAAGCACAGCGCTGCGGGTCAGATGCAAAAGCGGCAGTACAAGCAGTGCCAGCAGACAGAGCAGCGGCACATCCAGCCAGCGGATCCACTCCATGGCGGCGAGGATAAAGCTCTTGACGACAGCCTCCGCAAAGCCCGCACCGGCAAAGCCTGCAGTACGCACCTGCGTTCCGGGGGCCAACACATTCAAAAGCAGCCCCGCCATGGCCGCGGCCAGCGCGGGGACCTGCCAGAAATTACGGCGGCGCACAGCGCAGAGCGCCGCGGCCAACAGCAGGATCAGCACGTTCAGCAGCCCGGCCACCTGATGCCCGCCGCCGATGACAAGACTGCACACACAGCCCGTTGCCGCATAGAAAAATTTGCAGCGGGTCGGCAGCTTATCGGCAAAGCAGAGCGCAAACGCCAGCCCGGCGTTCAGCACGGCCAGCGAAAAATACGGCAGGTAGTTCATGGCACCGTTGAACCAGTACAATCCCTCCACGGGGGCGGGCATGCCTTCGATAAAGGCGAAGGTCAGCAGCAGCGCCAGTGCCCAGGGCAGACGCCTTTGCGCTGGGTCCAGACGCAGCACCACGCACCGTGCCAGCCCATACAGGCAGAAAAACAGTGGCAGCAGCACGCAGACCAGCGTGGCACCATAATATTTGTTGCCGAAGATGGCGGGCTGAAACGCCAGCGTAAAGCCGGAAACGTAGAGCCCCTGCCAGTTTTCATAGTAGTAGACGTTGGTGTCCCACGCGGCCCGCAGCAGACGCGCCAGGTCAAGGCCGTACTGCTGCACCACGGCATGGGTGCGGGCGGCGTAGATGAAGTCATCTGCCGAGGGGCGCGCAAAGACCGCCAGCACCAGCACGGGCAGCAGCAGCACGCCCGTCAGCAGCGCAAAGCGGCGCAGCCAGCGCTTTTGCGCCGCTGCATCGTGCCAAAAATCCATAGAATCGTGTTCCTTACTGTATTCGTTATGCGTCGCCCAGGGTCATCTGCAGGAAGTAGACCCACTGCTTCTCCCACCAGTACCAGTCGTGGGAGACATCCTGGCCCCAGATGTCCACGATGGGATGGATGCCCTTGCTCTCGAGAATGGCCTGCAGCTCCTTCGTGGAGGCCAGCAGGTCAGCTTCCCACGCGCCCTGGCCGCAGCACATAATGAACTTGTCGGCCTTCTCAAACAGCTTCATGTAGGGGTGAGTCGTCGGGAAGTTGCGCATGTAATCGCAGGGAGAATTGCGGTAGACAAGGTCGTCCATGTAGCTGCCGAAGAACATGCCGGAGGAGTACAGGCCGCTCAGGGCAATCGTGCCGTTGAAGATGTCGGGGCGGCGCAGGTAGAAGTTGACGGCGTGGCCGCCGCCCATGCTGGCACCGCCGGTCAGGATGC
>ERZ825324.3320-NODE-3320-length-15146-cov-23.732821_pt1 | contig 15146 bp, 12 predicted proteins | sample MGYA00519859_ERZ825324 | MGnify/ENA primary metagenome ERZ825324 (study PRJEB31778, sample SAMEA3449198) | human gut metagenome | biome: human gut; feature: human-associated habitat; material: faeces | place: United Kingdom | collected 2010/2012 ... | reverse complement strand
GAAGTTAATTTATTGTTAAACGGAATAAGAGATTAGGATATTAGCATAGAATACGGGGGCTTGGTTTAAAAGAAACGACCCGTTCCTTTTAAAGGAACAAGGTCGTTCTTTCTTTATTCATTCAATAAATAAATCCGGATTGTCTATCTGTAAAAATAAACAAAATTCCAAAGCGGTATTACTGTACGTTCATTACAATCGTTTTCAACTTATTTCTATCAGAAGTTCCTCCATACAGTAATTCATAAGTACCTTCCAACGGACGCATCGTATTCGACTCTGCATCAAACCATTCAAAGTTCTCACCGGTAAGAGGAATAGCTACTGATTCAGTTTTCCCTGCCGGAATATGAACGCGTTTGAAGGCACGCAAGGTATAACGGGGACCTTCCTTATCACCCGGACGTCCCAAATAAACCTGAACCACCTCTTCTCCATCACGTTGCCCGACATTGCTTACCGGAATAGTCAATACTACATTTTCACCTTTAGCGATTGTATTCTTGCTCAATTTAGCTTCTCCATAAGTAAAGTCAGTATAACTCAACCCATGACCGAATGGGAAAAGTGGTTGCTGTTGCATATATCGATAGGTACGTCCCTTCATGGAATAGTCTTCAAAGTCCGGCAATTGATTCACATCCTTATAGAAAGTGACCGGCAGGCGTCCACCGGGATTATACTCTCCCCAAAGAGCATCAACGATAGCTGTACCACCCGCCTGTCCCGGATACCATGCCTGCAGAATCGCTTCACAAGTAGTCGTTTCGGGCACTAGTCCGATAGCTGAACCGGAATAATTGATAAAGACAACCTTTTTACCAGCCTTCTTCAAAGCTTTCAACAAATCACGTTGAACGTCCGGAAGTTCAATATCCGTACGGTCACCACCCTTAAATCCGGGAACTTCTACCGGCATTTCCTCACCTTCCAGACTTGGAGAAATTCCACCAGCAAAAAGAATCACATCAGCATCCATTACTCTCTTCACTGCGAGGTTCAAGTCGATCCCGACCTCTTTGCCCAAATCAAAATCAAGTGTAGCCCTTTCATTCCGTTGTTTGAATAAAATCTCGATATGATACTCTTTTCCAGCTTTCGCCTGTAACGTATAGAGGTTCGTCGGATTCTTAACATATATTTTCCGAGCCACTTGCTCACCATTTATAATAAGAGTCACTTCACCATCCAATTGAAAACGGAAAGCAACATCACCCGACTGCGAAGGACGAAAGACAGATTCATAACGAGCCGAGAAATTAGTTATTTCCACACCGGGCGCAAATGTAGTAGCCCCTGTTGTCGCAAAATGGAACGGAGTGGAAATCTGATCGGTAGCAACCACTTCCCCTTCACGATCACGATTATTCCAATATTCTGCCAAGAAACCGGGTTTACCATTTATACTACATTCATCAAACAGGCTTTGGAGTGTCTTTCCGTCCACACGGTCACAACCCGGTTCGTATATGATTTGTCCTTCCGGTAGTTTGGCACGGACAGCTTCCAATAAGGTAACCGTATGTGCCGGAATACCGTTATAATTTCCCCACTGCATCACGGAGTCATTGGCATTAGGTCCCATAACGGCTACTTTCAGATTAGTATTCAGAGGCAGGATGTTGTTTTTATTCTGCAAGAGCACCAATGATTCACGAGCCATACGCAAAGCCAATGCCTGATGTTCCTTACTATTCAACACAGAGGCCGGAATTTCCGACCAAGCCGGTTGTTCGTCCATTTCTCCCAGTTCAAAACGTGCTGTCAACAAACGTTTCAATGAAATATCTATTTCTTTTTCGTCAATCAAACCGGCTTTTACAGCATCCGCCAGTGAAGCATATTCACTTCCACATTCAAGGTCTGTACCTGTCCGCACAGCAGCGGCCGAAGCGTGTTCCTTATCCGGATGAGTCCCATGCGTTCCCGGTCTATAGAAATCGGAGATCGCTCCACAGTCAGAGACTACAATGCCTTTGTATCCCCATTCATCCCGCAATATTTGCATCAACAGGCGATTGCTGCCACAACAAGGCTCTCCCTCAAAACGATTGTAGGCACACATCACTTCCTTTACATGCGCTTTCTGTACCAAATCTTTAAAAGCAGGCAGATAGGTTTCCCATAAATCCCGGGGATCTATATTCTCCGCATCAAAACTATGCCGGTTCCACTCCGGTCCTGAATGAACGGCAAAGTGCTTGGCACATGCGTGCAGCTTATCATACCTGGCATCTTCCGGTCCTTGCAAACCACGGACTACAGCCATTCCCATTTGTCCTGTCAGATAAGGGTCTTCACCGTATGTTTCCTGACCGCGTCCCCAACGAGGGTCACGGAATATATTGACATTCGGTGTCCAGAATGTTAATCCCTGATAGCGTTTCAGCACGCCGCTTTCACCGAAAATACGCGATTTTACACGAGCCTCATCGGAAGTGGCATTGAACACTTCATATAATAATGAATCATTAAAAGAAGCTCCCATACCGATAGACTGGGGAAAAACAGTAGCCAATCCGGCACGTCCCACACCGTGCAACGCTTCATTCCACCACTCATATTCTTTAATTCCCAGTCGAGGGATAGCAGGTGATGCATTTTGCATTAATGATACTTTTTCTTCCAAAGTCAACCGGGGCAACAAATCCTCCGCCCGTTGTTCCGCCGTTAAAGAAGTGTCCTGGTAAGGCAGCAATTGCTTACATGCCGAAAACGATAACACCAAACAAACACCCATAATCGGTATCCAACCTCTTTTCATAATATTATACTTATTAGTTATGATTAATTTGGAAACAAAAATAGCCTATTTTCCAATAAAACAATGTTTCATTGGTTACAAATACATATTTGTGTGTTACATTGACGCATCACAGAACGAATAATCAAAAGAGTCCACATCTACATAACCGCCTACAGAACGTGTAGCATAATTAAATATGGCAAACTTACTGCCCATGAACATACGGGTGTAGTCAAACTTCATCTTAATAGGCAGACCGACAGGCAGCCATGTTTTCCCATCAAGACTATAAGAAAAACGAGCCTCATCCCGTCCATTGGTAAAGTCACCTTCCACACGCAAATAGACAAGCTCTTTGTTTAGAGGTATACGGGCTTGTTCGGTCATATCCACACGGCTAATGGCACGCTTCGTTTTCTCAAACACGCTTTTCTGTTCACTCATCACAAGAGACAGTTTATTTCCGTTCTTTTCAACCGTAAGCACACCGCTGTCACCATTAAAAGCCGATAATCCTGCACGGTCACCATCTTTCATCCCCCCCAGAGAGAGACTGACAGTGCCCATGCATTTCGGTCCTACCATACGTTGAGTCAACGTATTGGGAGCAACAAACAGGTTATCTACCACACGGGAGGTTTTCAAACGCAAAAATCCGGGACGGTCGGTAAGGCTCCATGCCTGATCGACGGGGTTATGATTCCACTGCCAATAGAGGGAAAGCCCGGAAGCGGAAAAATCATCCGAACCGCAGATACCATCCATTGACATATACGATAAAGTGGTATCATTCGGAATGTGCCCATCCTTGTCTCCCAGCATAGGCCAACCATCTTCCGTCCATGTACAAGGCATAAGACACGGCACACGCCCTACGCCACCACGATCCTGAAAAATCAGTCCGTACCATTCACCGTTTTTCCCGTCTACGATGCATCCCTGACCAACACCGCCATGCCCGTCAAACTCCGTTTCAAGAATGACACGTTTTTCGTAAGGTCCGGTAATCTTATCGGCACGATAGCATACTTCACGACGCAGACGGCCGGGAATACTCCAATCCATAGAAATCATCAGCAAATAATATTTTCCATTATGCTTAATGACGGAACTACCTTCCAACAGACCTTGTTCGTCAGCATCCCGCTCAAATATTTGCTGATTGATGCCACCGGGAAGTACATCAGTCAAATCGGGTTTCAACTCCGTAAGATGTCCCGTACTGTGAAAGAGATACACCCGCCCGTCATCATCAAACAGAAGCGAACCGTCATGAAAATGCGGGGGACGCGAAAGAAGTTTCCAGGGACCGGCCGGATCTGTCGCAGTATAAACAAACCCACGTCCGGGCGCGCCATTGGCTGTAAACCATACATAGAATTTTCCGTCATGATAGCGGATAGATGATGCCCATTGTCCTTGCCCGTAAGCAGTGCCTTCGAGCAGATCATAACGGGGACCATCGTCAATGCGAGGAAATACGTAGCTGATAGTTTCCCAATGTTTCATGTCCGGCGAACGCATGATTGGCGCCCCCGGCATCAGGTGCATAGTAGTGGAAACCATGTAAAAGTAATCGCCTGCGCGACATACTGACATATCGGGCACGTCAGCATAAAGAATAGGATTACGGTATTGTGCTCCGGCTGATAGCGGGAAGAACCATGTAAAAAGAGTACACAGTAAAATAGTGTTGATTTTTGTTTTCAGCATAATCATCGTTTTTTTATTAACTGGCTACATTATCTATTATTTGAAAGCTAATTATTTAAAATATTCCTTGTTATCTTCCACATCACAAAAATAGAAAATGCAAACAGATATATTGCCCAAAGTATGCTACATGATTTCTTTGTGATGCTACATATCGAATGAAGAATGTTACATCTATATTTACTCATGTTACATCACCCTATCTCCCAAAGAGAGGAGACTGTATTCAGCCTCCTCTCACTTATTACATACCCGAACAACAGGTATCAACAACTATTCTTATTACAAGAACTTATCAGAACTCAACCAGTATACGGAACACCTTTCCCGGATTAGCCGTCCATTCCTGCATAGCTTCCAAAGCTCCTTCCGGTTTGGCAATCTTCGAAATCAGTTCTTCCACCGGACAGTTCCCTTCTTTCATATAATTGATAACCGCACGGAAATCGGCAGGTAACGCATTTCTGGAACCACGGATATCCAGTTCTTTCTGAACGAAATATTTCGTTTGGAAAGCTACTTCGCTCTTGGCATAGCCGATGCAAACGACCCGTCCTGTAAAACCCACTTCATCCACCGCCATCACATAAGTGACCGGACTGCCGACAGCTTCAATCACCACATCGGCACCGAAGCCCTCTGTTATCTGTTGCATCCGTTCGTGTACATTTTCTGTCTTGGAGTTAATCACATAAGAAGCACCTACCTTTTTCGCCAGTTCCAGTTTCTCGTCATCCAAGTCGACAGCAATGACCGTTGCCCCTCTCAAAGCAGCACGTACAATGGCACCGATACCAATCATACCGCAGCCAATAACCATCACATATTCATTATCGATCACCTGCGCACGAGATACCGCATGGAATCCGACACTCATCGGCTCAATCAACGCACAATCGCGAGGAGAAATATTGCCTGCCGGAATAATCTTTGTCCAAGGCAATACGGCATATTCGCACATCACTCCATTGCGTTGCACTCCTAACGTTTCATTATGCTCACAAGCATTGACACGACCATTACGACAAGAAGCACATTTACCACAATTGGTGTATGGATTCAATGTCACGTTCATCCCTTTTTCGAAGCCAGCCGGAACATTCGGACCGATTTCCTCAATCACTGCTCCTACCTCATGTCCCGGGATTACCGGTAACTTCACCATTGGGTTACGTCCTAAAAAGGTATTCAGGTCGGAGCCACAGAAACCAACATACTTGATTCTTACTAATACTTCACCGGCACCAACGGTCGGCTTTTCCAGTTCAACCACCTTCATTTCGGAGGGATTGACAATTTGAACTGCTTTCATTGGATATGTTTGATAATAAGTTTATTAATCGATTACTTTATAACCTTTCCAGCCGTAATATGCACAGAAGACAAAACAAATCATCGGTACACAATAGGCCATATAATAGATATGCTCATTGGCATGCATGAAATAAGCCGTCAACTGTGGCAGGCAGGCATTGCCGACAATAGCCATTACCAGAAATGCCGAACCGCTCTTTGTCTGATTCCCCAGTCCTTTTAGCGCCAATGAGAACTGCGTGGGGTACATTATAGACATAAAGAAAGAGATAGCCAACATTGCGTATAGCCCGATCATACCTCCCCATATCATCACTACCCCGCACAAAAGAATATTCATCAAGGCGTAAACCAGTAGCATATCCTGTGGACGGAATTTCACCATCAATCCGGTACCGATCCAACGCCCCAAAAGAAATGCGAGCATATACAATCCGAAGAAGGTAGTCGCTGTATCTTCCGGCAATCCGGCATAAGTGCAACAGTAAACCAGGAACAAACTGTTTATCGCCGTCTGTCCGCCGTTATAGAAGAATTGCGCAATCACTCCCCACCGCAAATGTGAGTGCTTCAATACACCGAAGTCTATCAGTTTTTCTTTCTGGCTGCCCTCTTTCGTTTTACCCGAAGAAGTCGTTTTATCGGAAGAAGCCGTTTCTCCTTCGTCCCCAATCTTTGGCAATTTTGAAAAGATGAAGACAACAGCTATGGCAATCAACAGTATAGCCAATATCAGATAAGGGAGTTTCATGGCATCCGTTTCCAATTGGATATAGGCCTGCCAGCCTCCCGGATAATCTACAGGAAGGGTCTCTCGCGTGTAATGAGTTCCGCTAAGGATGAGCTTACTCAAAAACATGGCAGCGATAAAAGCTCCGAGTCCATTGAAAGACTGCGCCAGATTCAATCGGCGGGGAGCTGTTTCGGGGGCTCCTAAAACCGTCACATACGGATTGGCAGCTGTCTCCAGAAAGCACATTCCCGTAGCGATAATAAAGAAGATACAGAGGTAAGCCCAATATTCTTTTAAAATGGCGGCGGGAAAGAAAAGCAGGCCTCCGATTGCTGCTAATACCAGTCCGAAAATAATTCCCGCCTTATAGCTGTAACGTTTCATAAACATCGCTATGGGGATGGGGAAAATAAAATAAGCCAACCAGTAGGCAGTCTCGGTAAAGGAGGCTTCAAAGGTATTCAGTTCACATGTCTTCATCAATTGCCGGATCATTGTGGGAAGCAGATTGCTGCTTATCGCCCACAAAAAGAAAAGGCAGAAAACCAACGCTAAAGGTATTGTATATGTATTCTTTTTCATGGTATAAATCTAGTTTTACGATAAGGATGTTTTCTCCATCATTCGGACATGTTCTTGATGTAAGGAAGTACGGGGAGATCCGTGAATCCATAGAAGTTCCGGGCATTTTCTCCCAAAAAGAGTCTTTTATCCTCTTCCGTCAGCTCGGAAGACTTCACCACAAAATCGTATGACATCTTGTAGGTGATTGCTGTAATGGTGCGCGGATAGTCCGATCCCCACATCAGTTTCTCCATGCCAACTAAATCCGCCGCTTCCCGAATGGCTTTCACTGCTCCTTTGAAAGGATAAAATTCATCATTGAAAAGCCAGGTGATTCCGCCGGATTCAATCATCACATTGGGATGACGTGCCAGGCGGATTTGTTCTTTCCAGTCCGGACGTGTCACCATTCCGAAGTGCCCGACAGCTATTTTTAGGCGGGGACATTCCTGAATAATCTCTTCCATTTCGGAAACCTGTGTTGCTCCGTCAGCCAAATCGATGGAAAGCATGACATTCTGTTCTTCCATCGAATGAAACATCTGCATCATTTCCTCATTATTCAGCATTACCCGTCCCTCTTTTAACAACAAGCGTTGGGCAGGTATTTTTATAGCCTTAAAACCTTTGGCTATAAGCTCTTTCGCCTGCTCCAGAAATCCAGGTTTGCGGAACTCACACATTCCGCAAACAAAGAAACGGTTGGGATAATGGGAAATGACTTCCGACAAATAATCATTCTGAATACCGTCAATAAACTCTTGGGTAATGACAGCCGCAGCCACTTGCGCATAGTCCATATTCGAAAGAAAAACTTCCGCGCTATTCACACCGTCTACCATAAAGGGCGGAACCATTTGCCGGATTTCTCCCATAAATTCCGAACGGCCATTTTCCAAAGTCCGGATAGGCAATCCGTCCACAACAGTATCCTGCCGTAACCACAGATGGGCGTGCGCATCAATAATTGTATAGTCCATACGAATGATGCTGTTTTATGAGTTTGCCCAACTTACACGTTTCTGCTCTCCGATAATCTCCTGCACTTCCCGAACGAGTTCCCAGTCAATAGGTTCTTCGATGAAAGCGATGTTCTTTTTCACATTCTCCGGATTAGTTGTACTAAATAAAGTCGTTGCTATACGGGGATTGCTGACGGAGAACTGCATAGCCAGTTTCTCAATCGGATAATTCTTAGCTTTGCAATGTTCCATTGCTTTACGGCAAGCCTCTACCAAGGGTTTGGGAGCCGGATGCCAAGCAGGCACGCCACGTTCACTCAACAGTCCCATTGAAAGCGGAGAAGCATTAATCACGCCGATTTCTTTGGATTCGAAGTAGTCCAGGAAGTCTGCTAATTTATCATCACACAGGCAATAATGGCAGAAACTAAGCACAGATTCAATCGTACCGCTTGGTGAATGGTCAATTACCCATTTCAGGTTTTCGAGTTGCAAGTCGGTAATTCCAACGTGTCCTACCACACCTTTTTCACGCAGTTCGACCAAAGCAGGCAGAGTTTCATTAACTACCTGGTTCAAATCGGCAAATTCCACATCGTGTACATTTATCAGATCGATAAAATCTATATTCAGACGTTCCATGCTCTCATACACACTTTCTGTCGCACGTTTTGCAGAGTAATCCCACAGGTTCACTCCATCTTTTCCATAACGTCCCACTTTGGTAGAAAGGTAATAACGGTCGCGAGGAAGATCTTTAAGCGCCTTTCCTAAAACAGTTTCCGCTTTATAATGTCCGTAATAAGGAGACACATCGATAAAGTTCATTCCTGCCTCAACAGCAGTAAACACAGCCTGAATGCCTTCTTTTTCTTTCAAATCATGGAAAACTCCTCCTAAAGAAGAAGCTCCAAAACTAAGAGATGATACTTTCATCCCTGTCTTTCCGATTTCATGGTATTGCATACTTTTAGGTTTTAAATCATTTTGTATGCGACAAAAATAGGTCAGTAATAGTTTCAGTGCAGCAGAGAGCGGTCGAAAAACCAACGTAACGGTTTACGTAAAAAATATTGCTTCAGATGCTTTTAATTTTCCGAGAATGTGCTTTCTTTGTAAAAAGAATCTAAGTTGCAGACTTTCAAATGGAAAACCGGAAACATACTTCACTCAAAGATCTCGCCCAAGCATTGGGGGTGTCGATTCCTACTGTATCCAGGGCACTAAAAGATAGTCCGGAAATCAGCCGTGAACTTTGCGCCAAAGCAAAGGCACTGGCTAAAGAGATGAACTACCGCCCCAATCCTTTTGCCATGAGCCTGCGGAAAAATGCACCACGTATCATCGGAGTGATCGTTCCGGATATTGTCACTCATTTCTTTGCATCAATTCTGAATGGGATAGAGAATATGGCTATTGCCAACGGGTATTTTGTGATTATCACGACCTCGCATGAGTCTTACGAGCACGAAAAAAGAAATATTGAGAATCTGGTCAATATGCGCGTGGAAGGTATCATCGCCTGTCTGTCTCAAGAAACAACCGATTTCTCCCACATCTCCGCCTTGAAAGACATTAATATGCCACTTATCCTGTTCGACCGTGTTTGCCTGACCGACCAATTTTCATCGGTGATAGCAGATGGGGCCCAATCCGCACAGATAGCTACACAGCATCTTCTGGATAATGGAAGTAAGCGGGTAGCTTTTATCGGAGGAGCCAATCATCTGGATATTGTAAAGAGAAGAAAACATGGCTATCTGGAAGCCTTGCGCGAGAATCGTATTCCCATCGAAAAAGAGTTGGTAGTCTGCCGGAAGATTGATTATGAGGAAGGCAAGATTGCCACAAAAACTTTACTGTCACTTCCACAGCCTCCGGATGCTATTCTTGCCATGAATGACACATTGGCTTTCGCAGCAATGGAAGTTATCAAAAACCATGGCCTCCGGATTCCGAATGATGTGGCAATCATCGGGTATACAGACGAGCAGCATGCTAATTATGTGGAACCGAAATTATCTGCAGTATCACATCAGACCTATAAAATGGGAGAAACTGCCTGCCAACTACTTATCGATCAGATAAAAGGAGATAAGACTATCAAGCAGGTGACGATTCCGACACATTTGCAGATTAGGGAGAGTAGTATAAAAAAATAAGGGAAACGTCTTATTAAAAGAAGTTTTATAGACAAACGATTCTACTTTTTATTTATAAATACTTACTTTTGCAGAAACAGATAAAACTCTATGAAACCGAACTACCTAACTATTCTAATTACAACACTATGCATTTTCTTTAATGCGTGTCATAATTCAAACACTGCCCCTCAATTACAATTAGCAGATTCATTAATAGACAAACGTGCTGACAGCGCATTATGCATATTGGAAAAGCTATCTATTGAAGAAATATCTAATAAATCAGCAAAAGCCATGTATGCACTATTATTAACAGAAGCTTTAGATAAGAATTTCAAATCTCACCGCAATGACTCTCTAATTCTAATAGCAGTTGACTACTATAAGGATAACAGTAATAATAAGCTAAAAACAAAAGCTTATTATTATCTCGGAAGAGTATATCAAGACAATAAAGAATATATAAAAGCAACAGAAGCTTATCTAACAGCTTTAAAAACAGCATCCCCAAACCAAGCTCCAATATTACAAATATACAATAACTTGGCTTTATGTTACGAGAGTCAAGAGTTTTATCTTCCGGCTATCAAAACATATAAAGAATCATACGCAACTGCAGAAAAAATGCAAGACAAATATGGAATTTTACACGCAACCCGAGGATTAGGCAATGTTTATGCAATACAAGATGAGGAAGAAAAAGCATTATCTTATTATCAAAAAGCATTATCAATAGCACAATCTATCAAAGACTCATTGTGGGAAAATGCAATTTTTTGTGATATAGCAAAGGTATATGACGACCAAGGGTTATATATAGAAGCTAAAAAGCAAATAGATTTAGCCTTGAGATATGCTCCTTCTAACATTAATTTATCTCCTACTTACTTTTGGAAAGGAAGTATATTGTATAATCTCGAAGAAACTGATTCTGCTATTCACTATTTATCCCGAGCTAGTACTAAGGCCAATATTTATACTAAAGCTTCTATTTATCAGACTTTGTATGAAATAAACAAAGAAAACAAAAATTATGAACAGGCAATTCTATATAACGATACAGCTTTAACCTGTTATGACTCTATCCAGAAAATTATTCACCATACTGAAATTAACAATCTCATCAAAAAACACTCAATAGATATATATAAAGAACAAATAAAAAAACAATCACAACAAACAAAAGTAATATTCATTATTGGTGGATTAGTTACAATGTTTCTGTTTATCTATACTGTAATGTATATAAGCAATCGCAATAAAAAGACACATATACACTGGCAGCAGCTACTAATGAAGAATCAGACAGAAAAAGCCACATTAAAAGAAGAAATCAGAGCACTATCTCATGCCAATGAAATCAATGAACACAGATATGCAGATATATTAAATCAAAGAATAAAGTTATGGCATCAAAGTCTTCAGATATGCGTACGTCTATTCAAAACGACTACATCTTATAAAAAAATTCAATCAATAGAAACATCTAAAAACAAAAAAGAGAAAGAGATAACTCAAGAAGAGTTATCACTGATTTATCAAGAAATAAACGAAGCCTTCATTGAAGCGATGCAAGAGTTATTAGAACAATACCCTAGTCTAACACAAGACGATCTCTATTACTGCATACTTAACTACCTCCAATTATCCAATAATACAATCAAAATCTGTATGAAAGCAGGAAGCCAGTCTGCACTGACTCAAAGGAAATATCGTATTAAGAAACAATTATCCGACCTTAGTTTCTCCATCATTTTTGGAGATAAAGGAGAAGATAAATAAAAGGACAACGCACTCTGTTATCACAAATGTTTCTTTTGTTATATTTATTTTATAATACGCTGATTTTCAGCGATAGTATTTCATAATATTGTTATAATGTGTTATTGTACCGTATAGGCAAATGCTGTACTTTTGCTGAAAATCAATAACAATAAAACTATTTATGAAACGAAATCTACTTTTATTCACATTCATGGTTCTTTGCTCTAGCTTTATCTTTTCAATGCCATCAGACACAAGAAGACAAATAAAGATGAAAGTTAGACAACCGATAGAGCATCGCTCTACTAATCACCTTGATCCGGCACGAGTTTATGTCAGTAATTCATTATTAGAGATTGAATTTGAGAATCCATCCAAAGACGTAACAATCACAATAATTAATTCAGAAACAGGACAAACAATCTATCAGGAGAAAAGTACATCTTTAGAAAAGTACAGACTCATTGATTTATTTGGAGAAGATAAAAGTGCTGAATATACTCTTGAGATATCATCGTCTTCGTGGTCCGCAACAGGAGTATTTACAATAGATTGAAGTACACTATGAGACTTATTCCATACTACATATCAGCCATGCTGATGGTGTTATTCTATGCATCTTGCAACTCCCATCAAAGTTCCAAAGGTACCGAGAAAGATATAATAGCTGAATTTGATGGAGAAGCAATATATGCCAGTGAGATAAACACAATTATAAAACAAGAGCTTTACGACGAACTTTGCAGAATTCATAATATTAAAAAGGAAGCATTGGAGCAACTAATCAATGTTAAGCTATTACAGAAAGAGGCAAATAAAAAACAGCTCACTTATCAACAATATATAAATGAATATACAGATGCAAAAATTAAGAAAACAGGTACAGACTCTCTTTTAAAACGATATAATATAAATTCAATCACGGAATTTCGTGGGAAGAGTGCATACAGTGTACCAATAGGCTCTCCTACTGGGAAAGTGACACTATTGTTTCATTTAAAGGGAGCTATTGTCAATGAGTTACTTGATTCTTTAAAAAGGAACAAAAAGATACTCCAATATCTCTATCCTCCTAAAAGTCCTTCTATTGATTTAAATAGTTTGCATACTTATTATAGAGGAAATCTCCAATCAAAAGTTTCCATGATTATTATATCAGATTTTGATTGTGACGCCTGTATTAATGCACATTCTTTATACGACTCAATACATCAAGAGTACAAAGACAAAGTGAAATTTGGATATATCCATTACTCTACAATGCCAACGTTTGCTCAAATAGCAAGTGATGCCGCTAACAAACAAAACAAATTTTGGGAATTTCATGATTCATTATATACACATAAGGGATACATAGATTCTATAGCCGCATTTAATATAGCACAGAATATGTCTATGGATATTAACAAATTCCAAAATGATATTACTAATAATGAAGGGAAAAAATCTATCGAGAAAACGATTAACCAATTAGTACTTCTAGGCATATACGCAACCCCAACTATAATCATCAATGGACGATTAATTGTTAATTCTAACTCAAAAGAAGAAATCTGTCATCTAATTGATGAAGAACTTTTAAAATAACATTACTCACTAAAAAAATGTATTATGAAAAAAATTATCTTTTTATGTTTCTGTGCTTTATTAGCGTCTTGCTCTTCAGATGAAGAATTGCAAGATATAAGTACAAATAACGAAGAGTTGGCAAACATGATCAACGACTATGAACTTGTCTTAAAAGGCTATTCTCTTGATGAATTGAAAAAAGAAAAAGATGAATCGACTCCGACAACACAAGAAGAAACAGATGCAGAACCATGGCTAATTGATGCTTTAGAAAAAGCATCAGAAGAAACAAAAACTTCTAATTTTGGTAAAGTTAGAAGCGAAGCTAAAGCTTACACTAGTATAGCAAAAATCGCCGGAGTCTTTAAAATTAATTCATGTGGTAGTTACCGTGAATTTGTATACCACATGGATTGTGAAGATGGCGGTGACACTAAATCTATAGGTGATATTGGAGCAACATATGTTGATGGAAATGGCAATGTAACATTTCATTTCTGCTTAGTACCAGTAGGAAATTATGAAGGTGGGGCTTTACTTTTACATAATTACACATGGACTCCAGAAGAAGGGGATGTAGACGTTGTATTAAGACACCATGATAATGAAGATCATAACAATAAAAATCACATAGTAAACAATGGTGGATTAACGTCTACTGGAATCTCTAGATTCGATAAAAACACTGAATTTTATTGGAGATTTAGCAATAATCCAACATATACCTTAACTGGCTTCGGAGTATTAAGCAAACCAGAGCAAGGTCCCGTGCTACCTCATCAATTATTTATTGATGATGAAAACGGAAAAAATGCGAATACTGCAACCCTATGGATGCATCGAGCTAAAAAAAATACAGGAGGACTACCTCCAACAGGTACAACAACTAGTCGCAAACTAAATACAGGTGAAGATTATAGAGGAGCAATGATAGTTGATAGAAATACTATTTATAATATAAAAATATTCTAAATACAGGACATGTTCTTTGGTAAAAAGAAGTAAAGTAAGCATTCGATAAAAGAGATATCGAATGCTTACAAAATAACAAATTGTCTATATATCAATCTTCTATTGACTGTAATTGAATATCAAACAACAACGTTGAATAACCGGGTATTGGATCATTTCCAGCATTACCATAAGCAACCTGCCACGGAATATAAGTCATCCAGCGCTCTCCAACTTTCATATATTGCAGTATATCAGCCCAGCCAGAAACAGCAGGAAGGGTACTAGTATAAAAGTTTTGTACCGAGTATGTACTTGGTTTATCAAAATCCTCATCAGGATCAGCACCTGAAAAGTTCTGATCAAACACATCACCAATAATATAGGAGCCACGATAATAAACAGTTACAGTCTCTGTATACAGTGGACTTTCACCTGTTTCTTTCTCTATTTTCTTTTTATAGAAAATCTTGACCTTATCATTATTCTTAGGAACAATATACTTTAATCCACCATGATCTGGTGCTGTATCGTAGACTGTTTGCAAAGAATCCATAAAAGCTTCATTCCGCGTCTTCCAGTTGTCAAATTTACTCGTCTCTTCCGTCTCACTGCAAGCAGTGAACGCAAGAGCCAGCAATACTAAGGAGAATAAATAGATCTTTTTACTCATTCGTTAAAGGTTT
>ERZ825324.3316-NODE-3316-length-15161-cov-8.804051_pt1 | contig 15161 bp, 14 predicted proteins | sample MGYA00519859_ERZ825324 | MGnify/ENA primary metagenome ERZ825324 (study PRJEB31778, sample SAMEA3449198) | human gut metagenome | biome: human gut; feature: human-associated habitat; material: faeces | place: United Kingdom | collected 2010/2012 ... | reverse complement strand
TAGTCTCATTGTTACTCCTCCTATGGTCTACTTCTTCTAAATTCATCCGGATGAAAAATTGATCCTCCCTATCCATACTAGGGATAAAAAATGGACATCGCTTGGAAAGAGTCTCGAGGCCTGTCCATCATTTTTAGCGGCGTTAGTTCAGAAAGTATGAAAAAAAGACCACTTGCCAGAAGGACTAAACGAATTTCGCAAGTCGTTTTTACTAGTAATTTGCTAGTAAGAAGCGCAACTCACATATCATCAGATACCGGGACAGTCAGGGGACACCAGATCTAATAAAGTCTTTCTAAGCAGTTTGGGAATAAAATCGAGAGATCCATTTATCTGATTCAAAAGACCGGCTAGGGAAGTTCGAATCCCTGACCGGTTTTCAATTTTTACTAGTAAATTGCTAGTAAAAATAGGACGGTACAAAAGAAAAAGAACCAAAAAGAAAACCCCCATCAAACCACCGGCATCGCCAAAATTCCTAGAGTTTCAAGACAACAAAATCGCGGGCTACTCGTCTCAAAGAGACGAAAAAATCGCGACTACTTGCATACGCAATAAATACCGGCTACGCCACTCACAGATACCATCATGCCTCGGTGCCCACCTGATCAGAATCCAGATATTTTCTAACTAAACGTCTAGATACGCCGAGCTTTTCAGCAATAGCACGCTGACTAAGGCCTTGCTCAGATAATTGTTTTACAACTGAAACATTAAAATCTCGGCATTTAGCGCGCTCCTCTTGGTACTCCTTTATTGTTCGAATACCTTTCGAAGCTCTCCAGCGCCGGTTCTTCTCCGTATTGAGCTCTCTTCTGAGATCTTTTGAGTGAATTACTTTGAGCTGTCGTTGTTCTTCTTCTGTTATCTGGAACCAATCTATCAGCGTCTCTGCTCGTGGTGTATACAGCGGTGTTTTTTCTTGTCCGTTCCAATTAACGCGAATTCCCTCTAGATGGGCTTTGAACTTTGCATAGACTGTGCTGAAGTCCTTAGAGTGATAACTCCAGGAAGGATCAATCTTCTGTGCTAAAAATTGCGCTTCCCGATAGAAGTCTTTCAGGCTTACTTGGTTTGAGAGAGCGAGATAACTCAACATCTGCATGAGGAACCGGCTTCTCATTCCTTCCTCGATGCCACCCCTCACTCTCAACAATGTCCGCATATCTTCTAAAAAAGACCAATGCAGCGTTTCCAAACCAAAGCCAGAATGCTCTCTCGCTTTTCTCTCTTTTGCGGGTTGTGGAGCCTTTTTCTGCTTCTTGGGACGCTCAAAGGGAAGGATGATTTCGGCTAACTCATCAAAACCAAAGCGCTCAATTCCTCCGACGGCATTCCTGTTCAAAAACACAACTCGGCACTTTTTCCCGGACTTGCTGTTATAGGTGTTAACGAGCCTCAATACTCTTGATGCGTCCCTTGCTTGAGAATCCGCCCCATATTGCTGCAGCTTTTCGACTAGCACCCTTTCAAGCGCGTTCCAACGCGGCAGGGCCTGACGAGGTATGGGTTTTTCAAACAGCCACTTCGCTTGCAGTCCTCGCCCGGAAAATACGATTAGCGACGGCCTCGGGATCGATTCCATATCACAAATGGATACGAAGCTTTGTGCCATCTCTTCCGGGGTTCTGTGCTGTCCCCATGCGAGCTTGTAGCTGTCGATATCCAAAAAAGCGACCTGGATCTCTTTCAGGTTAACGACACGACGGCACGGAGACTCAAACGTGGCCTGACTGACGTACACGTCATGCTTACAGCTCGCAAAGTACTTAGATAACGTTCCATCTTCTGCCAGCACAAATGGCAGCTTGTCTAACGTATAAGAATATTGAGAAGTCTTTCCTTCGGCATCTCGAATCAGCATTGAGAAAAATCCGAATCGCGAGGAGTCATGGTATTGAGCGACCTCTGTTGACGCGGAGACCGTCAAATCGAGTTCCATTTGCTGAGGAACTCTTAGCGCTGTTCTAGTTTCTGTTTTATAATCTCTCATGATTACGGGACAGGACTTCTTCAATACGGTCCTGCCAGTTAATGAGCCTGATCGCACAATCAACCGGCTCGTTATCAAACTCAAGCCTCGAAGCTACCAACTTCGGGGCTTTCCCTTTTTTAGGCGTTTGCCTAGCTATCGATTTTAACCCACTGATAGCAATAAAACACTAAAAAATTTCAGCGTCAGATAGCGTCCTATAAGGAAGATTTTTTGTTTTCGATAGCCTCTAAATAATCGGAGAGGGCCAATTTTATAAATCCTGAACGTGTCAGGCTTTTTGCTTTTGCCATCTTGTCACAGCGTCGGAGAAGGTTCTCTGGCACCTTCAACGAAATCATGCGCATCTTGTCGGACTCTTCAGGCTCTGTCTCGGCATGCCTTTGAGCTAAAACTTGTGCCACCTTCTCTTCAGAAATCGTTTTATGGTGGTTTTCCGGTCTGATCGGCATTTTCATGTTTATTTCCTTTAACTTATAAAATATATATTTTTTAATACTTGCTATTACATAGTAAGTAATTAGTGTTTACTTAAATATTTCAGAAGATAGATCTTCAAGTTCTTCACAAGCCTTTTTGTCTCGCGGCTTCATTTCGAATACTGATCGTCCGTTCCCGACGGCTTTCGCATATGCCATCCGATCTGAAAGGGAAGTATTGAGAAGTCTGAAGTGCTTCATTCCGCCAAGGATTGCTGCGGCTTCTCTGCTTTCTGCTGTTTTGTCCATGCGGTTCAGGAACGCCACAGTTTCAAAGTTCGCTCCGAGGTTCTGCGCACTTTCAATTACTGCCTCCAACCGAGACAGAGACCAAACGTCGTACGCTCGAGGCAATACAGGGACTACCAATTTGTCGCACACCATCAGAGCAACACGAAGGGCGTCACTGTCGCGGCCTCCACAATCGATAATGATGTCGTCCCAGTTCTTCGCTTGCGCTCTCAATTGTGCTCCAAGCGTCTCTCCGGATGTGAAGGAGGAACACGCCAGCGGCGGATCAATTGAAAGCTGAGAGCGAATTGTTGCTGTATCCAGCGCAGACTGCTGTTCGTCCGCATCCACAAGCCAAATACGTCTTTCCGGATAATCAATTTGTCTTTGCAGAGCGAGTTGGACGGCCGTTGTCGTTTTTCCGGTGCCACCTTTGATGTGAGCAATTACAACGATCACGATATCTCCTTATCACATTCTTGTATATGGTGAGTATGTCATAATAAACACTAAGTAATACCTATTATCTCTAAAAATGGCTGCAAGATCTTTCCCCCCAGAGCTTATTAATCAGGTCAGACGTCTGAAGCTGATCACCGTACTCAACGCTCTCTGTACGTACTGTTCTCAAGATAAAACCTATGAGCCAAAGAAGAATCCGGAAAGCAAGGTTTTCGTCGTTGAGGTCAATGGAACGCGATACAACAATCTGCTCATAACCGGAGACCGATGGTATGACCTGGAAGCCAAAAAAGGAGGCGGAGGGGCCATAGACCTAACAATGTATCTGCGGAAAATCTCTTTTGTACAGGCCGTTAAGCTATTGTCATCACTAGAGAAAGAAGAAGCAGAAGAGGATTATCTTTAGTTAGATAATATCTAAGGAAATACCTAGTATTGCTTTAATATTGCTAAATAATTATTTAGTACATGTTTATTATTAATTATAGACAGCGCAAAACAACGACAAAACGCCAAGAAATTCATCCATCAATGGAAGGGCTACGAGAAAGGAGAAACTCAAAAGTTCTGGATTTCTCTCCTGCAGGATGTGCTCGGGATACCTCAAGCAGTTCGCCTTTTGGATTTTGAAAAACAGGTTGTCGTTGACGGCCAGACTAAATTCATCGATGCCTACATCAAGCCAACAAAAATCCTGATAGAACAAAAAGGCGCATCCATAGATCTCAACAAAAAGTACAAACAATCCGGCGGTGCAATGCTCACTCCTTTCGAACAAGCCAAAAGATACGCCGCCGATCTCGGAAAGAACCTCTATCCGAATTACATCGTCGTCTGTAACTTCAAAGAGTTTGAGATTCACGACATGAGCGATCCAAACGCTGAACCTGTGGTCATAAAGCTGGAGGACCTTCCAACCCAAGTTCATCGTTTGGCCTTCCTGGCAGATGTCGATAAAGAAGTCACGGCATTTGAGCAACAAATTTCCGTGGATGCCGGTGTAATTGTCGGGGAAATCTATGATGCCTTACTTGCCCAGTATTCAAATCCAAGCAATCCTGAGTCCCTGAAGAGTTTGAATAAACTCTGCGTCCGTCTGGTTTTTTGTCTCTATGCCGAAGATTCTGGTCTTTTCTCCACCCACCTGGAATTCCATGACTATCTCCGGAAATACTCTGCAGATGCTCGGACAGCGTTAATTCAGCTTTTCAAAATCTTAAACACTCCAGAAGATAAAAGAGATCAGTATTTGGCAGATGACTTGCTCGCCTTCCCCTATGTAAACGGCGGCCTTTTTGCTGATGAAGATATTGAGATTCCTAGAATCACACCGGAAATTGTGGAATTAATTCTCAAAAGGGCTAGTGAAGGATTCGATTGGAGTCTTATTAGCCCGACTATTTTCGGAGCAGTGTTCGAAAGCACATTGAATCCAGAAACAAGACGCAAGGGTGGTATGCACTACACCTCGATCGAGAATATTCATAAGGTCATCGATCCCTTGTTTTTGAATGAGTTGAAGGAAAAACTGAAAGCTTGCCTCATGCTAAAAGTCCCTGCAACTCGAAAAAAGAGACTCGAAGAGTTCCGAATGAGCCTAGGAAAGTTGACATTCCTTGACCCAGCTTGCGGCTCGGGAAACTTTCTTACAGAAACTTATAAGTGCCTTCGCGAGCTCGAAAATGAAGCCCTCAGAGCTATTTATCACGGTCAAATGGCATTAGGAGAGGGACTCAGCCCAATTACAGTCCATATTGACCACTTTTACGGAATAGAAATCAATGACTTTGCTGTAACTGTTGCGAGGACGGCATTGTGGATAGCTGAGTCTCAAATGATGAAGGAGACAGAAGACATTGTCGGTCAAGAATTAGATTTTCTGCCATTAAAATCATCCGCCCATATTCATGAAGGAAATGCTTTAAGAATTGACTGGGAAAAGGTAGTTCCTTCCTTTACTCTCGACTACATCATAGGAAATCCACCATTTGTGGGGACAAAATTCCAGACACCGTCCCAAAAACAAGACGTTCTAGCTCTGGCTCCAGAATTGAAACCAACAGACTATGTTTCATGTTGGTTTTTTAAATCTGCGCTTATCTGTCAAAACAAATTCACGCGCGCAGCACTAGTTGCAACGAATAGTATTACTCAAAGCGAACAGGTATATCCCATATGGAATCTATTGTTCAGTCTCGGGATGCACATAGATTTTGCCTATAGAACTTTTGTATGGACGAGTGAAGCTACTAGTAATGCACACGTACACTGTGTAATTATTGGCTTTTCTGCGATTCCAACAAAGCAAAAGCTACTGTTTCTTCCCGATGGTCAAACCCTTTCTTGCGAGAACATAAGCCCCTACTTATTTAACGGAAACAATTCGCTATTGCAATCGAGAAACACTCCTATAGATCCCTCTGCTCCAAAAATGAGTAAAGGAAGTGCACCCGTCGACGGAGGATACTTTCTCGTTACTCCTGATGAGAAAGAACAACTCGTACAACAAAATCCTGCGCTTAACAAGTACATAAAACGTTATATGGGAGCTGTTGATCTAATTCAAGGGAAAGAAAGATTCTGCCTCTGGTTGAAAAATTGTACCGATTCGAATGTGTTGAAGGACCCTAGAGTAATGCAGAGAATAAAAGGGGTTAAAGAAAGCAGACTCAGTAGCCCAAAGAAAAGCACTCAAAAATGGGCAGAAAAGCCGACGTTATTTATGGAAGATCGGCAGCCAGACTCTGATTACTTAATTCTTCCAGTGGTTTCTTCAGAAGCAAGAGAGTACCTACCAATTTGCTACGTATCGAAAGATGTTATTGCCAACACAAATGCTCAGATGCTACCAAATGCCTCTTTGTACGACTTTGGGATTATTTCTTCGAAACTGCATATGGCATGGATAAAAACAGTTTGCGGACGAATGAAAAGCGATCTGGCATACTCTGTCAAAATTGTCTACAACAACTTTCCTTGGCCGAGTCCGGATAAGCAGCAAATAAAGAACATAGCGAACACGGCGAAAGCTATCTTAGATACCAGAGACAAGTATTCAGACAAGTCTCTTGCAGAGCTATACGATCCTTTGACAATGCCAGTGGATCTCCGGGAAGCTCATAACGAAAATGATCGTGCTGTTCTCAAAGCTTATGGCTTCAAACCCTCGATGTCCGAATCTGAGATAGTCGCAGAACTGTTCAAACTTTATGAGACACGAACTAAAGAGCTCGAACAGGAAGAAGATAAAAAGAAACAAGAAAAGGGATCGAAGAAAAAATAAGCTCCTCGATACTTAGAAATGGCTCAGTCCGCGGTGGCACGCAAACTGAGCCTATTTTTTGAGGCGAGATGATCCGTACATTTCCTACCTCACTGAAAATTATCTCACTTTTCAAATCTATTTGAAAAAGTATTACTTTTTCAAATCGGAAGATGTAGCGTCTTTGATCTGGTATTTAACTGCACTTGCCTTGCCGAAAGTAATAATCCTTTTCTCCTCTATTAAGCGTCTCAGATGAGATCGAATTGTCGTACGAGGAACTTTCAGCAAGCTTTCAAGTTCTGAAATGCCGACCGGAAGTCCATTTTCTAACACCTTCAAGATAGAAAGGGAAAGTTCCGGGACACCCGCCAAGAGATGCTCTTTAGAAATTTTCGACTCAAGAACCTTCATTTGAACTGTGAGACAGTTCAAGAAGTAATCGAAAAATGGGCGCCAGTCCGGATGGGCTTCTTCCAGCGACATCTGCGTCTGGCGAAGCTTCAGGTAGTAAGAGGACTTTGATTTCTCGATAACGGACTCAATAGATGAGAAGGGCACATAAACGAAGCCGCTTCTGAGCAGAAGCAGCATCGCAAGAACCCGCGATAATCTCCCATTTCCGTCTTGAAACGGATGGATGGCCAGGAAAGAAACAATGAAAACAGAGATGAGCAAAAGCGGGTGATACACACGTCTTTCAATCTCTTCGTTGTACCAAGCGACCAGCTGTTCCATCAAAAACGGAGTTTCGAACGCTGTCGCTGTTTTAAAAACGATCCCGACAATCTTTCCGTCCTGCATCGCCGCAACAGAGTTTTCTATTGTCTTGTACTTTCCCATGTGCCGCACATCTTTATCGCTTTGTCTCAAAAGCGTGGTGTGCAGCTGCTTGATCAGGTTTTCCGACAGCGGCATATCCTCCCATGAGGAGTAGATCAGCGACAGTGTGTCCGCATAACCGGCAACTTCTTGTTCATCTCTGCTTCTGAACGACTGTTTTCCGACGTTTCCCAGCAGTTCCTTGACTTGCTCATTAGTTAAAGAATTGCCTTCGATACGCGTAGACGAACCGATGCTTTCAATCGTGGCAACTTTCTGAAGCAGAATAAGTCTTTCCGGAGCAAGATTACCGAAGGCCTTCCAAGCTCCTTTGAACTGGTCAAGTTCGGACATCAGGCTCATTTCAAAATGAGAGTATCGGAAATCAGCTAGGTCTAGATTCAATTTCATGATTGTTCAATATCTGTTCGATAGTTGTTCAATAATGTTCAATACATGTTCAATATTATTCAATTAATGTTCAATATCGTCCAATTTGTTCCAGTTGAGAGAGAAAATTTCCGCAATCCTACGGTCAGACCTCCACTGTGTAACTCTTCTAATTCCATGATTTTTCGATAAAAAGAGGCCTTCCTTTCGGAAGGCCAAATTTTCACTACTTAGGTACACACTATGAGAATTCTTTACTCTCTGGATAAACACCTCCACATTTCTCTTAAATCCTTTTGATTCAATTCAAGTAAGGCCATAGGCTTAATTGTCATTGCTTTGTTGGTCGCTCGTTCCGATGCCGAGACAAAGTGTCTAGTAAAACCATCTTCTCCTATGTCTCTCAGTAGTCGGAACCTTCTAAGTTCATCCGAAGTCAGAGAACAGTCCGGCTTTCCTCCACAAATCAGAATCAATTTAACTGCGACTCCGATCCCTTTCTGACATCCTGTCGTAAAGTTCCGGAAAAGCAATATTTGATACTCATCGGAAGAAAGGTTTTTCTGCTGTGCAAATCGCTCTATTCCGCGGTTCAGATAGATGTCATCTCTTAATGAAAGTTTTGGCATCCGTCCATTTTCGATACCTCTAAGGAAGCTAAGAAAGTTGCTCGCACGGTCTGTATTGACCACGTCGGTCTTGCACGTCTTTTGAATGAAGTCGACCACAAACTTACTGTATGCACAGAGCCTAAATTCCCGCGGAATCGACTCCGGAACATCTGTCTGCAGAAAGACCTTAACGTCGTAGAAGTCAAAAAGCTCTGAGTAATGATTTTCAAAAATGCTTTTTGCAAAGGCGTCATCAATCATCTCGCTAAGGCGTCTTTGGCTGGCCACACGTTCAAGGAAACTCTGATCGTCAGAGGCAACATTGAAAATCGAGAATAAAAAGTTCCACTTAGCATCGTTTCCTGGATCCGTCACTCGGATGGCGAGTTTCATGATCACTCCTCCGGTAACGCCAGTAGGTCTTCGAGAGTAGGCTCACAATCCAAATGGTATCCCCAGCATTTTCCTCCGAGCTGAGGAGTCATATCATCCATGACATCAATCATGATCAGTCCGATAACGGCTCTTTTCAACTTGGACGAATTCATTATGAAATCCTTTGCTTCTAGACAGTCTCGCTCGGTGAGATCAAGAAATTCCGCTACGCTCCAACCCCAACGATCCGAGACCTCATCCCAGATTTTGCCAATCTCTTCTATCCCCACCTTTTCATAGATTTGGTCTGCCGTAAGAGGCTTTCGAGCAAGCTCAGACTCCACTCTTGCTGCGGCCTCAAGCCTAGCCACTACAGCCTTCTTTTCCCATTCTCTTGATGCTTCAAATTCACGTATGTCCGGCTGAGGAGGAAGTTTTTCTTCGCAGGATCTCAACAATGGAAAGTCATATCTTGAAAAGTTTGTATTGGCCACAAAAGCAGCCTTAAGAAAGTTGTCAAAATCATCAAGTTTGTTGTTAATCATCACCTCAAATAAATCAAGTCGAGCAACCATAGCTCTAAGGGCTTTTTTGATGAGCGCTTTTGTCAAAGGAACTTTTTCCGGCAAACCACCATAAGAAAACTGCACTTCAGCGACAAATTTGTCGTTTTCACGAACGACATTTTGAATCCAGACCCGCTCTCCCATTTTTCTCTCCCAAATCTCTTTTCGATGATTTATCAACCTGTTTCTGAATGATTTCAATCGTAATTATTCGATGTGGACAATAAAAGATAAGCGGTGCTTTTCACTGTCCACATCACACGAGCTCTCTTGGATTCGTCTGCTTTAGCACCCTAATAGGGTGCTCGGAAAGAGGGCGCCGCCATCTTTCGATCTCCCGGGCAGGGATAGTCGGCATCCCTGCACCGCCGTATCCCGTTCTCGAACGCACGATGCTACGACGCAGGTGAAACTGTTGGACTCGGCACCGCTCTGTCAGAGTCTTCGACTCAACAGAGCGGTGCCGAGATCTACTGCTGAAACATATAGTTAAACAATACTTATCCCCGCCGCAACAATTAATGCGCAACACCTTGATAACAACAGGGCAACGCTTATAGAATTTCGCCCAGATGACGACTAGTTCTTGGTAATTCTTGGTCGCAAAAAAGAAACGAATTACCAGTAGCGCCGAAGCGCTCGACGTCGGCGTTATTCACCTGTGGAGAAATCCTCGGGGAGTCGAGCAACGCAGCTGCAGCGCATGCAGACAGTTACGCAACAACTGACCAGTAAAGTGCACCGATGTAAGTCCTCGGAACAAGTGACTTCGTTTGTCGACGTTAAGACATTCCATCCTGAAGCTCTTGGCAATGGGTCGACACAGGGTAGTCGTTAACACGCGCTCTTATCGCCTGTTCGAAGGCGTCATTTCATCTTCTTGAAAATCGAACTATTGGACGAAAGAATCGTCCCGCAACTCCATGCGAAATTGGGGTCGGTCTGTACAACCGCTCTTGCTTGAGTACAAAAGTGTCGGCTGAACCCTCGTAGGGTCTTAGATAGGCGAGCCGAGCAGCTTTCGCTGCTGAATCAGCCAAGTGAGTTTCAAACTTGCGTAGATGTTGTTTCAACATCAATCAGTCTTACATCACAACTTCATCCCTCTTTTTATGACGTTTTCTGAAGATCTCGCTAGAGCAAAGCTCGACAATCTTCGTCAATACGCCAAAACAATCCGCAAGTCTCGCTTCTATTGTTCGCGTCTCGACAGATTTAAAAATGAACTTCTAACTCTTCGTGAGGTAGGTGCCTCACTGTCTGAACTCGCCCTCTTTCTTAGGACAGAGAAGCGCACTGTTGTCTGCAGAAGCACGATAAGCCGATGGCTAAAAAAACAGCAAAACTAAAGATGAGCTTTGCGAAGTCTGAGACGCAAGCGCTCAAAGCTTCAATCTTCATGGACAAACAAGGAGGCGTCCTTTCCATCTCCACGGCTAACACTTATCGAGGTTGTCTGAAAGTGTTTTGCGACTACATCAAGGAAAGGCGGCTCGGCGATTTAATGCATGCAACCAGAGTATCTGCGACACGTTTTCTCGAATCTCGTTCCGGAGAAATTGAGCAGAAAAAGCTCGATCAGTACAAACAAGCTATTCAGTGCTTTTTACGCTGCACCGGAGCGCTTGGAAAAGACGAGAAGCTTGAAAACATCAAGAGCACGCTAGTCACAAAGCTGGAGCATCGGGCCTATACACACGAACAGGTTCGACTCGTGATGGAACACCAACGGCCGAACGCAGCTCTCTCAACTGAATTAGCCCTACGCTGCGGGTTGAGAGCACATGAAATCTACACGCTTGAACGCAGAAGCGAAAAAGATCCGGATAAGCGTTTTTACCCGGGAACAAACATCGAGAAGAATCTTCCTTCTAAGTTTTCCGGCATGGGCGCGGGCGAGCGCTATATCGTCACAGGTAAGGGCGGACTTGTGAGAGAAGTTTTCCTGCCGAGTGACTTAGCCAAAAAAGTCGAGCAGCACCGACTTCCGGAGCCAAGAAAAATCACGGATCGCGGTATCTATTACACACAGAAATACGACCTGGTCGGGGGCCAACGACTTTCTTCCTCTTTTACCTCTGCAAGCAAAAGGGTTCTGGGGTGGAGCACTGGCCTTCATGGTGCACGGCATTCTTATGCACAGGATCGACTGAGAGAACTGACTAAAAAATATTCTTACGACACTGCGAAAGAGACCGTCTCCCAGGAGCTGGGGCATTTTCGCGCAGACATTACAGACGCTTATTTACGATGAATCAATCAAAAAGTATTCCAACAGAAAAATCTTCAGACTCTATGTTTGTGTTTGGTTTTCGGGTTGCGCTAACCGGATTAGCACTAGGAGTTTGCTGGACTTATTTCTTTAGGCCGGGCCACCTTGCTCAGGACCTTCCAACAACTGTCGCCGCTGTAGTTACTTTAATCCTGCTTTCCTCTTTTTGGACCTATTTTTTCTGCCACACGGACGCGAAAGCAAAGGTTGAAGAAGAGATTTCCACTCTAAAGGAAATCATCCACACAGCGGATCTGACTAATGCACAGCTCAAAAAAAATTACAGTCTTCTTGAGAGTCACCATAATGAAGTAAAAGAATTCGCGACAGAGCTTCATGAAAAATATAAGGACGTTGTTTCCCACCGAGATGCTCAGGCTGAGGAGATCGCAAAAGAAAGACTTACGGAGCTTTCCTTTGAGCGAGAAAGTGAACTAGAAGACAAAATCAAAGAGCACAATCTAGCGATAGAGGCACTAGACGAAGAGAAGCAGCAGCTTCAGCTGCAGCGTGAATCTATTGCCGAAGCAGAACAAGAGCTTCAAATAGACTACGAGAAATTCGAAGATCTTCAGGAGCAAGTCGAAAAGCTTAAGAAGGAAATCCGGGGCCTCTTGAATGCGAATCTTCGACACAGGACTCGTGCGGTTTACTCTGAAAAGATCAAAAATGAATTCAAAGAACTCATCGTTTCGTCCGGACTGAAGACCCAGGCACAGTGCACAACCTGGGAACGTTCTGTGGCTAACCGCGTTAAGCAAGAAATAGAGGACAAGTTCAGTCAAGCCTCATCAAATAAGAAGAACTGAATTTTCATCTATCCGGGTACAAGATCTAAATCCGCTGGCTCCTTGTAGCATTATCAAATAGCCAATAAAGTAACGAGAATTCAAAATCTCTAAAAACTAACATGGAAAGAAACTCAAAACCCAAGCTTCCCTCCAGCACAGAAGTGCAAATAAGAGAAAAGGAGGTATTGTTCTTAGTCCCAGAAAAGCCTGATTGGACGATAACTAACATCAACGGAGCGAAAATTCTTTCAATGTGTGATGGGAATAAAACCGTCTCCGAATTACTTTCCGCCTTACCTACTGAGCTCAAAAGTAGTGCTGAAGAATTGCTCTCACAGCTTTCTGACAGAGGATTCTTTTCTGAAGCCGAGTCGCGAAATAAAAAAGAGCCACTCCTCGGAAATCTTCATTTGAACATGACGAATAAATGCAACTTAAATTGCATTTACTGCTATGCAGAGAAGAGAGATCGAGATGATAGTTGTACTCATTTAACCTACGATCAATATGTTGAAATAATCAAAGACGCAGTCGAGCTAAATCCGAACATCTTAATTACCTTTACCGGCGGTGAGCCGCTCCTAAATAAAAACACTATTCGTTTAGCCGAGTACTGTAAGAAGAATGAGATTAAAACCTTTCTTCTTACGAATGGTTGTCCCATAACACCCACCAATGCCGAAAAAATTTCCTACCTTTTCGACACAATAAAGATGTCAATAGACGGAGATTGTGCTGAAGTTCACGATAGACAAAGAGGCGCAGGAAGCTTCAATCGTGTTATGCGAGCAAAAGAGTTGTTGGAAAAATACAATGCCAATATCAAGTTTGCCTGCACTGTAACCCAACTCAACAAAGACCATTTGAAGGGACTCGTTGACCTTCTCGGAGATAAATTGAACTTTCAGCCCATCTATGCCCTAGGAGATGAGAAGCTAAAGCGAATTGGTATCACAGGAGAAGAATATCTGGACATACTATTCTCGTTAGGTAACGTAGATCTATTCAACGGAATTAAAGAAAACATGGAAAGAATCCGCGGAATGGGTTGTACGAAGTGTGCAGTGGGAGACGGGGAGATCAGTATTGCTCCGACAGGAGAGGTTTATCCCTGCCATATGCTCCACTTCAACGAATTAATTTGCGGAAATGTCTTTGACTCCTCATTTAAAGATATTTACCTCTCTTCAGAGTTGCTTAAACGCATCAGAAACATGTCGGTGGACACCAAAACAAATTGTAAAAGGTGTAACACTAAATACATCTGCGGAGGAGGATGTTGGGCTAGATCTTATCTAGAGTCAAAAAATTTAGAGGCTCCGGATAGTTTCTGCGGATACAACGAAATTTGTTTCTCCGAAGCGTTTTTTACTCAATCTAAGGAATAATAAAATGGAAAAGAAAACTTCTCGTCGCGCATTCTTTAGACGTACTGCCACTGTTGCCCTAGGAGTAGCTGCCGGAGTATTAGCTCCTATCGCGTTCGATAAGAAAGATGCCGTCAAAGTAGGAAAATTTGAAATTCCTACCCCTTCCATCTCCGAAGCAAAAGCAATGTGCATGTGTGGAAGTGGTCTGAACTGCGCAGGATCTGGATCTTAATCGCAAAGATTTTCAAAATAAAAAGGGCCCGACGGGCCCTTTTTATTTTGAAAATCTCTCTCTCGCAACATCTTTCTTGGCCATCAAAGATCCTCTAGTTCTACAGCGCATGAGGACCTTTCCACTGTAACTCAGAAGTGGAACCACCGTTGGGATAACCCATAGAAGCATTTCCTATTCAACATAATGGCTTGTTATGTTGAATAGAAAATACGTTTTGACAGTATCACCCCGCCATGTTTATACGACGATAAAGGCTTCCAAGAGAAGCCTTTCCGTTTTTTAGACAGTTCTTACTGTACAAATCATTTTGATTTGGTGTTACTTTTTCAAAAAAAATAGCGTTTTTCCCGGAAAAATCTTTGATTCATACAGTATCAGTTCCTCCCAATTCTCCGAGAAAGTCCTTCGCTTTACCTCTTCAGCTTATTTCGCAAAATTTCTACGGCATCGCCATATTGCTGCGGCGTCAAATCTTTGTACAGGCGGTGAATCATTCGGTGACAGTTTGGACACAGGGGAACAAGGTTTCTGTAGTCATTTTCTCGCTCTCCCTCCGAAACCGGAACGATGTGGTGAACCTCTGCGAATTCTTTTCCAAGCACTCCGTATGTTTCTTCGAAGTCAAAGCCACAAACGCTGCACGAATACCCGTACTCCTGCAGAGCCTTCTTTTTCAGCCTAGGATTCCGTTCATATTGGTAGGTGAAGATTAATTTCTTTCCACCCTCTGTCACGACTTCTGTAACAAGATCGGAAGCCGGACTATCCTGCAGAGGACTGACTGATTCTGCTGTTCCTGTTTTTCCTTTGGATGTTTCAGAATAGGATTCTGGAACCGTTCCCCGCTTTATTTCAATGAGATTGTCTAGTATCTCTCCAAGTTCTTCCTCGGAATGAAATAAAACGCGCAAGTATTCCGATGTTTTTACATTCTCAGAAAGTTTTGGGAAGCCGGTGTTGCTATGACAAAAATAGGGACTGTTTCCGTTTGGAATAGTTCTAAACCTCATAAGTCCCTTTGGTGTTAGAGGATGAATCATCAAAGAATTTGTCGGGGTTCCGTCTTTCCTCTTGAGAATAAAAATGTCTGGTAAGTTTTTTCCTCCGAGAGCAATAAATTTCTTGTGATGTGCTTCGCCACTAACTTCATCTAGCCAAGCTCGAAATCCGCGCTTCGTAAACTCCTTCATTGCCTCGTCAAGATCTTCATCTGATAAAGACTGATAGTTATCCTTTGGATTTCGTTCTAGTCTCATTGTTACTCCTCCTATGGTCTACTTCTTCTAAATTCATCCGGATGAA
>ERZ825324.3307-NODE-3307-length-15198-cov-4.425807_pt1 | contig 15198 bp, 10 predicted proteins | sample MGYA00519859_ERZ825324 | MGnify/ENA primary metagenome ERZ825324 (study PRJEB31778, sample SAMEA3449198) | human gut metagenome | biome: human gut; feature: human-associated habitat; material: faeces | place: United Kingdom | collected 2010/2012 ... | reverse complement strand
TCGCCGGGTTCCCGCGACAACTCTTCCGCTGACACATAACATCTGCCACCAAATAAGTTTACATTTACAATGTCTGAAAATACATCTTTGTATTGTAGTAAATTTTTCTCTGCTAAATCTTTTGCTCCCAAACAGTATCCTCCTTAATTACCTAAATTCTTTTATTTCTATCACTACAAGGAGAACATCTGCTGCGCCCCACCCTTGTTTGTATATATACTAGCACAATCAAAGTGCAAAGTCAATATATTTACTTACAATCGTCAGGTGACTTACGCCCCTCAAAAAGAACCTTAAATCGTACCAAACAAACCAAATTTCGGCATATAAAAAGAGCGTAAAACGACACCGCCAATGGGAGGGGCGTTCTACGCTCAAAGTTTTTATAAATCTTCCAATTGAATCTTTACAATCCATTTATCAATCGGAGTTAATTCCGTATTTGTTGCATAATAGTAAACAGTAGTCAAATCATCCTCTACAAAAAGCGTGAATAATTCATATTTTGGACATGATAAATCATGTTCATACTAATCACATTATGCTAAAGTATAACCATAAGATTATATGAGGAGGGTTACCATGAACATATTAAAAAAACAAACCATCAGTATCGGTTTATGCTTTGCGCTTGCCGTATCGACATTTAGTGCCTTTACTCCGGCAACAGCGGCTGCAAAAGCAAAACTGGTCAAAAAGAAACTTACATTAACCGTTGGACAAAAGAAAAAGATTGCGATAAAATCAAAAAAGAAAAAAGCAAAATATTCTTTCAAAGCTTCCAACAAAAAAGCTTCCGTAAGTAAATCCGGTGTTATCACGGCAAAAAAAGCCGGCAAAGTTAAAATTACCGTAAAAGAGAAGTTGAAGAAAAAAACAAGAAAGGTGGGAACCATTACGGTTACTATCAAAAAGAAAACAGCACAAAACACGACAGTTCCGGCACTTAATACGCCAACACCCGTCGTTACAGCTACCCCAGCAGCGTCTCCGAGCAATGAACCAACTGCCGAACCGACCGCTACCGCTACTGCAATACCGGCTCCTAAAGCCACCCCTACTCCATTTCCTGAGAACCCTGAATTTTCAAATATTCCAAATGGTTATACCGCAAAAAATCAGGCTAACAAAGGAGAAGTAGAACGCTTTGAATATGAATCAACAGAATACATCAGTGACGATGAATCTGCAAAAAAGACACCAATTGACCGCTATGCTATGGTTGTTCTTCCAAAAGACTATTCAAAAACGAAAAAATATCCGGTTGTTTATATGCTCCACGGATTAAGCGACACGCCGGAATCCATGGTTGGAAACGGAATTCTTAATGATGGTGCAGGTACACAGTATGTGGTATGGAATGCCATTGCCAATGGTGATGTCAAAGAATGTATCGTCGTTTACCCATGTGTATGCTGTAACGAAGAAGGAAAAAGCAGTTTTAACACAGATGCAAAAACAGCCTCTTATTATGACTACATCATTAATGACTTAACAAAAGTATTAATGCCTGCCATTAATAAAGAATATTCCACACTGACCGGACGAGAAAACACGGCGGTTTGTGGATTTTCTATGGGCGGACGCGAGACATTGAACATTGGTATAAGACGTCCTGATTTATTTAGCGGTATCGGATTATTTAACCCGGCACCGGGTGCTTTAGATGGCGGTGACATGCTTACAAAAGCGGATTTAAAACTTGCCGATGAGTACATAAACAGCACTTATATTCAGATTACAAAAGGTGCTACTGACACAGTTGTTGGCAGTAATCCAACCAATTATTACAATGCACTAAAGGCTGCCGGCATCCCATGTTCCTACTATGAAACAATGGGCGGCGACCCTGCAGGCAAAGGAAACGGTGGCCACTGGGCAACCGTTTATCATCATGGTTTGTATAATTTCTTAAAACGTATTTTCAAGTAAAAAAGAAAGGGGATTCTGAAACATGAAAAAAACATTTCTCTGCTTCAGTTTGTCCTTTGCACTTTTAGCATCTGCCCTGAACCCGTTGTTCTCGGCAGATGTTTTTGCAAAGGCAAAGTTAGCAAAAACAAAAATCACATTAACCGTAGGACAAAAGAAAAAGATTACAATAAAGGGAAAAAAGAAAAAAGCGAAGTACACATTTAAGGCTTCTAACAAAAAAGTTTCGGTAAACAAAAAAGGAGTTGTTACCGCAAAAAAAGCCGGAAAAACAAAAATTACCGTAAAGGAAAAACTTAAGAAAAAAACTAAGAAGATTGGGGTCGTTACAATTATAATAAAGAGCAAAGTATCAAATAAAAAGTCGATTGCAAGTGCGCAGCCGGCAGCCACAAATTCCGGAAATACCGGTGAAAAACCAACGACTGCACCAACAGCATCAGCCACACCAACACTGCCCCCTACTCCAACCGGCTCTCCGAAGCCTACTGCCACCCCGCGTCCAAAAGAAAATCCGGATTATTCTGATCTGCCATCCGGATTCATGAATAAAAACGAGGCTAACAGTGGCACTCTGGAAGAATTCTACTACGATTCTACAGAAGTGTCAGAGGGCGAAACCGTAAAACGTCATGCACGCGTTGCACTGCCAAAAGGATATACCGAGTCAAAAAAATATCCGGTCATCTATATGCAGCACGGTATTTTCGGTAACGAATATTCTCTTACCGGAGACAATACACAATATGTTGCCTGGAACGCTATGGCAAATGATGATATGAAAGATTCCATTGTTGTTTTTGCTAATGTTTGTGCAAACAAAGAAGGAAAAGGAACCGGCTTCAGTTTGGAACACTATAAAGCCTATGACAACTTCATCAACGACTTAACAAAGTGCCTTATGCCTGCTATCAACAAAAAATATTCCACACTGACAGGTCGTGAAAATACTGCTGTATGCGGATTTTCCATGGGCGGACGTGTGAGTTTGCAAATTGGATTTGAGCGACCGGATTTATTTGGTTACATTGGTGCTTTTTGTCCGGCTCCGGGTCTTTTGCCTTACACGATGAATGGAGTTACTGAACCCGGATTTTATACGGATTCCACATTTACGCTGCCAAGCGAATATTTAAATGACACTTATGTACAGATAACAAAAGGATTTAAAGATGATGTTGTAAAACAGCACCCACTTTTGTATCATCAGGCTCTGCAAAAAACAAACACACCTCATGTTTACTACGAAACGATGGGTGGTGATCCAAGCGGCAGCGGCAGTGGCAACCATGAAAAAGCAGTTTACCAGCATGGTTTCTACAATTTTATGAAAAATATTTTCAAACCAAATGTAACTGTTCCGGCAGGTGCATTAAGAAAAGATGGAGTAAAAGGAACAACGGAAGAATTCGAATACGAGTCCACTGCTGTAGCAGAAGGAAAAACAGTGACCAGAAAAGCCTTAGTTGGACTTCCGGATGGATACAATCCAAAGAAAAAATATCCGGTTGTCTACGGTTTACACGGTTATGGCTGGGGCATCTATAATCTTGCTCAAGATGGTGCCACAGATGTTGTTTGGAACGGCTATGCCAATGATGTAATGGATGAAGTCATTATGGTATTTCCTAATATTTGTGCAAATGAATCCGGTCAGGGAAACGGTTACAGCCAAGAAACCTATGACGCCTATGATAACTGTGTCAATGATATCGTAAAATGCTTAATGCCTGCTATTAACAAACATTACAGTGTCAAAACCGGACGTCTCAATACAGCCGTCTGGGGATTCTCAATGGGTGGCAGAGAAGCTTTGAATGCAGGATTTAAACATCCGGATAAATTTGGTTATATCGGTGCCTTTTGTCCCGCTCCTGGCGTTCTCCCATATAGTGCAGAAAAAGGGATTTTTACCGAAGATACTTTCACACTGCCGGATGCTTATAAAGAAAACACGTTAGTTATGATTGTAAAAGGGAAAAATGACACAACGGTAGGTAACAATCCTATCCTTTACCATAAGGCCTTGGAAAAAAATAATGTTCCGCACATTTATTATGAAACCATGGGCGGAGATGCTGTAAACCGCGGAGGTGGCGGCCACCAAAATGTCGTTTATCTGCACGGATTGTATAATTTAATGAAACGGGCTTTCCCATGCAAATAAATTTATACACAGGTCAAAAATATCACCATGTTAAAAAACAGTCGCCTTGCTTAAAATCAAAGCGACTGTTTTTTAGTCTTTTAAACAACCAACAGGTATAATCTTTACCCCTGAATCTGTTGTATACGCCATATTCGCATTTGCACAAATTACAATTAACGCTGAAGGTTCTCTATATACATCTCGTGGATGTTTTTCACTTGCCAAAGCCTTTTGATTGTATTTTTGAATAACATCCTTGAATTTCAATAGCGATTTCTCAGCTTCCGGTATTTTATTTGCCCCTATTTTTATCTCAACAAGTGCATATTTTCCATCAGCCATCTGATATACTGCATCTGCTTCCAGACCTGTATCATCCGTATAATGTAAAAGACGTGCATTGTGTTTTTCAGCATAGACCAATAAATCTCTAAGCACCATATTTTCAAATACGTGTCCAAACAAATCCAAATCATTTATAAAATAATTCGGATTGATTCCTAATGCTGCAAGACCGATTGAAGGGTCAATAAATATATGCTTTTTGGCAGATCTAATTGCTGTTTTCGAACGAAGATGTGGCGTCCATGCATCAATATCTTTGACTACAAACAAAGCTTCCAATGCATCAACATACGATGCAAGAGTTATATCTGTAACATTCTGTGTTGCTTTTACATCTGCAAAAATATTTTTTCGTTTTGCACTTGTAGCCATATTTCTTGCATAGGACCACAACAAACTTCTCGCCCATTCTGGGTTTCTATTTATGCCATCTATCGCTGATATATCCTTTTGATAGATTTGCCTATAATAATCTTTTGCAATTTCTAATTTAGCAGTATCCTTTGTTAATGCCATACACCTTGGCCAACCACCTCTGCAAGCGGCAAAAAATAAATTTTCCAATTTCAAATCAGACACGATGCCATCAATATCATAATTTTTCTCATTTAAAATTTTAGACAAAGATATTTCCCCATTGGATTCACCTGTCTCAAACAAAGTCATAGGATACATTGTTACTTCTGTTATTCTTCCTGTCCCCGTATGCGGTGTACTGATTTTTTTACTTGCAGAGCCCGTCAAATAATACTCGCCAACTTTCTCCGGACTATCATCACATGCTTTCCTTATGGTGCCCCAGATTTTAACTGCATCTTGCCACTCATCAAATAAAATCGGTTTGGGGTTTTTAAGAAATAGTTTGGGAGCGGTTTCTGCTACAGCAATATAACCATCTCTTTTATCCTCATCTTGAAATTCGATAACCGTTTTGCAACGCTCTTTCGCTGTCCTTGTTTTCCCACACCCCTTTGGACCAGTTATACTAACTGCATTAAATGCCTCCGTTCTCTTATCTATTACGTCATCAACAATTCTTCTTATATACTCCATAATTATTCCCCCTCGTACCATTAAATATATTTTACTACATATTCATGACTTACTGCAAGCGTATTTTGTATTTTTCGGCAAATTTATTTTACTTTTTTCGGCTATTCTATTTTGTGTTTTTCGGCAGATTTATTTTACTTTTTTCGGTTCTTTCTTTACCCACCATACACAGCGCACTCGCCAAGTTCTTCTTCAATTCTAAGAAGCTGGTTATACTTAGCCACTCGGTCCGTGCGCGCCGGCGCACCGGTTTTAATCTGTCCGGCATTCATGCCGACTGCAATGTCTGCAATCGTAGTGTCTTCCGTTTCACCTGAGCGATGACTGACAATGGCATTCCATCCGGTCGTCTGTGTCATTCGAATCGCCTCGAGAGTTTCTGTCACGGTTCCAATCTGATTTGGCTTGATTAAAACCGCATTTGCCGCCTGAAGTTTAATTCCCTTTTCGATACGTTTGGTATTTGTAACAAACAAATCATCACCAACAAGCTGCACTTTATCTCCTAATTTATCCATGAGTTTCTGCCAGCCCGACCAATCCTCTTCTGCCAGCCCGTCTTCAATGGAAACAATTGGGTACTTGCGGCACAAATCACACCAAAAATCAATCATTTCATCAGTACTTTTGTACTCACCGGATTTCCAGAACAAATACTCGCCCGGTCTTCCTGCTTTCACAGCCTCCTCATACATTTCTGTGCTGGCACCATCCATAGCAATCGAAAAATCCTCGCCCGGACGGTATCCTGCTTTTTCAATAGCCCCTGTAATAAAAGAAAGCGCCTCGTCCTCATGAGCAAGATGCGGTGCGAATCCACCCTCATCACCAATGGAGGTGGCAAATCCCTTTTCTGCCAACAGTTTCTTCAAGGTAGCGTATACATTCACGCACCACTCCAAACACTGGTGAAAAGAAGATGCTCCTATCGGCATAATCATAAACTCCTGAATCGTTAAACTACTGTCCGCATGTTTTCCGCCATTCATAATATTCATCATCGGAATCGGCATAACACGCGCGTTTGGTCCGCCCAGATACTGATACAACGGAACACCGAGCTGTTTTGCTGCCGCCTTTGCCACAGCAAGCGATGTACCCAAAATTGCATTAGCACCCAGTTTTGCTTTGTTTGCGGTACCATCTTCACGTATCATCAGCGTATCAATTTCCACCTGATTTAATGCATTTTTCCCTTCCAATTTATCGGCAAGAATGTCATTAATATTTTCTACCGCACGCTTTACGCCATTTCCACGGTAACGCGGCAATTCACTGTCTCGCAGTTCCACTGCTTCAAACGCCCCCGTAGACGCTCCGGAGGGAACGGATGCTCTGCCCGCTGCCCCTCCGCACAATTTTACCTCTACCTCAATCGTTGGATTTCCTCTGGAATCTAAAATCTCTCTTCCTCGTATCGTATTAATTCGAAATGTCTGTATCATAAAAAAAGCCTCCTGTTTTCGATTAGTATAAACAGAAGGCTTCTTTCCTATACGATTATTTTTTGTGCTTTTTATTTTTCTTATTTTCCTCGTCCTCAAACGACTTATCCAACTGCTCTAACAGTTTTTTCTGCTCTTTGGTAAGCTTTGTCGGCACATCCACAACCAAATCCACATAATGGTTGCCTCGCATTTTGCGGTTACGAAGGGACGGAACTCCCTTACCACGCAAACGAACTCTTGTACCGGTCTGCGTTCCTGCCTTTACATTGTATGCGACATCGCCATCAATTGTCGGGATAACCACATCTCCGCCAAGAACAGCTCTTGGATAAGAAATCCGTACGGTTGAGTAAATATCATAATCCATGCGCTGGAAATCTTTGTGGCGTTCTACATATACTTCTACAAGCAAATCACCGCGGGCACCGCCATTTTTACCCGGTTCTCCTTTGCCACGCAGACGAACGCTCTGTCCGTGGTCGATTCCTGCCGGAATGCTGACCTGCAATTTCTCTTTTTTGCTTGTATAACCCTGTCCGTGACAAGCCGGACATTTTTCCTTAATAATTGTACCTTTACCGCCACAAGCCGGACATGTAGTAACATTCTGCACCATTCCGAAAAGTGACTGCTGTGTCTGAACAATCTGTCCTCGTCCGCCGCATCGCTCACATTTGACCGGGCTGGTTCCTGCTTTGGCTCCGCTTCCCCCACAAGTTTTACATTCAACTTTGGATGGAATTTCAATTTCTTTTTCCGTACCAAAGCAAGCTTCTTCAAATGTAATTTTTACCTGTGTCCGCAGATTTGCTCCGCGCTGTGGGGCATTCGGATCTGCACGCCGGCTTCTGCCGCCGCCAAATCCTCCACCGAATAAATCTCCGAAAATATCTCCGAAACTGCCAAAGATATCATCCATATTCATATTGGTGAATCCACCGCCGCCACCGGCACCACCATCAAAAGCGGCATGACCAAACTGATCATACTGGCGTCTCTTTTCCGGGTCACTTAATACGGCATAAGCCTCAGAAGCTTCCTTGAATTTTGCTTCTGCTTCTTTATCACCCGGATTCGTATCGGGGTGGTACTTTTTGGCTAATACACGATAGGCCTTTTTCAGCGCTGCCTCATCGGCATTCTTGTCTACGCCAAGGACTTCGTAATAATCTCTCTTGTCTGCCATGTCTCCTCCACTCTCTTTCTATCCTTTTACGTGCAAATAACCCGCGTGATTCTCATCATCGCGGGCATTCGCCCTTCTCACGGTTTCTGGTTTCCTAATGAGCCGTGATTCTTCGCAACAAATTACAGTTCGCGGTAGTCTCCATCCACTACATCGTCGCCACTGTTATCCTGTGCTGCTCCCGCTCCAGGGTTTGGTCCGGCACCTGCACCGCTCATGTCAGGGCCTGCTCCCTGTGCACCACCGGCAGCCTGCTGTGCCTGCTCGTATACTTTTGCGAATACCTGCTGTGCATTTGTCATCAAAGATTCTTTTGCTGCTTTCAACTCATCAACATCGGCATCGCTCATGTTCTCCGGTGTTGTACGCTCCAAGATTGCTTTTACTTTATCAATCTCAGCCTGTACTTTTTCTTTCTCTGCTGCATCTACGCCATCGCCAACGTCCTGCAATGCTTTCTCAGTCTGGAATACCATACTGTCAGCTTCGTTGCGGGCATCAATGCCTTCTTTTCTCTTCTTATCCTGTGCTTCGAATTCAGCAGCTTCTTTAACTGCTTTTTCGATTTCTTCATCATTCATGTTAGAACCAGCAGTAATTGTGATGTGCTGTTCTTTTCCTGTTCCCAAGTCCTTAGCGGATACATTTACAATACCATTGGCATCGATATCAAATGTAACCTCAATCTGTGGTACTCCACGCATTGCCGGAGGAATACCATCCAAGCGGAACTGTCCAAGAGATTTATTATCTCTAGCGAACTGTCTCTCGCCCTGTACTACGTTAATGTCTACAGCGGTCTGGTTATCTGCTGCGGTAGAGAAAATCTGACTCTTCTTAGTAGGAATTGTTGTATTTCTCTCGATAAGTTTGGTAGCCACACCACCCATTGTCTCGATAGCAAGTGACAATGGAGTTACATCCAGAAGAAGGATGTCGCCGGCACCGGAATCTCCAGCCAGTTTACCACCCTGAATCGAAGCACCAAGTGCTACACACTCATCCGGGTTCAAGGATTTGTTTGGCTCATGTCCGGTCAACTGTTTTACTTTATCCTGTACAGCAGGGATACGTGTTGAACCACCAACTAACAATACTTTTCCTAATTCAGAAGCGGTAATACCGGCATCTTTCAATGCGTTCTGAACCGGTGTTGCTGTTCTCTCTACAAGGTCAGCGGTCAATTCATCGAATTTTGCACGTGTTAAGTTCATATCAAAGTGCTTTGGTCCCTCAGCTGTAGCTGTGATAAATGGCAGGTTAATGTTTGTTGTAGTTGCAGAAGACAACTCTTTCTTTGCTTTCTCTGCTGCTTCTTTCAAACGCTGCATTGCCATCTTATCAGTAGAAAGGTCAACGCCCTCTGCCTTCTTAAATTCAGAAACCATGTAGTCACATACTTTATTATCAAAGTCGTCACCACCAAGTTTGTTATCACCGGAAGTAGAAAGTACTTCGATGACACCATCACCAATCTCAATGATGGAAACATCAAATGTACCACCACCAAGGTCATATACCATAATCTTCTGCTCGCCTTCATTATCCAAACCATAAGCAAGTGCTGCAGCTGTTGGCTCGTTGATAATACGTTTTACATCCAAACCTGCAATTTTACCTGCATCTTTGGTTGCCTGACGCTGTGCGTCGTTAAAGTAAGCAGGAACTGTAATTACAGCCTCTGTTACCTTCTCACCACCAAGGTAATTCTCTGCATCACTTTTCAATTTCTGAAGAATCATAGCGGAAATTTCCTGTGGTGTGTATTTCTTGTCATCAATTGTTGCACGGTAATCCGTACCCATATGTCTCTTAATAGAAGAAATCGTCTTCTCTGCGTTTGTTACTGCCTGACGTTTTGCCGGCTCACCAACTAAACGCTCACCAGTCTTTGTAAATGCTACAACAGATGGAGTTGTTCTTGCGCCCTCAGCGTTTGCTACAACAACCGGTTTGCCGCCTTCCATTACTGCTACACAACTGTTTGTTGTTCCTAAGTCAATACCAATAATCTTGCTCATAATAATACTTCCTTTCTGTCTATACCATGACTGTTATTTTCTTTATTAGTTTAACACTTTAACCATACTGTGTCTGACTACTGAATCTTTATACATATAACCCTTTTGGAATTCCTCAATGACCTGATTGGATGCATCTGAATCATCTTCATCATGCATAACGGCATTATGGAAATTCGGGTCAAATTCTTTACCAACTGCCTCAATCGGTGTCACACCGATTTCTTCTAATCCAGTAAGAAGCTGTTTGTAAACGGCCTCAATTCCTTTGGCAAATGGTGTCTCTTTTTCTTCATCGGAAAGTCCGTCAAAACCTCGCTCCAAGTTATCCACAACCGGAAGCATCTTTTCAACAACTGACTTCGCACCAATTTCAAACATGGCACTTTTTTCTTTTTCCGAGCGGTTTCTAAAGTTTTCAAACTCTGCCAGATTTCTCATCAGGCGGTCATTCAACTCTTCAATCTTTTCATCTTTTTTGTCTTTTTTTGCTTTCTTCTTAACCGCTTTTTCTGACTTTTCCGTTTTTTTCTTTTCTTTTGTTTCTTCTTTATCGGCTTGTTCCACCGTTTCTTCTACGGTTTCTTCTTCCTTTACTTCTTCTTTAACGTCTTCGTTTTTCATCTCTTCAGCCAATTCACTTCACCTCGCTATTTCTTTTTAAATATGTCATCTAGCTGCTGCATGCAGTTTTCCAATGTGCCAACTACTTTTTCGTAGTCCATACGCTTTGGTCCGACAATACCTATCTTTCCATAAACGCCTTCTTTAATTCGGTACGTGGCAGTTACAACGGAACAATCTTTCATTGACTCTACCGGTGATTCCTCACCAATGTACACCTGAATGCCATGTTCTTTGTCATCCTCCGGTGGTTCATCGTTGGCCCATGCTGACAACATCTGTTTTTCTTCAAATGTGGAAAGCAGTCCGGTCATTTTCTCCTTATCCGATAACTCCGGATATTTCAAAATATTCGTGGCGCCCGATGTGTAAATCTCTGAGTCATCCTCTTCTGTCATAACTTCCGAAATACAATCCAAAATGCTAGATGCCAATTCTCCGTATTCCCCGGCTTTTTCCTTGATTTGCTGCATAATCGCCATGTTAATCTCAGTAAAATCAAGTCCGGTGAGTGCCGTGTTCATCAAAAAATTCATCTGAGCAATCACATTCTCATCGGCATCCGTCATAAGGTTAATGAACTTGTTGCTTACGTGGTTGTTATCAAGAACAACAATCACAAGCAGCTGTCGTTCACTCATCTGATTTAGCTGGATAAACTTAATCCGCTTATGCTGATACTTTGGCTTGGTCACCATGGAAGTGTAATTCGTATTCTGTGCAAGTAACTTTGCAACCTGCTGTAACAGAAGGTCAATCTTGTCTGCCTTCTCGACCATCAACTCCTTCATCTCAGACACTTCTTCATCTTTTCTCTGTAAAATCGTGTCTACATATAGTCGGTATGCTTTATCCGAAGGAATTCTGCCGGCAGAAGTGTGTGGCTGTAAAATGTAACCCATCTCTTCTAGATCCGACATCTCATTACGGATGGTTGCGGAACTAAGATTCAAATCCGTGTACTTGGAAACGGTTCGGGAACCAACCGGCTCGCCTGTCTCCATATAATTACGAATAATCGCTTCGAGTATCTTTTGTTTTCTCTCATTCAGTTCCAAAATACCACCTCGCTTCCTTTTTGTTAGCACTCGCTATCAAAGAGTGCTAATCATTGACTAAACTAAAGATACCACCTTGTGTTGCCTTTGTCAATAGGGTTTGTAAAAATTTTTTTCAAAATAAAAACACCGGTACAAAAAAGTCTCCTTCTAAGCACCGGTGCATTGTTTCATTCTTATTATTTCTGCAGAGACGCAGCATAATCATTAATTACATAATCCATAATGGATGCCGTTCCTACAATTTCACATCCATAAATATAGTCATCTCCGCTTTTCTGCTGACGGATAATTCGAACAACACAATTGAGCGAATCGTTTTCTGCCAAAGTAAGTCTCGCATTAAAGTAATACCCCATCGGCAGTACACTGGCTGAACGGAAACCAATGCCCGCTTTGGAAACATCAATTACCTCAATCGGTGCATTAATATTTTCCACCTTTACGTGATCCTGCTTAAATAAATTGGAAATTTCCAAATTCAATTTTGCCGGCCAACGTTTTTCTCTTCTCATCTCAATCATAATAAGCCTCCATTATTCATCGTCATCTTCATCATCTGTATCTGCATCATCTATAACAGTAACGGTACATTTTGCTTTTACACCGCTTCCGTCAGTTGCCATTGCCGTAATCACTGCCTTACCGGCATCTACGATATAAACATAACCATCCTCATCTACTTTAACCACTTTTTTATTGGAACTGGTCCATTTCAATGTCTGGTTTGTTGCATTGGATGGGGAAATGCGAGGTTCAAATTCATAATCTTCTTCGTCTTCATCGTCTTCATCGTCTTCATCGTCATCGTCTTCATCATCCAAATCCTCATCAGAATCCTCTGTGTCATCGTCGGAGTCATCATCGGAATCGTCCTCGTCTTCAACCAATGGCATATGAAGTGTCAACTTTTTCTTCATGCTGATTTTTTTAATCAAAACATTCTTTTTTGCAACGGTAACAGTAAATTTTACCTGTTTCGCCGGATTCGCTTTGGATTTCACTGTAATCTTAGCTTTTCCTATTTTTTTTGCTTTCAAAACGCCCTTTTTAGAAACCGTAACAACCGATTTTTTAGAAGACTCAAACTTGACCGCTTTGCTTGCCTTACTTCCTTTTTTTAGAATAACATTCACGGAAAGTTTCAGTTTCTTGCCTTTACCAAGTGTGATATTTTTGCCTTGGACATTCGTAACCTCAACTTTTTTTACATCTTTGCTCTTTGTCGTCTTTGCCTGGCTCGGATTCCAGATAACCGTGTAGGTCATCATAACCGCAAGCGCTAACACCCCAGCGAACAGCCTAAAACATCTTTTCTTCATATAAGATACCCCCTTAAAATAAATAATGGCATCTGTGAAGCACTTCACAGATACCATCATTTTATCATATGTGTCATTTTATTGTCAAATATTCCATATTATTTGTTTGTGTTTGTGTTTGTGACAAGTGTTTGTTGGCACTTTTGAATTTTCCGTAATTTCGTAGAAAACATTTGTCACACACCTGCTATCTCCTCCCTAGACAACTCTTTTTCCTTAATTTGTCCTATATGGTTGCATCTTGGCGTCATAATCTCAATCAAGCAGAGAAAATTAGGCTGTTAAAACAACGTTTTTTGCCAATTTTCTTCTTCATAGTTGTTTTTTTCAGAAAATCACAAAAAATTATGCAACTCTTTTTTTGTTTGACAGCAATTTAGGTTGCATACGATTGATTTGTATCAAATGCTCATTGCCGCTTTTAAACTTTCCGTAATTTCGTAGAAAACCTTTGCGTCTCGTGGGCGTTCTCACTAGTTGAGTGCGTAGCGGTATGGGCACTGAAAATACCAGTGGTCTCCGCTCCGCTTCGGTCGTTGCATAACAGAAGTCCACCGGACTTCTTGCAACTCATACCGACGTACTCAAAACCCACGAGTCACAAAGGTTTTCTACGAAATTACTGGAATCTAAAGGAACCGGCAGCAAACATTTGTCACCCCATCATTCCAGACTCAGTTTCTCTTTACCTTATAACCGCATCTATTAGCAACACATAACCATCTCATCCGGTGATACTTCATCCTCATGGTAGGTAATTACGGTACGGTTTTGGGATTCCGGCTCTATTATTTCCGATCAAGAATCTCCGTCAATATCTGATTTACCATACCCGGATTTGCTTTACCCTGCATCGCTTTCATCGTCTGGCCAACCAAGAAACCAATTGCTTTTTTCTTCCCTGCCTGATAATCGGCAACAGACTGTGGATTTTCCTCTACAATCTTCTCAATCGTTTCGCGCAGAGCTCCCTCGTCACTGACCGTACCAAGTCCATGCTCTTTGACATACCGCTCCGGGTCTGTATTCTCTGTGAAAACAACTTCGAAGACTTCTTTTGCTACGGTGGAGTTAATCGTTCCTTTATCCGCAAGGGCAATTAACTTTGCGAGATTCTCCGGGGCAAAAGTAATATCTTCCGGCTCCATTTCTTTCTCTTTTAAAAGGCGCATCGTCTCGCCCATCAGCCAGTTGGAAACTTTCTTCGGATTGTTGCAGATAGCCGTGGTCTCCTCGAAGAGATCTGCCAGCTTCTTTTCTCCGGTGAGGATCTTTGCATCATACTCCGGCAGTCCAAACTCTGCCTCGTAGCGCGCCAGCTTCTCATCCCGCAGTTCCGGCTGGTTGTCCTTTATCTGCTGCAGCCATTCATCGCTGACAACAATCGGTACGAGATCCGGTTCCGGGAAGTAACGGTAATCCTGCGCATCTTCCTTGGAACGCATCGCATAGGAATACCCCTGGTCATCGTTCCAGCGGCGTGTCTCCTGTACGACTTTCTCGCCGGATTCAATCAGGTCGATCTGACGGGCAGTCTCCGCCTCGATCGCGCGGGCGATTGCCTTAAAGGAACCGATATTTTTCATCTCTGTACGGGTACCGAATTCCTTTGCGCCTTTTTCACGAACGGATAAGTTAACATCGGCACGCATGGAACCTTCCTGCATCTTGCAGTCGCTGGCTCCCAGATACTGGATGGTCATGCGGAGTTTCTCTAAGTAAGCGATTACTTCGTCTGCGGAGCGCATGTCCGGCTCGGATACGATCTCAATCAACGGAACCCCGGAACGGTTGTAATCGACGAGGGAAACGCCCTCCCAGTCATCGTGTACCAGCTTTCCGGCATCTTCTTCCATATGGATCTCATGGATACCGATTGTTTTCTTTCCGCCGGATTCCGTCTCGATCTCCACACCGCCGTCGTGGCAGATTGGCAGATAGAGCTGGGAAATCTGGTAGTTCTGCGGGTTATCCGGATAAAAATAATTTTTCCGGTCAAATTTGCTGTACTGGTTGATCTGGCGGTTGGTTGCAAGTCCGACCGCCATCGCATATTCCAC
>ERZ825324.3303-NODE-3303-length-15217-cov-23.634415_pt1 | contig 15217 bp, 20 predicted proteins | sample MGYA00519859_ERZ825324 | MGnify/ENA primary metagenome ERZ825324 (study PRJEB31778, sample SAMEA3449198) | human gut metagenome | biome: human gut; feature: human-associated habitat; material: faeces | place: United Kingdom | collected 2010/2012 ... | reverse complement strand
GAGTACTCGGAAACCTACCATAGAAATATGACAAGGCGCTGGGTGCTTAGCCTACTGCTACACGACCGAAGAGTCTGAAAAACTGGAACTTACTCGGCTGACTGAAAAGCTGGGAGGCAATATAGAGTTAGCAATCAAACAGCTTGCCGAAAGCAAACGGCAGGAAAACAAGTAATCCTTTAATCCATAAAATACAATGAGTAAGAAAGATTTATTAAACCAATGCAGGGAAGCGCTCGGAGACGCGACCCTGACCAATCTGGACCTGCTGAACCTGATTGGGGAGATGAGAAAAGAACTGGAACATGACCGCATCTGCGGGCACTGAATGAACAAGGAAGGCGAATCGACACTAACTATCCGTAAATCGAACCGGGTGACGGACGGCTTCAAAGGATACAAGGGCACGCTGTTCATCGGAGAAAGGGCCTACGTTGAAATCAATATCCCGCTGCGCGGCGGTGATGACCTTTTCCTGCACGGGAACAGGGATGCCGGATGCATCGGGTATTTTTCAGGCAGCGAGGTGCTGCTGTTCGGCAGTTACGGTCTGTTCGCCCGTGACGATGACAGCCGGCATTTACTAACTAAAGAAAGGAGATAGACGCATGAAAAAGAAAATGACAATTCTACTGATGACCCTGCTGTCCCTTTCGGTGACGGTCAGGGCACAGTGGGCGGTTTTCGACCCCAGCAATTTCGCGCAAAGCATCGTGAACTCGGCCAATGAAATCGTACAGACTTCCACAACGGCACAGAACATGTGGAGCAACTTTCAGGAAACTGTAAAGATTTACGAGCAGGGAAAGGCCTATTACGATGCCTTGAAATCGGTGCATGACCTTGTAAAAGGTGCCCGTAAAGTACAGCAAACCATTCTGTTGGTGGGTGACATCAGCGACATCTACGTGACGAATTTCAATACGATGACGGGCGATCCGAACTTCACAGTGGAAGAGCTCTCGGCTATCGCCTTCGGGTATAACAAGTTGCTCAAGGAAAGCAGCGACCTGCTGCTGGATTTGAAGGAAGTGACTACGGCAACCGGACTCTCGATGACCGACAAGGAACGGCTGGACATCATCAACCGGATATACGGCGAGGTGCTGGAATACAAGAACCTGACATGGTACTATACCCGCAAGAATATCGGGGTATCGTACCTGCGCAGCAAGAAGAAGGGGGATGCCGCACGGGTACTCGCCCTGTACGGGACACACGACCAGCGTTACTGGTAATCATTCATCCATTAAATCAATCAAGAAGACTATGTTATTGTTATCAATAGACTGGACAAACCTGCACGAGCTTCTGCGTTCGCTGTATGATGAAATGATGCCGTTATGTGAAGATATGGCTTCGGTAGCGAAGGGAGTGGCCGGCCTCGGAGCGTTGTTCTATGTAGCATACCGGGTATGGCAATCCCTTTCACGGGCAGAGCCGATAGACGTGTTCCCGTTGCTTCGGCCTTTCGTACTCGGTCTTTGCATCATGTTCTTTCCGAGCATGGTTCTGGGCACTATCAACGGGATACTCTCTCCCGTATGCAACGCGACTTCCTCGCTGGTTGAACAGCAAACCTTTGACATGAAGAAGTATCAGGAAGAGAAGGATGAACTGGAACGGCAGGCGATGTTGCGTGACCCGGCAAAGGCTTTTCTGGTAAGTGACGAGGAGTTTGACAAGAAAATAGATGAGCTTGGCTGGTCGCTGGGCGATATGGACACAATGATTAACATGTACGGGCAGAAGGCGGTGTACGATATGGGGGAAAAGGTGAGGCAATGGTTTCGGGAGCTACTGGAACTCTTCTTTCAGGCGGCATCGCTGCTGATAGACACGCTGAGAACCTTCTTTCTGATTGTGCTGTCCATATTGGGGCCAATCTCCTTTGCGCTGGCCGTCTATGACGGATTCCAGAGTACGCTCACCACATGGCTGTCCCGGTATATCTGCATCTATCTGTGGCTGCCCGTGGGTGACTTGTTCGGGGCTATCCTCTCACGCATACAGATACTGATGTTGCAGCAGGACATCAAGCAGATGCAGGACCCGACATTCATACCGGATGCCTCCAACAGTGTCTATTGCATTTTTATGATTATAGGCATCATCGGTTACTTCTGTGTCCCCACCGTTTCATCGTGGATTATTCAGGCGGGCGGTGCCGGAGCTTACGGGCAGAAGGCCAACGGAGCCGGGAAAATGGCCGGAAGCGGTGCGGCGGCGGTAGGCGGTGCTGTGGGTGGAACGGTAGCCGGGCGTATCAAGAAAATGTTCTAACCGTGCATCAATAATTGTATAACATTAAAATAAAAATAGAATAAAGACATGGAATTTAAGTCATTAAAAAACATCGAGACGTCATTCCGCCAACTCCGGTTGTTCGGGATGGTATTCTTAGGGGCGTGCACACTGATAACGGTCTTTGCCGTATGAAAGGCTTATGACTTTGCGGAGGCCCAACGGCAGAAGATTTATGTATTGGACAACGGAAAATCGCTGATGCTGGCTCTCTCGCAGGATGCGCAACAAAACCGTCCGGTAGAGGCACGGGAACATATCAGACGTTTTCACGAACTGTTTTTTACACTCTCACCGGACAAGGATGCCATTGAAAGCAATGTGGGGCGTGCCCTCTACCTTTCGGATGAAAGTGCTATCGGATATTACCGGAACTTGCAGGAGAAAGGGTATTTTAACCGGATGATAGCGGGAAACATCTCACAAACGCTGACGGTGGACAGCATACAGGGGAATTTCAACAGTTATCCGTACGAAATGAAAACCTATAGCCGCCAGCACATCATCCGGTCAAGCAGCGTCACTGAAAGGTCACTTGTCACCACCTGCCGTTTGAGGAACGTGACCCGGAGCGACAACAACCCGCAGGGATTCCTGATAGAAGGTTTCACGATTGTAGAAAACAAAGACATCGGCCAGTATGAGAGATAATCCCGTTAAAAAGGCCCTTCGGAAGTTCGGAACAAGGAAGGGCCGCTATGTGAGCAAGCTCCGCAAAAGGTGGGAACGGTTAAGTTACCGGCAGCAAAGGTTGATTATCCTTTATCTGCTCGGCCTGTTTGCCGCCGTTGACCTCGCCTACATCGCAGGCGTTTTTTGCGGAACGGACCAATATCCGATTGAGGTACAGCACATCCACAGGGTTGTGCTACCCCAAACGGACAGTATCAAACCTTTAAAACATTCATTCAATGACACAATCCAATAAAAAAGAAGAGAAAGAAAAACAGCGGGAAGCGCAGAAGGTGGAACCCGCATCCGAAAAGAAGTCAGGCGGCAAGACCGCAGAGAAATTGAAATTCTATGGCGTAGTGGCATTCCTCTCCCTGCTCTGTGCCGGGTTCATCTGGTTTATCTTCAAACCGGACGCGCCCGAAACGGTGGAAGGAATGGCGGGTATCAATACGACGATACCCGACGCTATCGCACCCGAGACAATGGCCGACAAACAGAAGGCTTACGAACTGGAAGAGATGAAGAAACGCAGGCAAGAAAAAGTGAGAACCTTGCAGGACATGGCCGGGGGCTATCTGACACCGGACACAACGGACGGGCTGAAACCGGAAGAAGATGTACCGAAAGCGGATGCTATCCGGGAGTCCAGAGAAAAACAGCGGCAGATTTCAAGGCAGATCACCTCGTTCTATCAGGAACCGAAGGAGAGTCCGAGGGTGGACGAACTGGAACGGCAGGTGAAGGAGCTTAACGAAAAGCTGGAACGCGAACGGAAAGGACAAGACCCGCTGGAACTGATGGAAAAGTCGTATGAGATGGCAGCACGCTATTTCCCCGGACAGACGGGCGGACAGGTGAAAAACATACAGCCTGCGGGCGTTACGGGCGGTTCATCCGGCAATCCTGCCGCCATAGCTGCCGGACGTGCTACGAAGAATGTGGTTTCGTCACTGGCCGTACCTCCGGTACCCGACACGATACCCCGCAATTACGGTTTTGCCACTGCCGTGGGCGGCGGACAGCTTGCCGGAGCCAATACGATACGTGCCTGCGTGGCCGAAGACCAGACAGTGACCACCGGAGCATGACTGAAGTTCCGGTTGCTGGAACCACTGCAAGTGGGCGGTGTGCTTGTACCTGCCAATACTCCGCTATATGGTACGGTGCGTATCGAAGGACAACGGATGGCAGTCACAGTAAACTCCATAGAGAGCGGCGGGAATATCCTGCCGGTGGAACTAACGGCTTACGATATGGACGGGCAGGCCGGACTTTTCGTTCCGAATACCGCAGAACGTACCGCCATGAAAGAAGCCGCCGCCAATATCGGGGGCAGTTTCGGAACAAGCATCTCGTTCGCACGCAGTGCCTCGCAACAACTCGTCATGGACGTGACAAGGGGCGTGCTTGGCGGCGGATCACAATATCTGGCCACAAAGATGCGTGAGGTGAAAGTGTCCGTGAAAGCGAATTATCAACTTTTATTAATATCCAAAAAGCAGTAATCAGATGAAGACAAGAATTATTTTATCATTAGTCATGCTTTTAACCGTATTGTCGGTAAAGGCGCAGGAACCGGTGGAAACAAAGATTTTCCCCACCAACCAGATTATCTCACCGCATAAGATTGAGGTGACTTTTCAGAAAACCGTACATATTCTTTTCCCTTCCGAAGTGAAATATGTGGATTTGGGCTCGTTCGACATCATAGCGGACAAGGCCACGGGAGCGGAAAATGTGGTACGCATCAAGGCGGCGGTGAAAGGTTTTGAAGGGGAAACGAACTTCTCCGTCATCACTGCCGACGGTTGTTTCTATTCTTTTTATGTGGTTTATAAGGACGAACCGGCCTGGCTTTCCATTGAGATGGAAGACTGGCTCCGGGACAATCCCGAAGGCGGGATTGCGGGCGACCGCATGTTCGTGAAGCTGAAAGAACTCGGCGGGGAGACACCGCTGGTGGTGAACCGTATCATGTACACGCTGTATAAGAAGAACAAAAGGGACATCAGGCATATCGGTTGCAAGAAGTACGGCATACAGACATTGCTCAAAGGGCTTTATATCAACAATGACCTGCTGTACCTGCATACTTCCCTGCGCAACAGTTCGGATATATCGTTCGACATCGACTATATCCGTTTCAAAGTGGTGGACAAGAAAGTAGCCAAGCGCACGGCCATGCAGGAGAACTTCATAGAACCTGTAAGGACATACAACCGCCTGACAACGGTGGACGGGAAAGCCACGGTGCGGGGTATATTCGTGCTGCCCAAGCTCACCCTGCCGGATGACAAGCTGCTCGTGGTGGAGGTTTACGAAAAGGGCGGTGCCCGTCACCAGTCGTTCCGCATAGAGAACACAGACCTTGTGGCGGCAAAACCAATCAGTGAACTGCATCTGAAATAATAACCTATATATAATATAATGTATATGCAAAGAATACTATTCATACTGACAGTTACCGTATTGTCGCTCTTTGCGGGCGAAGCACACGCACAGCGTGACCTGCCGGGACAGACAGGCATACAGTTCATATCGGGCGGGGTGAATCATTTCCTTTCATGGAAGAGTGGCGGCGAACGCCACTACTTCACCTCGCTGGCCTTTACACATACCAACCGTAACCGTACCTACTGGCTGTATGGTCTGGATTATCAGATAAAGGAGTACACCTACGAAAATAAGGCAATACCCAAAGCGCAGTTCACGGGGGAACTCGGTTACTTTATTCCCGTATTGTCGGACAAGGGCCGGAACGTCTGTTTCCGTATCGGACTTTCCGTTTTGGGCGGCTTCGAGACAGTCAACTGGGGAACCTCCCTGCTTCCTGACGGAGCGGCGGTGACAAACGGTGACTGCTTTATTTATGGCGGCGGTCTGACTGCGGCTTTCGATGTCTGGCTGACAGACCGGATTATCCTGCTGATGCAGGTAAAGGAAAGGGCGCTCTTCGGAACGGATGCGGGTAACTTCCATACCCAGATAGGATTGGGCGTTCGCCTTATTATTAACTAATAAAAAGAGAAAGGAGAAACAAAAAATGAAAAACGTATTATATAAATGTATAGGCGCACTGCTTGCGGCGCTGGTCTTCAGTTCTTGTAACGATGAAATAGACATCCGGCAGGATTATGATTTCAGCCTCTCGTCATGGTATCTGCAAAAGCAGATTGCAACGGGTGAAACGGTGGAGATACGCTTTTATCTTGACCGTGAAGGGGACTATGAGAAGGCGGAGTATGAAATAGGTTACATTCAGATGGAAGGCAAGGGAGAAGTGTCCGATAGTGAATTTTGTCTTTATTACGGTATTTTACGCATTGCTACTTTCAATCTTGCGCCATATATGGCCGGCATATATACCGGGGCTGTTTGATGAGGGGGTGATTCCGTATTTAGTCAATACGTTACCGTATTATCTTTTGCTGTTATTCATCCTTTATTCCATTTCTCCGCTAAATGTGTGGGTGCTACGCAGAAAAGAAGGATACCGTCCTTTGAACAGTTCCGATCGCATGAGACTGGAACGGTTACTTTCAGAAATGGGTATGAACCGGAAACTGAAACTTTATCGTAACAATGATGCACGGGTAAATGCCGCCGCATTCGGTTTCAATACGATAGGACTGACGGGCGGAGTACTCGCCGCAACTTCGGATGAGGAACTGAAGGGTGTCATTAGCCATGAAGTAGGACATATCTCCCATTACGACTTTGTCTATCAGGTGCTTTTATTCTCGATGGAGTCGTTCGGTTACCGCTGCCTTTATGGTATATTTCTTATTCCGGCTCTGATATTCGGGATAATTGGCAGCATGGTGTTCGCATTGGTTCCGGCTTTGGGCCTTGTGGGTGAACTCATAGCGAAGTTATGGTGGGCCGTTTACAAACTGCTTCACCGGATTATATACGGTATCAGCCGGATAACTGACGTGAATATCAATAAATATGCCGAGTACCGTTGTGATGCCTATGCAGTTAAATATGGTTGCGGCGAAGGATTGCTTTCTTTCCTCCGTCGGTTGAAAAAGACGGAAGACGTTTACGGTGAGCGTCCGACTTTCACCGAATATATCATGAGTACGCATCCGTCCACCGAAAAGCGGATTGAACGGCTGGAAAAGCTGTTGTAAACTGCCGTAAAGTCTGCCGCCTATATCCTTTGACGGATATTGATATAAGGAGTGCCGGATGTGCGTATCCGCTGCATTTCATTGGAAAGGTCATCGTAATAACAGACGATATGGCTGCCGGCAAGCATATTGCCGAAACTCTCTTTTTCCGGAAGCGTCTCTTTGCTGTCCGCCTGCTTTATCAGGTCGTCATACAAGGCGCAATACACCTTGTCGGTATCTTTGGGATAGCGTATGCCGGTGATAATGGCTGAAAGGCGTATGTCCGGGCATTTGTCCGCTTTACGGAGTATGATAACCGTATCAGCCGCCAATAATCCGATATAGGTATTCAGATTGCAGGTGAACGTGCGGTATCCTTCACCATAAAGCGCAAGGATAACACGGTAAAGTTCCATACGGATTTTATCTTCTCTGAACTGGTCGTATTTTGTTGTCTTTTCAATGGTACAGCCGATGACGGCAACATTCTTGTCGTACATTTTTATGAGTTTTTTATTAATACTTTGTCCGTAATTGCTGTCAAGTGCCGAAAAAAAGCACGGAACTTAACAAGTCCGAACACAGGCACGACCAAGCGCCTCGCAGGAGACGAGTTAAGTCCGTGCCATTAGTGTATGACAAGGACTCCGCTCGTTTATTCTCCTGCATTAAAATTGGTCGTTTCGTGTCCGGGAATAAACAGCTAAAAGCTATTCTAATATGTTATCATTCAAATTCTTTAATCTTATAACTTTCTTTTTTGATTCAACCCTGCAAAAATAGAAAAAAGTCGGGCAATCGCATAGGGATTGCCCGACTTTTTTAAGAAGCGATATTCAGGTGTGGGGTGTGGCAGGTCATTCCACGGGCTCGCCGCCATAGCGAAAGCGGCAGATGTCCTCGTGGATTTCACACATGATATGCAGTTGCATCCGCTTACTGATATGGCGGCCTTGGGAACGCATGAACAGACGGTTCTCTATCAGGCTGCAAAACTTCGTGCCCTCCCGGCTTACAATGCAGACAATCTGATTTTCAAGGAAAAAATCCCTGTCGGTGGAATACTCCACGTCCGGGAACATTCTTATATATTTCATTCGCTGATATTTTAAAAGGTTTTACGGTGGCGGTGTGGGTGGGGGCGTCCGGCCCTGCCCTCTGTTCTCTTGGGGCGGTGAAAAAGATGTGCCGGATGTTGTTTCCGGCACATGCTTTCCGCTTGGGGTCAGGCGGCTTTTCCGCTTTCGGGCTTCTCTGTTTTCGGGGCGGTGGTCTTCTTCTCCGTCTTTTCTGTCGTCTGCTGTTTTTCGGCTTCCCTGGCAGCTTTCTTTTCCGCTTTCTTCATTTCCTTTATCCTTTCTTCCAAACGTTCATGCCGTTTCTGATATTCTTCCTCGTGGGTGGCTTTGGTAAGTCCGTACTGGTCGGGAAAGTGCATGTTTGCGAAGTCCCTTAACAGCTTGGATGCGTTGTTGTCCCCGTGCCCGTTCTCACAAAGGAAGTGGCTGATGAAGTCCCGTTTGATTACCGTCTTTTGTGCGTCCGTCAGTTTGGCTACAATTTTCATCCGCTGTTTCTCGTCCAATGCGAAAGGCTGGTCCTTGATGCCGAAAAGCGGGAAATGTCTCCTTTGAAGTTGGGCAAGCATGGCAAAATAGACCATACCGTCTTCGTACTGCGTGAACGGGCTTTCGGGATAGTCGTTCTCCCGGACAATCTTTTTCGTATCGGCAACAGTCTTTTCGATGGAAAGCTGTTTGAAACGCTTGTCCCTTTCCTGCAATGTCCCGATAGTGACGGGGGCGGTTTCCTTCCTGTTTATCTCCACGTAGCAGAGTTCGGGTTCTGTCTGCCCTACCTTTACATAGGTCTTTATCCTGCCTTCCTCCTTCATGCGGTCAAGTTCCTCCACCTTTCGGGCATATTCCTCGTTTCTGCGCTCAAATGTCTGCACCGCCTGTTCGTACTCTTTCGTTTGGGTGAACTGCTCTTTCTTCGGTGCTTCGGGTGCTTTGGGGAATTCCCTTGCCGATACGTTGTAGTCAAGTTCCTTGATTTCATGCCCTTTTCTGTCCAATTTCTGTAGTGCCATATCGTTACGGCTTCCGTAGTAGGGGCGTGCGACAACCAGCTTCGGATCGGATTTCAAAAGTTTCTCCGTCTCTTTTGCCACATGGGCTGCGTTCTTGGCTTCCAGACATTTGCGGTTGGTGCAGTGTCCGCACCCGTTATGCTCGGCAAAGAGGTTGTAATTGGCTGCGTTGTGTACGCATGTCTTGCATTCCGTCTTGTCGAACTTGTATTGCCCAAGGTCGGTGGTATAGCATTTTTCAAAGTACCTTTTGAAGAGGTTCAATGTATATCCCGTCCAATCCTCACCGTTCCCCTCTTTGAGGTGCTTCTCGTACACGTCCTTTTGTATATCGGGTTCATAGGTGCTTATCTCCTCGGCTACGCTGACAGTGATTGTTTCATTGTCCAACAGTTCACCGATAGGCGCATAGAGTTCGTTCAGTTTCAATCGGGTATAGATATATTTCTCGCTCCGTCCGAAACGGGCGGTCAGTGAATACATGTCATATCTGCCCTTTTCAAGCAACCGCTTGAACGCTTTTGCTTCTTCAGTGGGGCGTACCTGCTCACGCTGCAAGTTCTCGCTTAACGACATGTCTTCCGCTTCATCGTCCGTCACATTGTTATATATGGTTGCCTTTATGGTCTTTGCTCCTGCAAGCAATGAGGCACGGTAACGGCGTTCACCGTATATGATTTCATAACCGCCTTCCGTGCGTGGGCGTACCGCAATGGCCTGCAAGATTCCCACTTCCCGAATGCTTTCCGCGAGTTCCTGCAATGATGCGTCTTTGAACGTCTTGCGGTGGTTGTTTGCGCTTGGGTGTACGGTGGTAATATCAAGGTCTGTTTCGGCTGTGGCCGTTGCAAGCGGTGTCTTGAACACGGCTTGCTGCGGTGCTTCTTCCGTAACGGTGGGAACGGTTGCCATTTCGGGTACGGCTGTTGCTGCTTCGGGTGTTTCCGTCACTTCGGTAGCCGTGGGCATGTTCTGCGATGTGAGTAACTTCATCGGCTTCGGGATGATTGCCAAAGCGGTTACTTTTACTGCTGTTTCTTTCTCTGATTTCTGTACGTTGTTCTTCTGTACTTTTTTGTTCGTCTTCATAATGGTAAGTTTTTAAATGTTGATAATTAATTGAATAGTTTTCCGTCTGAAAGGTATTCCCAACCGTTGGCGTTACTTTCTTCCGTGAAGTATTCCAAAGTCTGGGTGCTCTCCATATCATCCCGACAAGCACGGAAAAAGCTGTCGAGACATTCGTCCATAAGGTTGTCAAACGTGACATTCTCGGTGGGGGATTTCAAGAACCGATAAATCGGATCGAGAATATCGTTATCAATACAATAGCCTGTAAGGGGACAACAGGTATCTACAAATATCCTGCTTTCTCTCCCTTTCCTTCCGTTCCAAAAATATTTTCGGGTGTATAAGTCGTTCCAATGGTTGTTCATCAGATAGGCCACCAACCGCCAACCGCTCAGGCTGTCTATGCAGTCTTCCTGCCTGCTGCGGTAGTCATAGCTATAATTACATGCGTCATATCTCCAATTACGGCACACGATACCGAAGCGTTCGCAAAAGGCATCAAGGGTTTGGCGGTTCTCGTAAGTCCAACCGTAAAAGTATCGATTGCATAACCATTCGCCATGCGCCTTTTCCTTGGCTTCCTCGGATAACTCGGTTATCCGATAGAGGGTGTATGTTCTTGTTTCCGTTCTCATGTCGTTACTTTTTATGGGTTCTTTGATAGGCGGGGCGGATTGTTCCGCCCTGCCGTTCATGCTGTCATACGCGGATGCACGTGGCGAGTGCTTCCCTTACTTTCTGCTCCTGCTTCTTGGAATATATCCACCCTGCACGCCTTTCGCCCTTATAGGTGAGGTTCGCACGGAACAGACCGTTCAAGTCTTTCAGAACTTCCTTTATCGGTTTGGTGTCACCGAATACGGCAATCGCCTTTTCGCTGTATTCCACGATTTCAAGACTGAGGGCTGAAAGGTCTGCGGTTGCTGTCGGCTGTTGCGCTTCGGTTTCCCTCTGCGGTGCTTTCATGCAAAGGTTGGCTTCATCCCCTGCGGTGTGCGCATACCGTTCTATGAACTTTTCAAGGTCACAGATAGGCTCTTTCTCAACCGTCCAACCGCTGTACTTGTTCCTGCCCAGATACATGCCGTCTCCCATGCTGTAATTTTCACGGTGTTCGTAATCTGCGTTATATTCCACCAAATAGGCCGTTCCCTCAAAATTGGCGGCATGCTTGCGCATTTCCGAAAAGAGGTTGCGTGTATGCTTGGAAAAGCCTAAAATGACGGTTCTTGCTATACTGTAGTCGTAATAGTCCGTATAGCTGTCGCACTCGTTTACCCGTAGTGTGCCGATAATGACCGCCTTTGCATCCGTCGGGACAAGGGGGCGCAAACGCTCCGTACCGATTTTGGCGATACGTTCGTATTCCTCTCTTGCTTCCTTCGCTTTCTTTTCTTCTTCGGCTTTCTTCTCTTTTGCCTTGATGAGTAAAGCGGCTGTTTCCAACGGATCTAAAAACCTGGGGTTCGCATCATCGTAATAGATGCCTATCCCGAATTTCTCCGACAACGGGCGGATAAGGTCAGAAGTATCGAATTCGTATGTCCGCAAATTGACAAGATGATAGGTTATTCCCCACTTGTCACGGGTTACTTCATACACAACATAGCTGTCATAGCTGTAGCCTTCCAATACTACCACTTGGTTGACTAAAACGGTCTGAACGTCTCTGTCGTAACTTCTGTTAGCTCCCAATAAATGTACTTTGTTCATAATGAGTTGTTTTAATGATTAATATTTCGTTTCAGAGTATCACGCAAAGAACAAGGATGAAAAGAGCGAGCACGCAAAGGGAAAGGAAAGCGGAAAGGATGCACCACAAGGCACGGATGAGGAAGACTACCACCGCCAAAACTGCCAACATGGGCAGCATACCACCCAAACCAATCGCCACACCACCCAAAAAGGCACACACGAAACGTACCGCCACATAGACCACGAAGCCGCCCAGCGACCACTTCACCCAATTTTTAATGCCGGTTGGAGCGGAGCCGAAGCCTCGTTTCCAATCCTGCTGTATTTCAATTCTCTTTTTCATAACATTGACTTTTTTTTTATGCCTTGTCGGTGGCTTCACCTTGCTCGTTTCAGGGGGCAGATACGGACGGGGAGAAAATATGCAAGGCTTTTGGTGAAAAATTTTCAACCGCCCGGCTGGACGGATTGAAAAATTTTCGCCAAAACCCGCAGGGCGCGAAGCGGGCTTGCAGATTTTTAGGGGCCCCGTACGTAGCTTCGCACCCTGAACCACGCAAGGTGGAGCTACTGACGGGATAAATAAAAACGGGAAAATCGTTATATGGGAAAAAGAGAATTGAAATATGGCAGGATTCGTAGTCTGTTTAAACAAGCATAACTATCGTATTTATCACAGCTCAATATAATTTTTGGAAAATACATTTATTGTCAGAGTAAAACATATTAATAATTCTATGTTATAAGTTTAACAGATATGGCTTTGGTAATAAATTGTTAAATAAAGCCATCGCAATACGCTATAGTATTATTTTTTAGACTAAATAATGTGTGAACATATACTGTATGAATATTAAAATAATTCATATAAAGGAGATAAATTCTTTTGTATTTTAGTTACTTTTGCGTAAAAACTTTCAAATATGGAGTTTTTGATTGATATGTTAAGCTATGAAAAGTATAGTTGTATTTTGGTGTTTTTGCATCGTTGGCATATGTTATGTTTATGCTATAGACAGTAACCGAGTCGATTCTTTATTGCTGAAATTAGATCAGTCGATAAAGAAACGTCCTATATATATGGAACAAAAAGAGTTGAGACTGGCAAAACTGAGAAGGCAGTTGTTACAGTTAATATCGGAGGAAGAGCATTTTGCCATTCTTGGTGCATTATTGGATGAATATCGTTCATTCAATACGGATTCAGCATTTTATGTGGCTGAGGAGAGGGAACAGATAGCTATGCGTCTTGGAAACCGAGAATATATAGATAATGCCCGTATGAATAAAGCTGATGTCTTGGGAATGACAGGCATGTATAAGGAAGCAATGGATTTGATGCGAAATATTCATGCAGAACGGTTGTCGAAAAACCTCCGTCCCTATTATTATCATATCTATCGCACAATCTATGGACTTATGGCTGACTATGCAGTTACAAAGTATGAAAGGAAACTTTATACGGAACTTACGGACAAATATCGTGATTCATTGCTACTAGTCAATAAGGATAACCTTTTGATACATACCTTGATTCAGTCCGACCAGTATAATGTACGCAATGAATACGATAAAGCCATTTGCTTACTGACAGATTATTTAGCCCAGCAGAAGGAATATGAACATGATGTTGCAATTTGTGCCTATACTTTATCAGAGTCCTATCGTCTGAAAGGGGATAAAGAAAAAGAAAAAGAATTTCTGATTGTTTCTGCCATAGCAGATATGACAACCGCTGTCCGGGAATACATTTCTTTGCGTAAGCTAGCCATATTGCTTTATCAAGAGGGGGATATCGAGCGTGCCTATTCTTATGTAAAGATATGTATGGAAGATGCCGCAGCTTGTAATGCTCGGTTGCGCAAATTGGAGATTTTGGAGATATTTCCCATCATTAACGATGCTTACCAACAAAAGACAGAGAAACAGCAGGAACAAATGAAATGGACATTGGCATCTATCAGCATGCTTTCATTTTTTCTATTGCTTGCCATATTTTATGTATATAAACAGATGAAGAGGTTGGCTGTCGCTCGCAAAGAAGTGATTGACACCAACAAGCGGTTAAAAGAACTGAATGAAGAACTTCACCTTTCGATGCACAAGCTTAAGGAGGCTAACCACAGTATTGCAGAGAATTCTTATCTGAAAGAGGAGTATATTGGTCGATATATGGATCAGTGTTCGGTATATTTGGAGAAGATGGACAATTACCGCCGGTCATTAGGTAAGATTGCTGCTACTGGGAATGTGGAAGAACTCTACAAGAACATCAAGTCTTCCAAATTTATAGAGGGGGAATTGAAGGAATTCTATGCGAATTTTGACAATACTTTCCTGCAAATGTTCCCTACTTTTGTGGAGGATTTCAATGCCTTGCTTACCAATGATGAGCAAATATCCTTGAAAACCGGTGAACGGATGAATACAGAGTTACGCATCTTTGCATTGATACGCTTGGGTATTAGTGATAGCGTGAAGATTGCTCAGTTTCTACGCTATTCTGTAACCACCATTTATAATTACCGCACGAAAGTTCGAAATAAGGCCGCTGGTGACCGTAACCTACTAGAACAAGAGGTAATGAAAATTGGAAAGTCAAAAGACTAATAGAAGTTTACGATTCAGAATATTCTTATTTTACACTTATATTTTTACTACTTTTTTAGTTTTACTACACGTTTTTATATTACTAATATACAGTAGATTATACATTTTCCATTGATATAAATCACTACTTTTTCACTCTTTGATTCATAATTAGTATTTCTTATCTGATATTTTTGCGTTGTCTCTTTTCCCAAGAAAGAGATAGTTTGTAATTTATACTTTTTTATCAACTTTAAAATCTTATATTATGTATGCAAAAGAACAATCTAACTAGAAAACAAAGGGTAATAATTCGAATAGCCAACAAGTATCCAGACCCGCATTTGAAATAATTAAAGTGGGGAAAATGTAGGGAAAAAGAAAAATGCAGAAAAATACTGCAATTACACTATATTTCAATATGTTACAATCTAATTAAATTTTAATCCAAGTTAATCGAATTGCAAAATATTCAGCAGACGTGGGGAAAATGTGGGGAAAATACTTATATTTGCAGCAGAGTAAAATTCAACCTGTAAGTCTATGAAAGTAACCTTTATCATTAAAAAAGCAGCCAAGCGATATGATACAGAATCCATGGCTACAATCTATGTACGCTTTAGAAACGGAAGGCAGTTAGACTCCGTTGCTCCTACTCAGTTGGCTATCAATC
>ERZ825324.3290-NODE-3290-length-15283-cov-4.882716_pt1 | contig 15283 bp, 14 predicted proteins | sample MGYA00519859_ERZ825324 | MGnify/ENA primary metagenome ERZ825324 (study PRJEB31778, sample SAMEA3449198) | human gut metagenome | biome: human gut; feature: human-associated habitat; material: faeces | place: United Kingdom | collected 2010/2012 ... | reverse complement strand
TTTTTACGGTAAACTGTTTTCCATTAAACTTAATAGCTGGATACTTTTCAGCTGCAGTCTTGTATTTCCATGGCCATTCTATGGCTCGTTCTGTTTTAGAAACATGATATTTATATTTACTTTCAGCTATTGTAGCAGTCCGTAAAAAATGTGGAACAAGAATACCTGCAATCATGACTAGCGCCAAACAAGCGGCAACCGACATCCATTTAATCATAAGATTATGCCTTTTCCTCGGCGGATCTTCCAGTGCTGCCGTGATAAGGTCATCATCAATATAACCGATAGCATCTACAATTCTTGGTATATTCATATGTAGATTCCCTCCTCAATCAGATATTTTTTCAATTTATTTCTGGTGCGGGCCAGCATATTTGTTACTTTGCGTTCAGTAAAACCATATTTTTCTGCAATAGCCCTGTTAGATTCGAAATAAAAATATTTTAGAACAAACACCCTATGAACCTCTTCTTTTTGTTCACGTAGAAAAATACTAATCAATTTTCCAATCTCTTCATCGTTCCTTCCAGGAGCATACCTTTCATCCGGCAGTACATCTGCAAGTTCATCCAATGCCATAACCATATTGGCTGATCGTTTTTGGGCTTTTAGTTTTCTAAATTTATCGATGGAAATATTTCTGACGATTGTGGAAATATAAGATTTAAAATTGCCTGGCCTTGCAGGTGGGATTCTGTTCCATACTCCTAAATAGGTGTCATTTACACACTCTTCCGAATCCTGGCGGTTATTCAGGACATTATAGGCAATTTTGTGACAGAGCTTTCCATATTCTATATCTGTTTTCTTAATTGCCTGTTGATTCCTTTCAAAGTAGAGTTCTATTATTTTTTTATCGTCTATGATGTTCACCTCCTCAAAAATGTTCTCAATTATAAAGTCGGCTTTTTTTGACGGACGTCTCAAAAAAATTATATTTTTTTGAGTCATAGCATAACAAAAAGAGAACAGCTCATTAGACATTCCCTTTTGTCAGCTGAAGTGTTCCCTTATGGTTATTCAAAATTATCAGTACTTGTAATCTTCTGGTTCAATACTCTATTTACTCTTTCAATGGGGAAGCTATCTTCCATATCAGTCACTTCAAACAAATTTAGCGGTAGCTCCCTTTCTCCAATCAGAGACAGATATTCATTAACAGCTCTGCGGTCGATCATGATTTTTCCATGTCCATCCCAATGACGATTACTCTCTTTCTTCTTCAACCCGGAAATCCAATATTCGTCGCCATTCTCAATATCTATATAATTGGAATAATTGCCATTATATTTTTGAAAGGCATGGTTATTAAAATAGATTGTTTTCTTACTCTTTGAAGTTTTCACATATCCGATCCATGCCGGACCATCATCTGAATATCCCGTTTTAAGTTCAATGTACATTAAATCATGAATCATTTTTAACATCTCCACCTAAAGGAACAGTTTTAGCCATTCTCATTTTTTAATGCTGCTTAATAAGCTCCCGGATTCCACAGATAAACGATAAAACAATTACTATAATGTAACAACTCCGGTTTACAACCGTATTCTCAGCCCAGTTGCTTACTGCGATCACAGTCCATAAAGCTCCCTGTACAACCATCAGCATTCCATTTGTTTTTGGATTACTTTTATTAGCAACCAGTAAGAAAATGTAAACGGCTAAAATAATGAGTGATATAATGATTGTTAATGTTGGCATAGGCTTGTTCTCCTTTGCTGTCCTGTTTTTTATTATTTCTGAGTCAGAATACCATTTTCTTCCAGTGCTTCTGTAAATACGAAATATATTCGTGTTACTGCGGGTTTATAGTAATGAAGCATATAGCAGATATCGCAATGCATTCTTTATTTTGCAATATACAAAACACCTAGCGTACCAGGTCCGCAATGACTTGATACAACACCGCCAGCCCTGGTTTCCAGTATCTCATCAAAAATGTCAAGTTCTTTCAGATAAGCCCTCACTTTTTCTACAGTTTCCTGTTCACAGCCAGAATGTGTTATAAATACGCGTTCAGGTCTCGCTTTTTTTAAATCTTTTTCCATATCTTTTACATAGTTCATGACAACAGAAGCAATTTTTCCACGGTATTTCTTAGATGCATTCATTGCACCATCCTCCACTACAATCCTGGGATGCAGTTTTAAAACACCTCCGGCCATAGCCGCTACTGCATTGCAGCGTCCGCCACGGTATAAATAAGTAAGGGTATCTACCACAAAGCTTGCTCTCACATTTGGTTTTAACTTCTCTATCTCAGAAACAATCTGGGAAGCTGTCCGGTTATTCTTTGCCATAATTGCAGCTTCTACTACAAGAAGGCCGATACCGGTAGAAAGGTTTGCAGAATCGATTACTTTTATTCGGTCAGAAGCCCCCAGTTCTTCAGCAGCAAGGCGCATCACATTTCCAGAAGTGGACATACCTGCTGAAATAGAAAAGCAGACAATTTCCCTTCCAGCCTCTGCATAGGGGCGAAAAAGCTCCATGGCATCTGCCAGGGCAGGTGCAGAAGTTTTAGGTGTTGTCTTGTTTGCATCAGACCAGGCATAGATCTGATCCGGAGTAATGTTTTTTCCATCTTCATATTCTTTATCACCCAGAAGAATATGAAGCGGAAGAATGTCAATCTCATATTTTCGCAATAATTCCTGTGAAAGGTCGCAGGTACTGTCTGAAATAATTTTTACCATATATTCACACCCTTTTCCCGAACAAAGTCTGGGATATCTTCGGCTAAGGCAGGATAAAAGTTTCACTCTTACGCATAAATCCCGCCAGCTATTTCACTACTAATCAATATATTGTACCAAAAAACAATCGCAATTTCTACTCATTTACTATAAATTACATTCTTTCCCAAAACGGAAACCTGCCCAGACCTTTTTATTGGTGTTGATCTTGCTATAATTCATAAATGAAGTATAGCATGAAAAAGTGGTTTTTTGTATTGGATTTCCATCATATAAAAAACTGCTAAATTGTATCTAAAAGATCACAATCTAACAGTTTTCCATTATATGGTACAATTTACAAAAATACCAATTTATTATGATTAATACGTTGGAAGAAGGCCTCCATTGCCTGTCATGCAGACAATGGAACAAGCCTTAGGGGAATAAAATACTTTTATTTACAAGAATAAAGTATATACTTTTCTTTTAAATAAGTACATGGATAAAATTACATAAAACATGCACAAAATACAATAGTTAGTCAAATGAATACCAGAGATTGATACAAATTAATTTTGCAAGAATACCTTATTCAAATAATTTTTTTGCCTTCTCCAGATTCATTTTTCCATTCACTTTCAAATAAATTTTTGTAATTTTAAGCGGCTCACCCATCTCACTGCAAAGCTCCTGCGCCTGTGATAAAGGAATATATATATCTTCATTTTCCGTTACGGCAGTTACTTTACATGGAAGATAAACAGTTTGCTGTTCATTTTCTTCGCGCCCAGTCAAGGATACCGGATGATCTGCCGCGCCAGAAAACTCTTTTGTATTTCCAGCAAGTGCATAAGAAATGGTTAGATTTTCTCCCATTTGCAGAAATTTTTCCTGTTGTTTTTTTGAAATGGAATGATTATTTGAGTCTTTCATGTTTTGCAATGATTTACTTCCAAGCAACAACACCGGTGTATTTCCTAAATCATTCTGCTCTGGATTTTCTCCAAACGCATTCAGATCGATTCCTAAAAAGGTGGCTGTTTCCGTATAATCTTCAATCTTGATGGTTACTGGAATTTCCACAACGGGCCATATCTCTTTTATCCCTTCTATTTTTTTTGCCTTTTTCAAAAAATCATCATCATAAGTAAGGTCTCCAAGGGAAACCAGTGCCAAGTATTGTTTTTTCCCATCCTGTATTCCTGCAAAAAGCTTTATAGAGAAAAATAATGCCAATATCAGAAGAAAACCTACAAAACAGGTAAAACTATCTATTCTATTCTTTTTCAATGGGCATCCACCTTTCTGGTTTCTTCCAGAAGTATGTTTTTCTTATGAAGCTTACCCAAAAGAAGTAGAATCACAGAAACAAGCAGTACTGCAATAACTGCAATAACGGAATACCACCAGCTGTTTGTTTCTTCCTGGTCATCCTCTATTTTTAAAGACTGGATTTTAGCTTCTTTAATCTCAGACTCAAACTCTGTACTTTCCTCATAGGAATTGCCGGCTGCATCCTCATAAGTAAGAATCAGTTTTCCGGTAATCCTGCCAGGAAAAGAACCGTCATCTTCTTCTGATTTTCCTTTTACATACACACGGAGACTTCCCTGTACTGCGGTTCCAGCTTCTAATATTCCTAAAAAAGCGGACTCTTTTGGGTTCAATCCGTCTGCTTCCAGCCGGACACTTGCATTATATATCTTATCCCTTCCAAGATTCATTGCTTTCACCGGAATTTCTACCGTATCCATGGTATATAAAACGGAAGGAATATCAGAAGCTTCCAGTTTTGCACGCGCCGGCTGAGTGATCTGAAAGGACAGCGTTTCTGTACCTGTCGCTCCCGTCGCTTTTGAATCTTCGTAATCCAGAGAAAAAGAAACTGTTGCCTGACCTGGAGTACAGTCCTCTGCTATAGTGACCTTTTGCTTCAGGGTAATTGCTTCTCCTGGAGTCAGTCTCTGAACATAAAAAGAGTTTCTCTCAAATTCAATTCCCTTTGTATCCGCAGAAATAGAAATCTTTAGACCAAATACATTCTGGCTACGGCTTTTATTCCGGAATGTCAGTGACATTTCTGTGACAGAGCCTGCTTTTAGATTTTGTCCGGAAAGATTGTTATCCTCTAAAAGAACCTGCGGTTTATGTAGTATTTTCTCACCAGACGAGCTGGCAGAAGAACCGCCTCCACTATACTCTCCAGCAGAATAATCCCCACTATCTATAACAGGATCTGTAATCTGTGTTCCATTATCTGTATCAGTATTTCCATTTTCTATTATGACATGGATTGTCTTCTTTTCGTCCTCAGCAGAAGCGTCTCCTGATATAAATCCATCCAGGTCAGAATTTTGATTTTCCGAATCCGTTTTTTCAGGAGTCTGTTCCTCAGTTTCCGGAATCTTCTCATCTGTAGGATTGTTTTTTTCCTCTTCAAAAGGCAATGTACTGTCTGCATCACTATAAGAAGCTGACTGATCTGCTTCCAGAACAGACTCTCCCACAAAAGCAGCTTCCATATTCCCTGCATCTTCTGCAAAAACAGATGTCGGCAGAAGCATCATGAAACTTAATATTGCGAATGTGGTTTTCACAAATTTTTTTCCCATTTTCAGGCTGTCCTTTCTCTTAAAACTCCGCCATCCATCTCATATACGTGATCACATAAAATCCGGATATCCTCATCATTATGGCTTGCCAATAAAATGGTTTTTCCAGCTGCCTTTAAATCAAGCAAAAGTTCCCTGATCTCTGCCACGCCGTGTTTATCCAGACCGTTAAATGGTTCATCCAGAATCAGGAAGCGAGGATCTTCCATAATGGCCTGTGCAATTCCAAGGCGTTGCCGCATTCCAAGAGAGTACTTTCCAACCGGCTTTTTCATATCAGGATCCAGTCCTACTTTTTTTAGGATCAGGCGGATATCTGCCTTTGAAATCATTCTTTTCATATCTGCCAGTATTTCCAGGTTCTTTACACCGGTATACTGGGTAAGAAAGCCAGGCGTCTCAATGATGACACCAAGGCTTTCTGGAAAATCTACATCACGACCAATTTCTTTTCCGAAAACACGGATGGTGCCTGTGGTAACAGGAAGGAATCCGCAGATACATTTCATAAGTACTGTTTTGCCAGAGCCATTATTTCCTACAACGCCGTAAACCTGTCCCACCTTTAAGGTAAGATTTACTTCTTTTAATACCAGATCTTCCCCGAACCTTTTGGTTACGTGTTCTATTTTCACACAGGTATTTTGAAATTCAGATTTCTTCCACTTTTCCATTTAAAACACCTCCAAAAATTCCCATTAACACCAATAAAAATAATAGCAGAAATAACCACAATCCCGCTTTATCCGTTCCCCAGTTTCCATCTGCCAGAATCCATTCCACTGGGTAAAACCAGATCTGGTCTTTGAAATAGCGGTCATGAAGTATAATTCCAAAATAATAGCTGACAAAAGGAATCCCATATGCCATATAAGCTGAATTCCATAAGGTACCACAGATTCCACCAAAAGTGCTTAGAATACTTCCGATCAGTCCCATCCTAAGAGCTTTCATAAGCAGCTCCAGAAACTGTTCCTTTGGGAAACTGCCTTTTGCTTCCATAGGATAAAATATAACAAAATTAACAAGAAGTATGGTGCTTATAGCAAATATCCAGACTAAAAATCCAGATGTCATAACAGAAAAGACTTTTCCTTCCACATATAGCCTGCGGTTTGTCCTGGGAAATGCAGCTTTTAAAAATCCACTTTTATACTCCTGTAAAAAAGAATCACTCCACGGCAGTACTGCAGCTACAGGGATGGCAAAAGATACCATCTGACTTTTCAATGAACCATCCAGCAGGCTGATAAAAGTTCCACATGTTAATGCTTTTTTCAAACTTGGATAAGTCTGACCTGCTGCGATAGAAAAGCAGGCAATCAGCCATGCCGCCAGGAAACTCCTGCCAAGAAGCATACGTTTTGTTTCTACCCGCATAGATATTTCCCCTTCTGATTATGTTTTTTCTCCCAGAAATTCAAAGGGATATTTTTTCATCCTGCGAAGTGCCAGAACCATAAGAACAAATAAAATACCTGCGAAGAACATACAGGACTGCCAGATGGTCGGAAGTAATAGATCATAGCCAAAGTTATGTTTTCCATATACAGCCTGGTTCAAAGGACTGATCCAGCAGATCAGTACATTCACTTGATACATTTCATATTTTTCCTTATGCAAAATTGCGGCTACCACACTGGGTTCCAGTAAAAATCCAAATACACTATAAAGTAGTCCAAACACCATGCCTTTTGTTTTTCCTTTATAAAGATTTCCAACAAGGATCACAAAACCAAGTGTCAGGGAATAGCAGAATAACAGGAGAAAAACCTGCAGCATACAGCCATACGGAGAGATACTCTCCATGACTCTTACTGTAGAGGGGACCTGCAAGTTTTTCCCCAGTTCAGAATATCCGAGCATGGCAGCAGTCTCGCTCCACAGGTTGCCCGGATAACTGTCCTTCATACACAGTACAGATGTAAATAGCAGCATCAATACTGTATAAAGAGCAGTCACAAGAATAATATAAATAAACTGTCCCAAAAGCCATTTTTTCTTTGTTGTTCGAATTAACTGATATGGAGTAACTGGTGTCATCTTTGGCAGGTCTGAGAACAGCAGAAGCAACAGAAGAGAACTGAGCAGTACTGCTGTTCCATCCCCAAAGGTCCAAAGAAATGGCTCTACGGCCTGTACCGGTGTATCATAGTTTTCCATAACAACCATGATTCTTCCAGTGAGAAGAAAGCTAAGTACAAATTCCAGAAGGAAGGTAAAAATGACTTTTGGATTTCGAAAATAGCCAAAGAAATTGTAATGTACAATTCCAAGTACCTGCTTCATATCAGTAGCCCAGATCCCTGTCTATAATACTGCCATCCACGGCGTTAATGGTAAGGAAGCTCCAGCTTGGATAGTCTGTGATGTCCGAGTAACTATTCCCATCATAGTCACCTTCCACTTTTCTGCTTCCAAAGAAATCCCAAACGGGAACCAGAAGACCTGTATGCGGATCTGTGGATGGTTCATAAATTCTGGCATAGCCCAGAACAATCCGGTCAATGTCATAAACTCTTGATTTTTCATATTCCATATTATCTGCATTGGTTACTACCATCATTTTTTCATATGTTTTCATAATCTCAGAAAATGGAAGAAGGTTTAAATTTTCTGTTTTTGTCTCTCCTATGGTATAAGGGTTTGAATAAGACATGCTTTCAATTCCATCTTTATCGACAAAGAAATAAAGACTTTCATAAGACCAGGTCTCCATAGTGCTGTCCATATCTTCCAAAGCACCGCCATCTGCCATTGTCTGAGTAATCGGAATACCGTTTATAGTACGTGTGTAATAAATCGCATATCCGCTTCCAAGATTACTTAAACTATTATCCTCTTCAAGACTATTGCACAATGCATAACTCCAGTCTGAAAACTGCAGATCTGTAATCCCCATTTTATCTACTTTTTCCTGTACCATTTTTTTTGCTTCATCTAATGAAATCCCAATGGACTCCTCAGTAGGTTTTTCTCCTTCACTGAAAGAAGTATACTCATACCAGGTCGTGTCCGCAGGCAGCTTTTCCCCGCCAGATTTTGCCGTTTTTCGGATTTTGACAGATAAGGTATCGGATCCGTAGGAAGATGTCTTGTAAAAATATTCCGATCTATCCGGCATCTGTGCAACACCGGAGAAGTCATTTTCCGCAGTACCATTTTCTGTCTCATGGGAGCCTGCAACAGGTCTTCCTTCTACCAGGGTCTTCGTCTCCGGGGCTGATTGATACTGCTCTTCCCAGCATTCAATATCATCATAAATATTATAGTAAAGGTTACCATCTTCATCCGTACCCCAATTATAGGGATCCAGATTTCCGTTTGCTACATCTTCTTTTAGTTCATCCAACGTTTTTTTGATTTCATCCTTTGTCTGGGTATAATAGCTATCCGATGTATACAGCTTTGCCTCTGAGAAAAAGGCATCTGTAATACGGTCAAGAAGATCCTGTGTAACTTCTGCAGGCGTGACAGAAATTGCGGATATCTTTTCTACATCCGGTATTTCTACAGTGGCATCCGTGTTCACTACAAGTTTTGCACTGTCATCTGTAGTCTGACTTTTATAGGTTTCCGGAGCATTGAGCAGGTCTCGAATAGTTGTTCTTACCGCTGTGTTCTTATCCTTTGTATTTTCAGAAGAGTCCTCGTTCACCATATCTACGCCTTCAGTTTCTGTATAAGCATTTTCTACCTTGCTCCCTTTTGGTTTTACAAGGGAAGATTCCGGGGTCTGGGCACATCCTGTGAGCATTCCTATACAAAGTGTTAATCCTACAATTTTATTTATGTTTTTTCTCATGTTGAATAAATTCTCCTTCCTGTTTATGTCCACAAGTATAGCATCTTTCATTGCACCAAATCTTCCGCAAGTTGTAACTGTTCTGTAAATTCCAATTATTTACCATAAAACAGATACGATTGTTCCTTTTCCCAGATGGCTTGTAATTTCCAGCTGAAATCCATGTATATCTGCAATTTTCTGGCATAGCGCAAGACCAAGCCCAACACTTCCCTTTACTCTGGAACGTGATTTATCGACCATATAAAAAGCTTCTGTTACTCTTTTCAGATCCTCCTCTGGAATTCCCTTCCCATAATCCTGAACGGATAAATGATTTTGGGTTGCCTCCAGTACGATTTTTGAATTCTCATCGGAAGCCTTGACTGCATTATCAATAAAATTTGTCACTGCACTCATCATAAGGTCCGGATCAAATGTTTTTCTAAGCTCCTCTGGATTACAATGTATTTCAAGACAAATTTTTTTCTCCTGAAGCCTGTAAGTAACAAGTTTTTTTACATCTTCCAGAAATTGATTCATCTGAACTTCCACTGGAACAAATTCTGCTTCACCTGTTTCATATAATCCGGTAAGTTCCAGCATTTTCACTGAAAGCCTGGAAAGCCTTCGGCATTCATTTCTAATATAATCAAGCGCTATCTCCTGCCTCTTGGGAGATAGGCGTACCGTTAGAAGTGTATCTGCATATCCTATGATTGCAGTCATCGGTGTCTTTAATTCATGGGCCAAACTTCCAAGCAGCTGTCTCTGTGCCTGGTTTACGGAAGAAAGCTTTTCAATCTGCTCCCTTACTTTACCTGTCATAAGATTAAAGCTTTTCCCAACCTGTGCCAGTTCCGTCTTTCCCTCTGATGGCACTTTTATCTCATAATTTCCATTTGCTACAGAAACAGCCGCTTCTTTTAGCCTTGTGAGCGGTTCCATAATTTTCCGCAAAGTCAAAAACAGGAAAAAGCCAACAAACAGAACCAGAAACAAGGTAAACCCTCCTGCCTGATAAAACAGTGTCTGACTCTGTTTTTGTACACTGGTAATATCTTTGTAGGTGACAATCTGATAGTTCATGTCTGTAGAACTGTAACTGGAAAAATAAAAGAGCAAAAATACGTTGCCATTTGTTTTGCTGAGCAGTGGTTTATCACAATAGATGTCATTTTCGAATCCATCATGTTTGTTTTTTGTTAGGTTTCTGATATTTTGCAGATCAAACTCATATTTTGTCCCATTATATTGTTCTTTTCCATCCTGATATAAAACGGCGCTGTCGTGGAATACCTGACGAAAAGCATAAATAATCATTTTTTCCCGGATTTTATCATCAGAGTCCTGTGTTTTGCTTTTAATCCGCATTAACATGTTTTCAAACTTAGAAATATTTGTTTGAAACCTGCTATTTTCATAACTGTTGATATTCTGTATGCTCTGATTTTTCCACCTGTAAGTTGTATAGAAAAAAATTCCAGATGACAGCAGAAGCACCACGCAGATTACCTGTAAAAAAATTTTTGTAAATAGCTTCATAAATCCACCTCAAGTCGATAACCAATTCTGGGAATGGTTTTGATTTTATCCTGCCAGCTTAGTTTTTTTCTGATGCGTCCAACGTGTGCATCCACAGTTCTTGTTTCTCCGCAGAATTCCTCCTTCCACAGTTCCTGCAAGATCTGGCTTCTGGTAAGTGCTTTATTTGGGTTTTTTACGAACACCATAAGGCAGTTATATTCCATAGGTTTTAAATATATTTCTTCTCCATTTTTCGTAACTATGTGACTTACGGTATCAATTATGACATCGTCTATCTGAATCTGTTTCGGTGCCGTTCCATAACGATCTAACACTTTTTCCAAACGCACCATTACCTCCAGCATTTCAAAAGGCTTTATTATATAATCCTCGGCTCCGTCTTTTAACCCTTTTACTTTACTTGTAACATCAGCTTTTGCCGTAAGAAATATAACCGGAATACCAAACTTTTTTAATTCCGGCAACAAGGTATAACCATCCTTTCCCGGAAGCATAATATCCACAAGTGCGCACTGAAATTCATGGTCCTGTGCGACTCCTTCACTTGCATCATTTCCATCCAGATAACCTACTGTTTCATAACCAGCAGCTTCCAGATTCATACAAAGCAGATCATTGATTGCCATTTCATCTTCTATCACCAGTATTCTTGCTTTCATAATAATGTTCCTTTCATTTTACACAAACCCGATTATTTCTTTATTGTGCGTGATTTTTACTATTACAATTATACACTAATTTCAGTACTGCGAACGTAACCGATTTGTAAAGAAAAAGGAATCAAGAACGATCCATCTGGAAGTCGTTTTGATTCCTCAAATCCTGCTACATTTTTGATTTCATTTTGTTAATTGTGTTTATATGAGTCACACCCTCCCTCTCTTAGAACTGTCTATTTCCCGACAGCCTCTTCCTATAAAATCATATGTTACACAAGTGTCTGTCCCATTGCCGATGCAATTTCCTTTAATTTGTCGATGGCATAGCCTGTATATTTTGAAATTTTATCGACAGGTTCTTTTTCCTCGATCATCATTTGGGCCAGGGACATTTTTTCTTTTTCAACTCCCTGTTTCATTCCTTGCTCAATTCCCTGGTCTACAAGAGCTCTACTTAGATTACACATGTCTCTCACCTCACTCTCAAATTCTTCTGTCATGGCAATATCAAAATCTTTATGTAACCGCTTCTTTTTTTCTTCTGGCGTGGCGCTCATATATTATTTTCCCTAGCGGTAATCAACATTTCAAGTAATCCCTTTGGCTTGTTGTGTCCACCTTATAGGGTACATTATAAAAATCTTCATTTTGTGAAAGATTAGTAAGTTCTTTGAAAAATGAGCAAGCCCGAAACAGACCTGCCCATCAACAATATTATCCTACTTATTTCATTATGCACAAATTCTCATCAATCCATTTCTGGACATCTTTTTCGCTGAGATTTACGGCTTTCGCAATTTTATCAACTGGGATTCCCATTTCAGCCAGCGAAAGGATGGTTTCTTTTTTGGCTTTTAACTCGCCCATTTCTATACCACGTTTCTCTCCACTTTCCATTCCTTCACTATAAATTTTCTCCATTTCATGGCACATAAGTTCAACCCCTTTCTGTGTCTCCTTCAATTCATATACTCGTTTTGCAAGAATCGGACTGTGCATCTCATCTGCCTTTTTACAGTGTAGATCATGCATCAGTCTTCCCAGTTGTGTATCATCCTGTTTCTTGGAATTTACATATATGATATGTGCTTCATCTTGAAAAGCTTCATTTAATTCTTTGATTTGCCGGTCAATGTGGTAAATGGGAAGTCCATATCCAAGAATATCGTCCCTGGTAATAAAAATCACATAGCTTTCCGGCAGTTCCTCAAAATCCTGTCCGGGATTTAAGGTATTCATATCCATCAGTCCACTATGGTACCGGGCTCTTTTTGGGGAAGCTCCTTCATTATCCTGCTGGATTTCCACATCAAATTGTTTGCCGGCAGAATCCCTGGCAACGCAGTCCATTACTGCAGATCGCCCTTGCAAATTTTTATAATCTTTTTGGATTACCTGATCAATCACGTATAAATCCTGTTTCTCCATAATGACCTGCAGAACATATTCCAGACATTCTCTTTTCTTGAACACGTTTCGCATAAATATATCACTCATGAGTGTAAAATTCTTAATAATGCCTTTGTATTTTTCGTAGCGTGACTCTAAATCACTGTTTAATAGGGTGTTTTCATCAGTCATTTACAGCAATCACCTCCTGGCATTTTCGATTGATGAATGTGAAAGTACTTTTATCTGATTCTATCTTAACATTAATGGAATTCCTTTACAAGATACTTTTTATGATGAGTGAACAGGTGCAATAGAAAATACCAGCAATAGCCGTCTGGAAAGCGAACTGCAACCATAAGAAGTATTATTAGATAACTGACAGATTGCATAAAAACCTGTTTTTTACAAAAATATCAAATTTTGTCATATAAAAGGGCATGATCCGAAAGTATGAAACAGAAAATTGATTGCAAAAGGTGGTCAAAAATGGCCTTTTGTCAAAGGCTTATTTTGTGTTATTGAATCCCTTTTAAGCTTAAATAACACGAACTAACACAAAATAATACAGATAAAAAGGTAGGAAATAACGGCAAATAGCACTAAGTGATTTTAAAAGGGAGTAGGTAAAAAAATCGTGTCTTAGACATCCGGGAAGCAAAATGCGACCCGGGTGGTCACCTCTTTTTTATCCTTCATTATGGAGTTGACTTCACCGCCAATATATCTTGCAGCCTTATCAACCTGAAGTAAAATTTCATCACTTAGTGCTAATTTTCTCATATTTTTCCTTTCGTATTTTATATATATCTTACAATAAAGGCGGCAGAGTTTGCAAAACATAGATTGCTGCCATAGAATATCTGCCTGATTTAGAGCTTGTTGATAATCTGTAAAAACAAGCCCTATTTTTTAGCTCATTATGGGGCTAAAAAGTGGGTTTGGTCACTTTTTCGGTAAGAAACAGCTTCCTTATTTAGAAAATTGCAAAACTATTTCCCATATAATGATAGTAATGACCGTTAACAGTACCTTTTATTATATAACAGGAGGTAAGGGAAGCGCAAGCTTTGTTTGTGAAATCGGCTTGAATATAGAATCATGCTGGAAATATTATAGAAAAAGAGGCTTTTTTTAGCTTGCGATAGGATCAGAAGCCAGCCTTGGTCACTTAATATGGAAGAAATTCAAATGTTTTTAGCTTGGGCACACAATCATAAATCAGTTTGGTCACTAAAATAGGGAAAGCTCTATTGAAAAACAGAGAATTTTTTGCCTGACATGGAAAGAAAAACAGTTTTGGTCACTTAATTTGTGCGTTGTATCTGCCTGCATCGGGGACAGATGACCTTTGCTGCTAATAAAATACGGCATAGCCGGGTAAGCTGACTATGCCGTATTTTCAAAAGTATGTTGTTCCTGTAAGATCCATGAGATCGTGCTTATCAATGGGAATCTCGCAGGCACCAGAGTTCATGGGAGTCTCATACCCTAAAGAATCTTCTAATTCGTCTATCTCTTTGTCTGTTAAACGTATCTTTAGAAAGCTTCTCCATGGAAATGCAGGAAAGGAGCATTTGGATAGGATACGTTCATAAGGTTTCTTGATAAAATTCTCCTGTTGTTGTTTCCCGTTCTGGCTCCAGATCAGATACCGGAATGGATTAAATTTCGCATCCTGTTCTTGTAATGCTTTTAGACGTTTTTCCTGATTTTTGATCTCGTTCATTATAATATCTGGCAGGTATACTGTTTTGGTATTTTCCCTGGACAATACGATATTGGAACGGGGACCGTTGTAGTCTTTGTGAGTCCTAGGCAGATCAAGGCAATGATTATCAAGGTCGATATCATCAAAATGAATCCGGACAATCTCTGCAATCTGCAGGCCGGCAGTGGCGGACAGGAGCATGGGAAGATAAAGCGTTGGGGCATTCCATTTGGAAATCTTCAGTAGCTGCAAAAGCTGCTGGAAAGAATAAGCTTCGGAAGTATCGTAAGAAACACTATCGTCCCAAATTCTCAGCCCACTGGATCTTATGGCATTGGCAGCAGCCGTACCATTGTCCTGTCCTGCACAGTATAATTCCATGGCATTCCGAAAGAAACTGGATACTGCATCATACAACATAGAATATTTTTCCATCGGAAAGTTTTTGGTATCAGGGATCTCGGTCTCTTTCAGGATCTTTATCAGTTCCTCTGTGGTTACATCATTTATGCGTTTATCGCCCAGGACGGGAATAATGTATTTTTTGATAAGGCTATGATAACTTTTGTTATAATCAAGGGCATGACGCCAGAAGGACTGGAATTCTTTTACGGTACATTTGAAGACGGGAATCCGCTTCTCTTCCGCCTGCTGTTTATAAAACGGGTACATAGCCAGTGCTTCTTCTTTTGTTTGGTGATATTTTGTCTGCACGGTCTTTCCGATATCATGAATCGGTGCAAAATGAGATACTGACACAATTTCTTCATCTGTAATCCTGTTTATGGGATGTAAGGTCAAGAGAGCTGTCTTTGGGGGCTGGATCCGGTATCTGACAGGTTTTTTTGTGGAGACGGGTAACTGCATTGTAAAAACAGCTGGGAGATATCCCATGCTCA
>ERZ825324.3287-NODE-3287-length-15290-cov-13.854874_pt1 | contig 15290 bp, 13 predicted proteins | sample MGYA00519859_ERZ825324 | MGnify/ENA primary metagenome ERZ825324 (study PRJEB31778, sample SAMEA3449198) | human gut metagenome | biome: human gut; feature: human-associated habitat; material: faeces | place: United Kingdom | collected 2010/2012 ... | reverse complement strand
TGACTGCCAGAACAAACTTGGCAATCTTATGAAGTCCTTTTTCATTCTCCACTTCATTGTATCCAGGATTTCTTACCAATCTCCCGGAAATAATTGTTGTATTCATTGGCTTAACCCTCCTATACTTTCATTGATTTGTAACAGATACCGATACATGGACCACATTTTCCATAGGCACATCCGTAACATTCATCTTTTTCCAACTCTTCCTGCTTCATTTCATCTGCAAACATCTTTAAAAGAGTTGTATAAATCTGTTTCACTGCCAGGAACTTTTCCTCCGCTTTTTCCATCTTCTCTTTGTAAAATGGAATCAATCTACGAAGAATCGGATGGAAACGCTCATTCTCATCATCCCAGGCACAATTTTTCATCATACAGCGTGGCTGTTTCTCATAACTTCCAAGATAATACGGACAAAACGTACAACCTCTTTCTTTGATAATCTCAGGTGAAATTACCGGCATCTGACTTTTGATTTCTTTTGTTACATGCTTGCTTTCAATGCGTTCTCTCATAATAAAATCCTCCAAACTAATATTTGCAAAAGGGATTTACCCTGAATTGCCTGTTTTTAGGCACAAAAAAAGAGGCAGACTTACGATTTTTGTTTTCGCAAGCCTGCCTCTTATCAAACTAATCTTCTATTTTCCAATGATATACCGTATAAAAACGTATATCGCTCTGATCACATACACTGGAATCATGATACTTCCGATCAATGCTCCAATGATGACACTTAATGCAGCCATACCAAGTGTTGCTGTGGTATCCATTCCCCTTGGGATTAGAATCAGCCGCATTTTATGTATTCCAAATGGTAATCCGGCAATAAATATCCACCAGAACCAATCTGTCTGACCGCTGACTTTCATAATTGTTTTTGTCATCCAAAACCAGAATACCATAAATGCCAGCGGCAGAATTGATTTTTTAATTACATCTTCAATCGTCACCTTTTTTCTCCTTCTGTCTGATTCCTTCCGTCACCTCCCGATTGAGGTTTGCCAATATTTCTCTAACCACAGGAGAATCCAATCGAAAGGTTTCCAGATCTTTCTCCGTAAGCTCCCTTCCGTTCGCATCATATCTTCGTACATTTTTTAAAGCCATACTTTCACTTTCTTCCTGCTGATAATCTTAATGTTTTCAACAAATGTTTAAACTTCTCTCTTTTCATCTGTTTAACACGTATCTTTTCTATCTTTTTCCTATAGACTTGTATTCTACTTGCCATATCTTCATTGCTCATTCTTCACCCTCTCTTTCTGCCCACGATGCCAGAAGCATAAATATAATTTCTTCCATCTGAGTCTTTGTATATGTCTCTGGAAAATATTGTTTCAACTTTTTCGCCGGAATCTGCACTTGAACTTTTTCAGTACTTTCATTCATGCAAATCTGGTCAATCTCTGAATACGTCAACATCCGTTCTTTTGAAATCTGTTTCAATTCCTTTGCCTGCTTCATGGACGGTACCATATTGTGATTACTCATATACTGAAGTAACACCTGTTGTTCTTCATTTCTCAAATATGAAATTTCAACAGCCGTGTTAAAAGGAAGTTTCTTATCATCTGCCATTTCCAACAGTTCGGGAAGTAACAATGTCAAATGAATATATCTTAATATTTGTCTGGAACTATCTTCAGTATTCTGACTGACTTCCTCTGCCGCCAACTTCTTGCCAACTTGGCAAGAAGTTAAATCGGATCTCTTACCCTGTCGTTTCAATGCCTCATATTTCATTTTATAAGCAAAAGCTTTTTCACTGATTAAGAGTTCTTCTCTTTGAATATTGGAATCTACCATAATCACCGTTGATTCATCATCCGTAAGATCTTTGATGATAACCGGCATTTTCTCTAATCCTGCAAGTTCACATGCTCGTTTTCGCCGATGACCTGCTACCAACTCATAACCCCCAGACTCTCTCAACCGCACAATGCCAGGAACCAATACGCCGTATTGTATAATACTTTCTGATAATTCTTCCATTTTCTTATCATCTCTTACTTGAAATGGATGATTCGGAAATGGATGAAGACTTCCGATTGCTATCTCACTAATTCCATTGATTGACTCTTCGTTTGTTCCAAACAATGCATCAAGCGGCTGTAAGGAAACGGGAGTTGCTCTTTTTTTAGATGGCATCTTCTAGCACCTCCTCCGTCACTCTCCGATAAGCCTCTGTAGCTTTGCTTTTCGGATCATAAGAGAAAATACTCTGTCCTTCTCTGACTGCTTCCTTCATTCTTACAGAAAATGGAATATAATTATCAAAGATATGGATTTGACTTCCATATGCATTTCTGAGAAGCTCCATATTATTTCTGGCATCATTCGTATGAGCATCGACCATCGTAAACAAAATACCTCCTACTTGCAGCTTCGGATTGATCTGCTTACGGACCTTGCCGATTGTTTTTAACAGTTGCTGCAATCCTTTGATTGGTAGGTAGGACGCTTCAACCGGAATGAGAACTTCATCCGATGCAGCCAGCGCATTAATCGTAATCATTCCCAATGATGGCATACAATCTATGATGACTGCATCATATTGATCCTTGATACCATATAAAATCTGTTTCAATACATATTCCCTGCTCATTGCATTTACCAACTGTACTTCCGTACCTGCCAGTCCAATGTTAGAACAGATAATGTCTATCCCCTCTGCCTGATGTCTGATATAACAGTCGGAAGGAATATCTTCATCTTTCATTACTGCATCCATAAGAACTGTAAGTGTTTCATTACTGTCATCACAATCACGATATCCAAATCCTGCGGATACATCAGACTGTGGATCGGCATCAACGATTAACACTTTCATATTTTTTTGTGCTAATCCTACTGCTAAATTAGCTGTACATGCGGACTTTCCAGTTCCCCCTTTTTGGTTTACAATAGAAATAATTCTAGCCATTTTTTCATCACCTTTCAATCAATAAAAATGACCGAATCAGCTAAACAGATTTTCATCCATTACGAGCTAATTCGGTCCTGTTTTCGCTATTAAATTGTAATATCATCACTTTCGTGATACAGTAAAAGCATCTCAGATAAAAGCGAATATTTTCTTTCATCTGAATAAGGTTTTTATAAAAGATAGGCCTTTCCTTCATAAATTTGTTGATTCGTTGCAAGTTTTTTTCAGGACCAAATCGCCTCAACCCCTTGTATTTACTGGGTTTCCGTTGATTTAGTCTTATTTTATCATCATCATCTCCCTCATTATTCTTATCTGCAATGCCATGAATCAGGCTCAGGCAGTTCAGGAAAAAATGTGGCTTGATCTGTTCCTGCGTGTATTCCAGCTCGGCTTTCTGTTCGGCAAGCTCTTTTTCGTAGATTGCAATTTTCAATCCCTGTATTTTCCGCAGCAGTTCCTTGAATTTGCCGCTCACAGACTCCAGCTCTAACAGATTGTTGCTTCCATCGTCATTCAGACTCTGTTCTTTTTCCAGCTCCTCCAGTTTTTGTCCGAATTTTTCCAGCGGTTCCAGAATCCGGTGGTAATATGCTGTAATTTCCAGTGCGCAGACAAGCAGAAGAACCGCGATCAGGACGACGAATGCAATCTGCATAATCAGTACATTCTCAAGAATACCTCCTCCCGGAAGAACCATAAGATTGATTTTTCCGACCGTGCCAAGCTGGTAGGAATAGACCGTCGCATTTTTCTCCTTTTTCTTTCCCGCTTTGGAAAAATCGATAATCTCATTCTTATATTTTTCCGATGTGTCTGCCTGCGTCATCACGCGCCCTCTGGCATCTACCATAAACGGAATGACATCATACTCCTCTGTTTTGGCGCGGATGGTCCGGAAAATCAGATTCAGATTGATGACGCAGCCGATAACTTTTTTGTTTTTCGCGTACCAGCCGACAATATAGTCGTCGTCGCCAAACGTAATCACGGTCCATTGTGTGCTGATCGAATCCTTGGATGTCATAATCTGCAGATAGGACATCAGCATCTGATTCAGCGTTGTCATTCCCTTACTCTCGGTAAACATAGTTCCGCTGTCCGTAATCAGAACATTGGCTTTCTGGCCGTAGACAAAGAAGGTCTGTATCTCATGGTAACGGATCTTCAGCACGCGGTTTCGCTCCCGCAGCGTCTGCTCCATTTCATAATACTGAGCATCTGTCGATGTTATCTGATCCGGGATTTCTTTGATGTTGCTGTCAGAATCCAGCAGATAGATCAGTTCACTGTTGATCTGCGACATATCACGGTTGATCTGATCGACATAGAGCTTTGCCGTATCGGCAATATATTTATCTGCCAGCTTGCGGTTTTCCCAAACGCCCCAGAGCAGGCAGACAACAAGCCCCATCAGGACCAGAAAAACCGGAGTTCCAAGCCGCAGGGACGTATCCTTCAAACTGCGTATTCGAACGCTGCGCAGCATCCTTCGTTTTCCTTTCTGCCAGAGATTCATAAGCGCATCCACCCCTCCTTTTTTTCTGTCTGCAGAGCGACTGCCGGACGCCGCACCTTACCGCGCAGCTCCGGCAGTCGTTTTACACTCACGGAATATATTTGCAACTATGTTCTTTGTAACACAGCCCATTATATCACATTTTTGGGCTTTGTCCATGCAGAGTCCGTGCTTTACATGGTGAGAACATGATTCTTTGTTACCGTTCGCCTGGTACCGGTGAGCGGTAACATTCTCTTATTCAGAGAAAATGTTCAGCAGCTTTTCTGCATCCGCTCCTTCTTTTACGAATACCGGAATAGTATCCAGCGGTGCAGCAACCGTTACCTTCTGTCCTCCCTCATACTTTTCTCCGGTCCATGCGTTAAACCATGCTGTTCCATCCGGGAGATAAACCTCGCGCTCCGTTACGTGATCCTCCATCACAGGTGCAACATAGAGATCCGGTCCAAACAGATAAGCGTCCTCCACATTCCAGCTTTCCTGATCGGCCGGGAAATCATAGAAAACAGGCCGCATCACCGGGGTTCCGTCCTCATGTGCTTTCTTCATCTGTACCCGGATATAATCTCTCAGGCGCTCACGCAGGAAAATGTATTTCTTTGAAATCTCATATGCCTCATCGCCAAAGCTCCAGATCTCATTGTCGCTTCCGGAACCAATCTGCTCTGCGCCGTAGCCCTCCTGCGGGTTACGGTTTCCGTGCAGACGCATGACAGGGCAGAAGCAGCCATACTCAAACCAGCGGATATACAGACGGTGGAAATCCGGGTCGTCCGTTCTCGCGCCGTGGAAGCCGCCGATGTCGGTCGTCCACCACGGAATACCGGCAATTGCCATGTTAAGGCCGGCCTGTACCTGGCGTTGGAAGCACTCAAAGGAGCTTACAATATCGCCCGACCAGACAAGCGCACCGTATTTTGCGCTGCCTGCCCAGGCAGAACGGATCAGGCTGATCGGCATGGTATCGCCTTCTGCCGTCATGCCGTCATAGAACGCTTTCAGATAATATTTCGGATAAATATTTCCGACCTCCTGTACGCTTCCGAGCTGATAACGGTAGTTCTTGAAATCATAAACGCTGTATTCCGGCTCTGCCACATCCAGCCAGAAGAGCTTGGCACCCTGATCATAATAATTTTTCTTGATCTTCTCCCAGACATATGTTCTTGCATCCGGGTTAGTCGCATCGAAGAAAACTTCATTTCCGCCGCAGAGCATCGTCAGCGGTACACCGTGCTCCGTGCGAACCAGATAGCCCTTCTCTTTCATCTCCTCGAAGTTTTCGGAATAAATGTCAACGGTCGGCCATACCGACACAACAACCTGAATTCCCATCTCCTTTAATTCGCGGCACATGCCCGGCACATCCGGCCAGTATTTCGGATCAAATTTGAACTCGCCCTGCTTCGTCCAGTGGAAGAAATCGACGATAATCACATCAAGCGGTATGCCAAGCTCTTTGTATTTTCTTGCTACAGACAAGAGCTGCTCCTGGTTCCAGTAGCGGAGCTTGCACTGCCAGAAGCCCATACCGTACTCCGGCATCATCGGCGGTTTTCCGGTCAGCGTCATATAATTCTCCTCGATCTCGGCAGGCGTATCACCTGCAATCACAAGATAATCGATTTCTTTCCCGGATTCTGTTACCCATTCCGTTCCATTATTCGCAAACATCACCTGTCCGACGCCCGGATTGTTCCATAAGAAGCCGTAGCCGATACTGGAAAGATAAAACGGAACACTGACCTGTGAGTTTCTCTGTGCCAGCTCCAGCATACAGCCCTTCAGATCCAGCTCATGCTGCTGATACTGTCCCATTCCGAAGATTTTCTCACCTTTTCTTGCTACAAACCGCGTTACAATACGGAAATTATCCCCGACGCCGTTGCTGTACTCGCGTCCCATGATGTTGAGCGGCATGCTTTCCTCATCGCGCAGACGGCGGAAATGCTCCTTTAACAGAACTCTTCCATCCTCATGATAGAACGTAATGACGCTGCCGGAATCGATCACTGCATGAAGCTTTCCATTTGTGATTTTTCCGTAGGAAGTATCCGTTCCCTCGTACATATTGGCAAAGGCTCCGCCTTTTGCTGATGGATCCTCAAAGATTTCAACCTCTCCCGCATGCGCGTCCTTTGCTTCCAGCGCCCAGTCGCGGCCGGTAAAGCTTCGATTTTTTGTCGCGCGCACACGCAGTGCATCTTTTCCCCACGCTTCGATGCAGACGGTCTCGCCATCGTAAGAATAAATTAACTTACCCTCTTTTTCCCAAAACATGTAAAAATCCTCCTTTTTTCAAAAACGGCAGGTCATTTCTGGCCTGCCGTTTCTCCTGCTGTTTTGCACCTCAGACATTGACCCGCCGGATCAACGCCTGCTTCTTACAGGTAATATTTTTTCTGTTTATTTTGCCAGATTTTCTTTGTATGCATTGTAAGCATCTGTCTGAATCTGGAGGAACTCATCAATACCCATAGCTTTCAGCTGATCGATGTAGGAATCCCATTCATCATCGATGCCGCCGTCTACTACCCAGTGAGCATACTGTGCTTCTACGTATTTGTAGATATCGGTTCCGATTGCCGTGATTCTGGAAAGGTCTTCGTCGGTATACTGAACCATCGGGAATCCGCAGTTTTTCTCAGTATCAACGTATTTCTCATTGATTGCATCATCGGCCAGTTTGACACCGTCGCCCTGATCCTCCGGAAGAGAAACTTTGTCATAGAAATCCTCGTTCATGTATTTCGGACCGAAATCACGTAAGGAGTTGGACCATGCAGAGGTATCCAGAGAAGATCCATCGCTTGGTACATCTACATTGTAGGTTCCGTCGCCATTGTCTGTGATCTGGCTTCCAACGGAACCATAGAAGGTCTGTAACGATGCAAGATCGGTGTAAAATTCATCTGCCCATTTCAGCAGGGTGTCAGGATCTTTACAGTCTTTGGAGATCATGAGCTCACGGTCGGAGATATCAAGGTAATTGGTTGCTGCTTCTACGTAGTGGTTTCCATCGTAGCCTTCTACTGCCTCAAGAGTCTTAAACTGATTTACGTTCGGACCAACCTGAGCGTCTGCAGTCCATCCAAAGATAAGACCTACCTGAGAACCGCCATCAGCCTGCTGTTTTGCTGTCTGCATGGAGCCATCCTGTGTGAAGTACTCTGGGTCAACAACGCCCTCTTCCCATAACTGACGCATCCATTTTACTGCTTCTTTGTAATTTTCTTCCATCGGCATGAAGACCGGTTTTCCTTCGCCATTCAGTCCCATGTAGTTTCCGTCACGGCTTACCATGGTTCCGAACGGGGAAAGGATGTGACGCAGATCGCCGCTTAACAGTCCGCTGCTTGCCGCATTTGTGATACCGATCTCGTTGGTCGGATCGCCATCGCCGTCAGCATCTTCTGTCGCAAATTTAACAAGAACCTCTTCCAGTTCTTTATAGGTCTTCGGGGTTTCCAGTCCTAAGTTATCCAGCCATTCCTGGTTGATGCACATAACATCGCCGCAAACCTTCGGACGAAGCGGAAGCTTCTTCGGTAAGCTGTAGATTCTTCCGTCACGGCTGGTGCAGACTGCTTTCAGTTCCGGATCAGCCTCAAAGGCTGCTTTCAGGTTTGGCATATCTTTTTCGATCAGATCTGTCAGATCCAGGAATGCCGATTTGTTCTGTGCCATATCTGCCTGTGTTAAGCAGATGGAGCCAAGAAATGCATCCGGGAGGTCTCCGGAAGCCAGCAGCAGAGATTTCTGCTCGGACCAGTCACTGTTGTAATAAACCTGCCAGTCGATGTTGATATTCATCTTGTCCTCGATTTCTTTCATGACGCCTTCATGCAGGAAATCGGTCGGCCAGGTATCGGTCCATCTTACTGTTGCAATTTTGTAGGTTGGGCGGTCACTGGTATCTGTCGTGTCACTGGCAGAAGATTCTGTCTTTGCAGAACTTGCTGCAGTGCTTCCACTCGTACTTTCCGTTCCTCCATTACTTCCACATCCTGCAAGCAGTCCAGCTGCCATTGCGGCCGAAAGAGCAACGCTCCAGGCCATTTTTGTTTTCTTTCGCATCATCATCTCTCCTTTATGATTTTTTATTTGCAATACTTCTCTCCTGTCCGCAGGATCAGCCTTTCAGTGATCCGAGCATAACACCCTGATTGAAGTATTTCTGCACTAACGGGTACATACACATGATCGGCGCGGAGGAAACCACGATGATCGCGTATTTGATGAGGTCGGCCATCTGCTTTGCCTCAACGGCTGCAGCGCCGGTACTCATGGCACTCATGGTCTGATTGCCGACCAGAATGCTTCGAAGGACAATCTGCAGCGGCTGCAGACTTTCGCTTCGAATATAAATCAATGCATTAAAGTAGGAGTTCCACTGTCCTACTGCTGCCCACAGAGCAATAACAGCGATAACGGCTTTGGAAAGCGGAAGCACAATCTTGAAGAAGAATCCAAGGTATCCGCATCCATCAAGCTGCGCCGCCTCCCAGAGATCCTCCGGGATACTGTTATTAAAGAATGTTCGTCCTACGATGATATAATACGTTACAACGGAGAACGGAACAACCATAACCAAGAAGGTATCCAGCAGATGAAATCTCTGTACTGCCAGGTAGGTCGGGATCAGACCGCCGGTGAAGAACATCGGGATCAGGTAAAATGCTGTGAAAAATCTTCTTCCATACAAATGCTTTCTGGAAAGCGCGTAGGAAGCCGGAACATTGACAACGAGTGTCACAAGCGTTCCCATAATTACGTAAGCAATCGTATTACGGTAGCCGGTCCACAGCTTTGCATAGCTCGCCAGCTGTTTGTATCCTTTGAAGTTAACTCCTTTCGGAAGGAACATAATCTGTCCGTTGGATACGGCTGCCGGATCACTGAACGATGCAATGATGATGAAGTACATCGGATACAGGGTGATGATGATCAGAAGCACGCCGATCGTATACAGGATGATATCGAAAATCCAGTCTTCTCTGGATTTCTTTACTTTATTTGTTGATACTGCTTTTGCTTTACTCATATCTTTGCTCTCCATTCCTATGTAGGCTCAAAATTCTGTCAGATCAGTGAGGTATCACTCATTTTACTGGAAATGAAGTTGACTGCCAGAAGAAGAATCAGGTTGATAATGTTGTTGAACAGGCCAATTGCAGCGGAAAGGCTGTACTGGCTGCTCACAAGACCCATCTTATACACATAGGTGGAAATGATCTCACTTGAGGTACTGTTCAGTGTATTCTGCAGCAGGTAAACCTTCTCAAATCCAACGCTCATGACGCTTCCCATTCTCATGATAAACATGATGGTTGCCGTCGGCAGCAGAGCCGGAACATCGATGTGGATCATTTTATGCCATTTGTTGGCGCCGTCCATCGTTGCCGCTTCATACAGGGTCGGGTCTACAGAGGAAAGTGTTGCGATATAGAGGATACTGTCCCATCCTACATGCTGCCATGCCTCAGACCATACATAAATGTGTGGGAATGCTTTTGCACTTCCCATCAGGTTCGGGAGCTTGAATCCAAGCAGTCCGACCAGCTTTGCGATAATACCTGTACTCGGGGAGAGGAACAGAATCAGCATTCCGGCCATAACAACGGTAGAGATGAAGTGCGGCAGGTAAGTCGATACCTGGAAGAATTTTTTAAATTTCTGTGCCTTCATCTGGTTAACCAGCAGTCCCATGATAACCGGGAGCGGGAATGTTACCGCGATGGTGTAAAGACTGATGATGATTGTGTTTTTGATGGTCAGACCGAACTGATAGGAGTTAAAGTACTGTTTGAAGTATTTCAGTCCAGCCCAGCTGCTTCCCATAATTCCATCCGCAGGTGTAAAGTTTTTAAATGCAATCACAATTCCGTACATCGGGTAGTACGTAAACAGTGCAAAAATGATAATGGAAGGAAACATCAGTAAATATAATGGCCTGCTTCTTCTCACTCCCTCTACAAATCCTATGGAACTCTTCTTTTTGGTTTTACTATGGTTGGCGCTCACATATCATCCCTTCTTTCCTTTAAATTTTTCGTAACTGTTCAGAGTCCCATCTCGATTTTTCTTCCATTTCGCATGGCTCTGAATCGTTACAATTTTTCTTTTTCATGCTCTCGTTTCAACCGATGAACATATTATACAAAAAAGAGGGGCGTTTTTCTATCATTTTCCGGCAGTCTGTATATTAAAAAAGAGATGTCTTTTCACATCTCTTTTTTAATCAGAACGTTTTTTTGTTATTGACATCGTTTTTTTGTTATTTTTGTCTGCTCCGGTACTCATTTGGTGTACATCCGACCAGCTCCCGGAACGTTTTACTGAAATAAGAAAAATTTCCATAGCCGACTTCCATCGCAATTTTGCTAATCGGAAGCGATGAACCGCGCAAATACTCCTTTGCCCGCTCAATGCGCCGCTCAGCAATATAATTCGGAAGCGACATTCCCGTTGTTTTCATAAAAATTTTGGAAACGTAGTCCTCTGAGAGGAACACTTTTCCTGCAAGCACGGATCTTGAAAGATCCTCGTTCAGATTCTGTTCGATATAGTCTTTTAGCTGCTCCACCACATTGTCACTGCGGGATTCGTTCTTTTTCTGACCTTCCAGCACATCAAACAGATAATCGATGAACGCATGGGCACCTACCACAGAGAGAACCGCCTCTCTCCGTTTCGTTTCATACTCTTCACTGTCAAAAATCTGTCCGAAAACGATATTGCTCTCTTTTAAATAAACATATATATTCTGTATCATTTCTTCAAAAAAACGACTTGTGAAATCTTTTCGCAGACCGCCGCTTTTCTCACGCTTTTTCAGATATTCCTGCAGCTTTTCCCGCACAGCCGCAAGGGAATCGGATCGCTCCATCTCAGCCAGATACGTTTTCCACGGCACTTCCTGATAATCACGCTCTACAAAGGACCAGCGTGTCTCATACAGAATCCCTGTTTCATCCGGCACTACATACTTTTCCATCTCTTCGAGCTGATCGCGGCTCTTTGAAATCTCATCCAGTACCGCCGGTTTTCCCATGTACATGCAGAATCTTGCCGGAAACGCACCCGCCAGACAGGTCCGCAGTTCTGCCAGTTCCTCCTGCGTTCCCATCGCACTTCCGTGATTTCGCAACACAACTGCCCATTCCAGATCGCTGACATGTACCACGGTTTCCAGTTTCATTTCTGTTGTTTCCACATATTCCGTCAGAACATTTGTAATCACAAAATTATATAAGCTGATCTCTTTTTTATAATGTTCCTTATCCGGAATTTCCAGTACCCGCAGCAGAATCAGACGGAAGGTCTCATCCGGAGTACAATATCCGCTCTTTTTTGCCCTTTCAATCCAATACTCCTCCTGCAGACACTGAACCAGAAGATCCTCCCAGAATTGCTTTTCATTCTCTCCTTTTTTCTCCTGTTTCTTCTGTTTTTGATGTTTTTCCTGCACAATCCCGACAATTCTGCGCAGCGCTGTTTCCAGATCCGCATTGGAAATCGGTTTTAACAGATATTCCCTTGATGACAGCTTCAGCGCCATCTGCGCATACGCGAAATTTGCATAGCTGCTCAGGAAGGTACATTCGATATCCAGCTTTTTGTACCGGATCCATTCCAGAAGCTCCAGCCCGTTCCCCTGCGGCATATCAATGTCACACAGCAGCATTTCAATCGGATACTCTTCCAGCAGCTTCTGCGCCTGGCGGATGTTGTTTGCCGTAAATACCATATCAATTCCAATTCCGCTCCAGTTGACGGTTTCTTCCAGCTTTTCCACCAGAAGCTTATCATCATCTACAATCAGAATACTAATTCCCATAGGTAAGCCCCCAATATATTTTTCTTCTTTTTCCTACAGAAAAAAAGCCAGCCGACAGACTCTTATTTTTCTGTCAGCTGGCCTGTTTAAAAACCATTATAACCTGTTTATTCTTTTCCGTCAAAGCAATAGGTACACATTTTGCATTTCGGCAGTCCGATCGACTCTACCAGATCGTCCAGACGGTGATACCTGAGGCTGGTGAAATTCTGACGGCGGCAGATTTCCTGACACATGGACTCGTAGCGGTCACTCTTCGGATCTGCATACTCTTCCAGTACTTTCTCTGCGTTTTCTCCCTCTTTTTCCAGAATAATCCGTCTGGTGATCAGATCCAGCTCGGATTTGGAGCGAGAGAAATTCAGGAATTTGCAGCCATACAACAGCGGCGGGCACGCCGGGCGGACATGAACTTCTTTTGCACCGCTCTGATATAAAAATTCCGTTGTCTCACGGAGCTGCGTACCGCGCACGATGGAGTCGTCGATCAGCAGCAGTTTTTTCTGATCGATCAGTGCCTGCACCGGGATCAGCTTCATTCGGGCAATCAGATTTCTCTGTTCCTGATTTGTCGGCATAAAGGAGCGTGGCCAGGTCGGGGTATATTTGATGAATGGTCTTGCAAACGGAACTTTGGACTCATTCGCATAGCCGATTGCATGGGCAATTCCGGAATCCGGCACGCCTGCAATGAGATCCGGGTGGACATTGCTTCCCGCATCACGTTTGGCAAGCATGGCACCGCAGTGATACCGCATCTCCTCGACATTAATTCCCTCGTAGGACGCAGTCGGGTAACCATAGTAAACCCATAGGAAGGAACAGATCTTCATCTCTTCCTGTGGCGGCACGAGCATCTCGACGCTCTCCGGTGTAATAAAGTCAATCTCACCCGGTCCGAGTTCATGGTAATCCGTGTAACCCAGGTTCAGATATGCAAAATTTTCAAAGGATGCGCAGTACGCTCCCTCTTTCTTTCCAATAACAAGCGGGGTGCGGCCTTTTTTATCGCGCGCAGCGTAGATACCGTCTTTTGTCAGCAGCAGCAACGTCATGGAACCGTCTACAACATCCTGCAGATGGCGGATGCCCTCCGGAATCGTCTTTTCACTGCAGATCAGAGATGCCGCAAGCTCGGTTGCATTGATCTGACCGGTGCTCATCTCCTGGAAATGGGTGCGGCCGTTGCCGTAAACCTCTTTTAAAAGCTGATCCATGTTGTTAATTTTTCCAACCGTGGTAATCGCAAAGCTTCCAAGGTGTGACTGGATCAAAAGCGGCTGCGGTTCATAGTCGGAAATGCAGCCAATGCCGAGGTTTCCCTCCATTTCTTCCACATCACGCTCAAATTTTGTACGGAACGGTGAATTTTCAATGTTGTGGATAGCACGTGAAAAGCCATTTGCTCCGTATGTCGCCATACCGCCTCTTCTTGTTCCGAGATGTGAGTGATAGTCTACTCCATAAAACAGTTCCAGTGTACAGTCTTTTCTTGATGCAACTCCAAAAAAGCCTCCCATTTCTTGTCTACCTCTCTTTGTGTATTTTTTCTCCCTTGGGTTCTCTTACATATGAATGCCCCGGCAAACCGGGATGCCCGGTTACTGTTCACCGATGCGGGAACCGCAGCCAGTCTTCTTTTAGTGTACCACGATCTTCTCCGTACTGTAAAGTACAACTAATAAATTTGATATAAAAAATAATCTACATTAATAAATAAATTTACAGCTTTTTCCACAAAGATTTTACTGTAAAATCAAAAAAAGAAAGTATTGATTCTTTTTATCGGTTATGATACTTTAAAACTGCTTATGAATCTTGGTTTTGCGTTAAACGCAAGAAAACGATTCATTCTTATTTTATCTTTTCTTAAGAGGAGGTTTTTACCATGGTTTCACTTTTGTTACCAGTCATTTATCTGGCATTCATCAGTCTCGGACTGCCGGATTCTCTGCTCGGCTCAGCGTGGCCGGTCATGTATCAGGAGCTTGGAACTTCTGTTTCTTCTGCCGGCATCATTTCTATGATTATTGCCGCCGGAACAATCGTATCCAGTTTGAACAGCGACCGTCTGAATACCCGCTTCGGCACCGGAAAAATCACGGCAGTAAGCGTTCTCACAACAGCAGTGGCGCTGTTTGGATTCTCCGTCAGCCACTCTTTTCTCGCTCTCTGCCTCTGGGGTATCCCCTATGGTCTCGGCGCCGGAAGCGTGGACGCAGCCCTGAACAACTACGTTGCCCTGCACTACAAAGCCCGCCATATGAGCTGGCTGCACTGTATGTGGGGCGTCGGATGCAGCACCGGTCCGGTCGTCATGGGATATGCCATCAATCATTCCACCTGGAACAACGGCTACCGTACCATCGCCCTGTTCCAGATTGTGCTGACTCTGATTTTATTTTTCAGTCTTCCTCTCTGGCAGAAACCATCTGCTGATGCTTCTGCAGATGAGAACTCCGTTCCGGAGCAGAGAAGTTTTTCCCGCCTGATCCGCGTTCCCGGTGTCAAAGAGGTTCTGACCTGCTTTTTCTGCTACTGCGCAGTAGAATCTACTGCCGGCATGTGGGCTGCAAGCTACTGTACTTTGTTCCGCGGCATTGATGCAAAACGCGCAGCAAGCTGGGCAAGCCTGTTCTACATTGGCATCACGATCGGACGGTTCTTCTGCGGTTTCATCACGATGAAATTAAATGACCAGAAAATGATCCGGCTCGGACAGGCTGTGATCGCAGTCGGCACGATTCTGATGCTGCTGCCGCTTGGCGATTCCCTTCTGTTTATTGGCCTGATCCTGATCGGGCTTGGCTGTGCGCCGATTTATCCTTCCATCATTCACGAGACACCGGCAAACTTCGGTGCCGACTTAAGCCAGGGAATCATCGGCATCCAGATGGCCTTTGCTTACGTCGGAACCTGCCTGATGCCGCCAGTTTTCGGCGTTCTCGGCCAGCATATTTCCTTCGGACTGTATCCGGTATTCCTGATGGCCATTT
>ERZ825324.3285-NODE-3285-length-15299-cov-12.896090_pt1 | contig 15299 bp, 10 predicted proteins | sample MGYA00519859_ERZ825324 | MGnify/ENA primary metagenome ERZ825324 (study PRJEB31778, sample SAMEA3449198) | human gut metagenome | biome: human gut; feature: human-associated habitat; material: faeces | place: United Kingdom | collected 2010/2012 ... | reverse complement strand
GCGGGTAGCCACGCCTTATTATATACTGACAGTAGGGCTGAATGTACTGGTACTGCTACTCGCCATCGGTAGCGTGGCATGGGTACGCAGTTACTATATAGAAGTAGTCCAAAACCTCTTCCCGCAATTGGAGAGCGGTTCACTGCTTCCATGCATATTGACCGGCGGTCTGCTGTTTCTGGCAGTATCACTGCTGAACGTACTGGCAATACAACGGAAAGTCAGTAACCTCATCAGGTTAAGAAGATAAAGCCAGGCTCATCGGAAAACAGATAGATAAGTCCCGAAAATCAGGGTATTGCTCCTATCCCAACACTCGAAACAAACTTTATCCGTTTTCCTTTTCATCCAGCTTTTTCAGCCTCAACAATGCCTCCATATAGTAGTAATCAGCATAGATGATAGAGGCATCAATCTCCGACTTGGCAGGCCAGTGTCCGGTAGAGTGCAACAAGAAAGAAGGTTTGCTCTTTCTACTCTGATATTTATCCGAACTAAGACTTTTCAACATCTTTATGGCAGCACCCTTGTACTCCCTCCCCTTTTCACCAGGCAGATAAGTAGAAAGCTCCAATAATGCGGAAGCTACTACTGCGGCAGCCGATGCATCACGTGGAGCATCCGGAATGGCAGGGTCATTAAAATCCCAGTACGGCACATAATCTTCCGGCAAATTCTTGAGATATACATCCGTCACCTTTTGCACAAAATCCAGATAACGGACATCTTTTGTTTCACGATAGACAGTAGTATATCCATAAATTCCCCAAGCCTGCCCACGGGCCCACATTGAATTGTCCGCATATCCCTGATGGGTACATCCCCGGATAAAATCCCCCGTCAGCGTATCGTAAACTGCTACATGACAGGAAGTATAATCCGGACGGAACTGGTACTTCATTGTCTTATCGGCATGAGAGACGGCTATATCTGCCAGATATGGATTACCGCCATTCTTGGCTGCCCAGAACAACATCTCCAGATTAATCAGGTTATCCATAATCGTATTATGCCCACCGAACATCTCCACATTGCGCGGCCACGAAAGGATAGTGCCTACACGGGGATTGAACAAGGTAGCCAATGAATCTGCCGTATTCAGAATCACCTGCTTGTATTCGGGATTATGGGTCAACCGGTACCCGTTTCCATAACTGCAAAAGACCAAAAAGCCCAAATCATGGTCGAAAGCCGGGATTTCGGAAAGGAATTTCAGAGAAGCTGTGAATTTCTCCGCTTCCTCTTTAATCTTTTCATCACCGGTGTACTCGTAATCATACCACAAAATACCCGGCCAGAAGCCGCTGCACCATTCATCTTTCGTAGCCTTGCGATAATTCCAGTCGTACTGGCCATCCAAGATATTACGAGGCATCATCGTATAGTCAATCTTACCTCCCTTTCCACGCATGATGTCCAAAGTACGATGCACCTGACGATTACAATAATCCAGTTCCTTATCAACAATCAACTCCTCTTTTGAAATTGAACAAGCAGCAAGCAAACATAGTCCCAAGCCTGCCAATAGTGTTTTTGTTTTCATTTATCTTATCTTTTTATTTTTCTATGCGAAACCAGTCAGCATCAACCCAACCTCTGTCTTTACCGAACGGAGCCGTACTGAACAAACCGACTTTAGCGCCAATCCACTTGCCTTGACGTGCAGTAAACGGTTCACCGGCCGGTTGATATTTCTTTCCGTCCAAACTATAATGGAAATGGCAGACCCCATTCTTACCTACCTTTACCCGCAAATAGATGTCCCGTTCATAATTGGGGAACAGTCCGGCTTCAAGCTTCCGGCTTACCGGCAATTCCATCAAACGGGTAGAAGTTTCCTTATTTTGTTGCTCGGCATCTTTGCAGACCACCTGCTTTAGTACGAATCTGTCGCCTTGCTTCTCCACTCCAATGTAACAATAGTCCCATCCCATCACAATCAATCCGGATTGCTGTCCGTCAGCTTTAGCCACCACCTTCAACTTGGTCGTGGCAGCAAACTCTTCTGCCGGAAACTTTTGCAACAACAGATTCGGCACTTCCCAGAAATTCACGAAGTCCTCGGACAGCACATGCCCATAGATACGCATATACCCCAAATCGGAAGTAAAACCAAAAGCATCCTGATAATTGGCATGCCATTCCCATTGCAGCCCCAACCGGCGGGAATTGAACTCATCACTCTCTGCCGGAGTCTCTACCGGATATGTCTTCCCGACATTCGGTTTCCGATACCGTCTTACCGGTTCTCCGCAACCGTCACCGTCCTTATCTTCACCAATGACAGGCCAACCCTCCGTCCACTTCACCGGATTAAGATGAATGACCCGCCCATACATTGCTTTATCCTGAAAATGTACAAACCAGGATTCACCGGAATTCGTCTCTACCCAAGCGCCCTGATGTGGGCCGTTGATGTCCGTACTTCCTTGCGCCATCACCCTTTTCACTTCGTAAGGGCCATAAACATTCTTTGAACGGAGTGCCAGTTGCCAACCGGTAACCACCCCACCGGCAGGGGCCAATATATAATAATACCCATTGCGTTTGTAGAATTTGGGGCCTTCCACCGTATGGTTCACCCCGTCATTGCCATCAAATACCAACACCGGTTCGCTGATGACTTTGGTTCCTTCCGGATTCATTTCGCATACCGTGACGACACTGTTGAAAGCTGCACGGCTTCCGGCCCACGCATGAACCAGATAGACCTTCCCGTCTTCATCCCACAAAGGCGTAGGGTCTATCATGCCTTTTCCGGCCTTTACCAATACCGGTTTATCCCATTCACCTTGCGGGTCTTTGGCCTTCACCATAAAAATGCCGAAATCCGGGTCTCCCCAATAAATATAGAACTCACCGTTATGATAACGGATGGAAGGAGCCCACACGCCCTTTCCATGCTGAGGCTTGTTATAGAATTCTTCCGGTTCGATAGTTTTCAACGCGTAGTTTACCAGTTTCCAATTCACCAAATCCTTGGAATGGAGAATGGGCAACCCCGGAGTACAATTAAAGCTGGAAGCGGTCATATAAAAATCATCTCCCACCGCACACACATCCGGATCGGAATAGTCGGCATGCAGAACAGGATTCATATACGTCCCATCCTTCCGGTCGGCAACCCAAACTTTGGAAACGGACTGTCCACATACAGCCTGACAAAATGCAAGTACTCCAAACAGTATAAAAAACATCTTTACCATAACAACACCTTCTTTGAATAATCTATCATCTATACGTTCAAAGGGAGAATTACACCCAAACCTTTATAATATTTTTCCTTTATATTTTTTAAATCCCTTCGCCTCTTTCGCCTCCACCGGTACAAAACGAACCGCAGCACCGCCACTGGGCTTCAGGTCAAACTTCATCGTCATGGAAGCATCCACCAATAAATAACTGCATTCCACCTGCGTGCGTGTCTTCACCTTTTCGCCGCCATCGGTATAGACAGAAGCAAGATAGACTTTATTCTTATCCAAGAAATCCAAAGGAATTTCTTCTTCGGAACCTTCATTATTGGTCATCGCCCCCAAGAACCATTCCTGCCCTTTACGACGGGCCATCGTTATGTTTTTGCCGGGAGCGCCATCCAATACTTTCGTATCGTCGAATACAGTTTGCAAGTTCTCAAACCATTCCATTTCCGGTTCTCCGTGATAGAACGACGGTTTGTCATACCAGAAGATAGTTTGCAGCGGACTGTAGAACACGAGCGATGCTGCCAGTTGGTGGGCATGAGTCGTTTTCAGCCGTTTGTCGAAATAACAGATCGTATAGTCGGCTGCACCGTTTATCATGCGAGTGAAGGGAAGCGTGACATTATGAGTTGCATCGGGAAACTCTTCGTTTCCGCAAATACCTTCCTGAGTCAATAAATTCGGATAAGTACGACTGAAGCCTGAAGGGCGATACTCATCATGGATATTCATCAGCAGATGGTTCTCTGCTGCCAAGCGGACCATGTCGTGCAACCAGGTAGCCCAGCGATGGCTGGCGTATTGTACGAAACCGGATTTCACTCCGACAATTCCCCATTGGCGTAGCAATGGGAAGAGTTCACGCATTTGTTTCATGAGTGCATGCTGGTTGACGTACACCCAGATGCCAACTCCTTTCTCCTTACCGTATGCTACTACGCGGGGCATATCCAGTTTGTCAACCACTTTTGTAGCATCCCCGTCATGTGAAGTACAGGGCATATACCATTGCCAGTCGAAAAGCATATACGGAATATGATGTGCTGCACAGAAGTCGATGGTAGCAATAGCCCCTTCGGTGGTGATAGTCGTTTCGCGCATAATCTTGCCCGGTTTCACCCATGCGGCAGCATCGGCAATTTCGCACGGCGGATTCAGATTCTGGATGATATCATTGTGTTCCAGCAATTCACCCGGTTTGTCGGCTGCCATGACTATCTTCCAAGGAGTGGCATAATAGGTCACCACATCTACGGGGCTATACATTACAGAAGTCAACGTGTTCTTCTTATCGGTGGAGACGAGGTATTTGGTCAGGCACCAGTCGTCTACATCCGCATCTGCCAGTGCGGCCCATTTGCCATTCGGGAGTTCAAACGTAAGGGCACGTTCCACCGGATGTTTGATATCATCGATATTCAGGCGTTCGAAGAAAGCCTGTGCCCATTGTTCAGTCCATGCTTTTGTGCCTGCCGGTAAGGCGTATTCTGTGAGATCACCTACTACTTTATGAAAGATAGCCTTCGGATGTTCCGGGAAGAAATAGCGGAAAGCCACTCCTTCATTATAGGCACGTACCTCTATATTGAGCCGATAACCGGAGTTGTCTTTCTTGGAGAGACAAAGGGTGCCGGCCCGGTAATGATCGCGTACACTGCTACGCTCACCGTAAAGCGGCTGCCAGGTGAGGTTTGTTTCGGGCTGGTAAGTCACGGAGTCCACTTCCAGATTGTCCATCCAGCAGGCAGGCTGTTTCAGATTTCGAACTCCCAAAGCCATTTCCCATATCCGGTTGTCCAGTTCCAACCCGGCACGCGACTCATTGACTACGGGTTGTGATTTGTAATCTACCCGATAACAAAGTTCGTTTACCGCAGGTGAAACCTGCTTTTGGTAAAATACTATTTCATGTGTTCCGTCAGGAGATGCCAGCTTCAGTTCCTTGCCATTGTCCGCAAAAAGGGAAGAAGCGAGAGCTAACATAATAATTGTTGAGCCGATAGTCTTCATATCCTCGTATTTATTGTTTTTATATAAATACGATTTAAGATATGGGGATACTCAATGTATTCTATCTTTTTAGGGAAATAATGTTCGAGACAGTTTGTGAAATGACGGGACTTCCATAAAATGACGAGAAACCATCTTCCTTTTGTGAACTTCCCTGTACATGGGCTATGAAGAATCCATATACCCGGCCCTGTTTATTGATCCATGGATAGGCGCCGGCCCAACCCGGTGAACTGATCTGATAGGCTTCTCCTGTTGCTTCATCAATGAGTTCCCTCCATTCTCCCAAACCGTATATACCGGTATGATATTTTTTCAGTGCACGTTCTACGTATTCACCCGGGTGAACTTCCGCATTTCCCACCTGGTCTGCCTGCATTTCATGTATGGTTTCGGGTTTCAGTATTTGCTTTTCTTCAAATACGCCATTGTGGTAGATCATATCAAGAAAACGCATGTAGTCGTGCAAAGTGGTACAGAGACCTCCACCCAGCATGGGAGCGTGTCCGCCATCCGTATTCACGGGCGTGAAGTGAGAGCCTTTCATTCCTAAAGGTCGGGCAATTAATTTCTGGAATAATTCCTCAAATTCTTTATTCATCGCTTTTTCTGCCATCCGGCCGGCTATCTGCATGGCAAGTCCGCCATATTCAAAACGAGTGCCGGGAGTGAAAACCGTGTCAAGTGGAAGAATCTCCATGACTGCCGAATCCAGCTGATTGTAATTGTCTACGCGTGGTTCCGGCAGGTAAGGGCGAACGCCTGATGTGTGCGAAAGCAACTGACGTAAAGTAATCATTCCTTTTACGTCGTTTTTAAATTCAGGAATCCATTTCTTTACATTATCATTCCAATCCAAATCGGTACGGTCTACTACCGCTCCGATGACTGCAGCTGCCACCCATTTTCCGGCAGAGGCTACATAGACTTTGGTATCGGGAGTGAATTCTTTATAGTTTTTCCAAAAGATAATGCTGTCATCTCTAACTACGCAAATGGCTGCACCGGGATAATACTCTTTGTCTATCCAACCGGTAATAATGGAATCGAGTGGTGCAAAATTATAAACCGCCTGCCTATTACTGGCAGGGCGGCATGACAGGAATAAAAGATAAATTCCCCAAAGAGAAACTGTAAGAAGATTCTTTTTCATCTACTTTGTTTTTAAATCCCAATATATAACATAACGTTGATGGTGCACATCGTACAGAGGTTTCAATATAGTACCTTCCGCATTTTTGAATTCCAGTCCTTTACCTGTACGTTGCAGGTTGCGTTCCGGATGTTTTAAGTCTACTTGCAATGTCGTATTCAATCCTGCCGGGATATGATAATCGTAAGTATAATAATCATTGTATAATGCCGGATCAGAGAATGGTGCCGGAGTTTGCATACCTTCTGTTCCCAATTCGCCGGCCAATACCAGCGGTCCGTATAGCAGAGCTCCCTTTTGAGGATTATCAGAAGTGGTTTCCAGCTGCAGGCTCATCGGATAATTGGCTTCAATGCGATCACCGTCTTTCCACTGGCGGGTTACAGCAATGTATGATCCCGGTTTCTGCTTTACCGATACTTTTTTCCCGTTGACGTTTACTTTCACGCCTTCACTCCATGAGGGATAGCGCAGATAAATCGTAGTGGTGACAGGTTTGTCTGTTTGGATGGTCAATGTAGTGTTTTCTTCTGCTGGGAAACCTGTTTCCTGACGCAGAGTTATTCCTTTTGCTTTCCAGTTTACTTCTGACGGAATAAAGAGATTCACGTAAATTCCTTTTTCATTGTGACAATAGATAGCTTCTCCGTATTTGGCATGACTTTCAAAACCACTGCCTACACAACACCAAAAGGAATTCTCCCGGGTACTATAAACTTTGTGAGAGCCGGAGAGTAAGGGCAAGAAATAGGATACCATTCCCGTTTCAGGATCTTGTTGTCCAAGAATATGATTATAGAGTGCACGTTCGTAGTAATCGGCAACTTTGGCATCTCCCGTCCAGCAGAACAGGTGACGGCTTAGTTTCAGCATATTGTACGTACAACAAGTCTCACCGGTATATCCGGTCAGATGTTTGGATAATTGTTGTGGATCGAAATAATGCTCTTTATCACTACTGCATCCCGGTGCAAAGGTATGGTGGTCTATCATGGTATGCCAAAAGAAATCTGTCAGTTTCCGACTGTCGTTATCCTGCGTCAGCTCGTAGTTGCGTGCTTCGGCAAGAACTTTTGGAATAAAGGTATTCGTGTGCTTGGTACCTAAATCATCGCGTTGTTCTTTCAGCGGATCTATCACATCATTGTGATAGAAGAATTCGGCAAGCCATTGATAACGCTCGTCGCCGGTGATGGCATAAAGATTATAAAAAGATTCGTTCACACCGCCGAACTCATTCCGTATCATCCTTTTCCGGGTGGCTTCATCCAGTGGTTTAAGTTTATTATAAGCCCAGTCGCCCATGCGGGTCACAACTTCCAATGCCGGTTTGTTATCTGCATAGAGGTATTGGTCAATCAATCCGGAGAAGAGTTTGTGCAGTGTATACCAGGGTGCCCATACACTTGTCCCACGTATGTTCCGATTAATCAATTCTTCCGGATATGCACTGAGATATCCGTTTCCCAAAGCCGCCTGTACCTCTGCCAGACCTGTAACAAGGCTGTCGCCCTTCAACTTGAATATTTCACTTCCGGTAGATGCGTACATGAGCGCATAGGCTGATAGTAAATGCCCTGTTGTGTGTCCGCGCAGTTCACAGTCCAGCGATTCCCAACCACCCAGTTTCTTTACGGTCATATATCCGCCTTCACGCCCGGCAAATACTCCGGCATTGTTGCGGAAACCGTGCAGCAAACGATTGGTTGCTATGGAAGTCATCCAAGCGGAATCACGCATCATATTGTCGCGAAAGCGGCTTGGCAATAAACGCACGTCCTTTAAGTCGAAACTTTCTACCTGCATCGGTGCGGTCGTCACTTTTTTCATTTTTCCGGCATGCTGTCCGGGATAAACGGATTGGGCGGAAAGACCGGTTGATAGAGCCGCACAAATTGTCATTAGGATTAAACTCTTATTTCTCATAACCTTTTTATTAATTCTTTCTTTATATAAAAACTACGTTCCACCGGCTCGGCCGTCTGCACCTTACCTGCAACGCCGTATTGCCAGGCAACTACCGTCACTTTTACCGGAAATTTGCTGCGAGGAGGAATAGGAGTGAATACAATTTGGTCTCCTTCTATCTCGGCCGGACCTTCTTTGATGTAGTAAGAGACCGGCAGTCCGCAATCACTTGTGGCTTTTAAAGATAGAGACCCGCTTCCTGTTTCCACATCGGGCAGTCCCGGAAACAGTATATGCTGCCTTTCTCCTGCCGTATTCCGGTAGGGGATGCGGATACTGACTTCCTGAACGGCACTTTTATACCTCCGGTCTCCTGTCTGGCTTGCCAGCAGGCATATATCACCGGTGCGGCGTGGGTTATCCATACCCATCCGATAGAAAGATACCTTAAATGTCGTGTCATTTACCTTTTCTACCGGTCCGCAGATGCGACTGATTGTCGGCGTTGCATCTGCGTGTTCGTCAGACAGTTTCGTTCTCAGGGAATCCGTACATACGGCTTTCAGATGGAAAGTAATTCCATCGGCTTTCGGATTGAAGCGAGGCTGTACACGTACATGCTGTTTCTTGTCGTATGCCAGCAGACTGCCGCTTTGTTCAAATCCCAGATACTGTTCTTCCTTACCGCGACTTTGCACATACCGTGCTTCAGTCGCTTCTGCCATTTCACGGTCAAAATACCAGAAGGCGTCATGCACATCGCCTTTATATTGTGAGTAGAAAGCAGCTTTGGCTCGTTTCTTCTGATTGGGATGCCAGCGTTCTGCCAGCCAGCCTTTGGTCGGGTTTATCGGATTCAGTTTTACTTTACCGTCTTTCGTCACTTCATCCGTCAATCGCAGGCTGACAGCCTTTTCCAGAAACAGAGCGATGTATGCGGCTGTTTCATCTGCCACATCAAAATGTCCCCGTCCTGCATCACACAGAAACGAAATGCAACTTTCAGGATACATCATGCGGAAAGCCAGTGCCGGATTTACCCGGGCTTCCCACCATTCATATTCTCCTTCAATCATCAGTCCGGGTATCCCGTTGATATTACGGGTACGTCCCCATTCCAGATTCTCACGCCCGTAGCCGGTCAAGTTCGTACGCGGAGCATCGCCGTGCAGGGAGATGACGGCCAAGGTACGTTCCGCATTCCATGCGGCAAAGTTCCAGGGATAAGTAGCCATGGCCGAATGGCCTATGGGCACGATAGGGACATTTTTCAGTTCGCTATATCCGCTGACGTCTGCCAAGTCGGCCATCATTTTCTCGAATATCCGTTGTGTGCCTTTCGATACATCCCATTGCTGGTCGATGCCGGGTGTTATCCATACAAAGCCGATTCCCAGCTTCTGCATCTTCTCGCGGAAAAGGGGATTGTCAAAAAGAGTTTCTTCGCTCATATTGTGTTGTCCTACAAGAATTGCTTTCACCTGCATACAGTCGGCGGGTATCCACAAGAAAGCCGTAGGATTCCGGTTCGTTTCGTTGGAGACGAATCCGTCAAGAGTCACAGACCATTGCCACTCTCCTGCCCGCAGGCAGGGAGAGAAGTAAAGCAAGAGGATTATTGAAAAAAGCAGTCTATATCTATTCATGGTTCTTTGGTTTTAGAGCCTGTTCAAATTTTATTCAGCATTATTTTGAGAGTTCTTTCTGAGGATGTTTTTCTGTTTTTATGAGGAGCATAGCGGGCTATGTGACGAATAAAAAGAGGAAAACAGACCGGAAAGAAGCTTGGGAAGAAGCTGAAGAAATACTTTTTGAAGAAAATTTAAACTGGCTCTTATGGTTCACTTTATTTTAATTCCTTTTATAAACTCATTGGTTACTACTCCTTTCAGGTCCTTCATCCGTTCTCCATTGATTACTACATTTTCAAACGTCACGTTTTGCACGGTTCGTTCTTTGTCCAGTCCTTGCATCAACGATGGATTCTCTCCTACTCCTATGTACGTAATGTTCCTGAAAGTAATGCCGTCAATGCCGCTTCCCGGCTGTTTATCATATTTCCCGTTGAAGCGTACTTTGACATAGAAAAGCCGTCCTTCCTGAATATTCTCTACCCGGATATCTTCAAAAAGAACATTACGGACCTGGTTCTTGTCACCGCAATCCACTGTCATGCAACCTTGATAAATCGGGTCATCCTCGTCATGTTCCAGAATGTCGATGTGGCGGAAAGTCAAATTTTCTATTACTTCTCCCGTAGGTGAATCGGGGTCGCCATGGCCGCCTACATTGATGGGATGTGCCACATCTGCCCAAAGAATGGAGTTCTGCACAGTGATGTCGGACGAACCTCCCCACCAGTTCCAGCGGTGATTGTACAGAGCGATGCAGTCGTCCGAATTGCGCATGAAGACATTGTCAATCATCACACTGCGGCAGCACATCATGTCAATGCCGTCACTCCAACCCTTGCAACTGAATGATTTCAGGTTTTTGATGGTGATTCCCGTTGAACCGCCTCCGAATACGGTATAATGATCAGGGTTCACTACGGTAATTCCATCTATCAGCACATTCTTTGAGTCAGTCACTTCAATGCCCCGTATCGGATGGTCCAAGATGCCTCGTCCGATAATCCGGACATTTTCCGCTTTGTCTACCAGAAGTTTCGCTTTGACTACCGCTCCCGGTGCCAGATACACGGTGGTATTACCGGGAATACGGATTTGATTATTAGGTAAGTCTTTAGGACGGTGGACTCCCGGACCGAAGTACATGATGCCTTTTGTCTCTTTATCATATTTTTCTGTTTCCAAAGGATTGGCAAAGAGATGCAGATTGTGCAACCGGTCGCCATCAAATTCAATAGAGAGATACTGTGGCTTTTCCAAAGTGAAAAGAATGGCGTTTTGTATCTGCTTGTATTCAATACCTTTACTCAAAGGGCGTATGGTCACTTCGCGCACGCTGCCATTGTTCTTCTTCACCATTACCTCTACAGCACTTCCCATATCAAATTGCACCATGGAAGCATTCTGCACGTTGTCCATATCTACCTGTACGTTGTATTCAAACAAGTCTTTCCACTCACCGCCGGGGATGCGTACACGTACCGTGTAGTCGTCATTATGGGGCATGCCCGGATTTAAACTTTCAGGATATGTCACTAACTGTGCCTGTACTCCTGCGGTAAAGGCCAACAATAACATCACTACTAATTTGCAAATCTGTTTCATAAGTTCCATCGTTTTCTACACAAAATATACGATTGAAAGCCGAAAAGCACTTAATTTGCACAAATTTCATTAGCCCTACTAAGTGAACATCCCGTAGAAAACGTATTTCTACTTAAAACAACAATAATGCTATTACCAATGAAACTAAGAAAACTAATCCTTATCTCCGGCTTATTGCTCGGATTCGCTCAGACTATCGGCGCGCAAAACCAGTTAATCACCTATCCCGCTCCTCAGGAGGCGGAATTGAAGGACGACTTCACCGTCAAGGTGCGCCAACCGGGTGGAAAGTGGCAAACGATAGCCACCTATCCCGTCAAAGTGGACGAAGTAAAAGAGGCCCGGCACCATGTAAAGCTGGCCTCCATGAGCTATTTCGACTTCGATGGTGAAGTGGAAGTGTCGGTCACCGCCCATAAGGAAGAGATAGAAACAGCCCGCATACGTCCTCTTTCCTACGGCATCACTCCGCAGGTCAGCCGCAACACGCTTACTTTCAAGCTGAACTCTCCCCACAACTTGTCGATAGAAGTGAACGGCGACATCTTCCACAACCTGCACCTCTTCGCCAATCCGATAGACCGGAACAATCCTCTGAAACCGGGTATGAACCCGAAGAAATTAAAAAAGAACCGCAACTTGATTTATTTCGGTCCGGGCATACACCAATTACCGGGCGACACGCTGGATGTACCTTCAGGCAAAACCGTATACATTTCCGGAGGAGCCATCGTCAGAGGGTGCATACGAGCAAAGAATGCTGAAAATGTAACTATCTTCGGCCGGGGAGAAGTACATCCCGAAGGACGTGGAGCAGGAGTCAGCATCATCAACTCCAAAAACATCCGGGTAGAAGGCTTGATTACCACCCAATGCCCCACCGGTGGCTCAGACAGCGTGACGATACGCAACGTAAAGGCCATCAGCTCCTATGGATGGGGCGACGGGATGAACGTGTTTGCCAGCAACAATGTACTGTTCGATGGCGTATTTTGCAGAAACTCGGACGACTGTACCACTGTTTATGCCACCTGTATGGGCTTCAAAGGCGGATGCAAGAACATCACCATGCAGAATTCCACCCTCTGGGCGGACGTGGCCCATCCCATCTTCATCGGACTGCACGGCGATGCCGAAGGTCAAGAAGTAATGGAGAACCTGAACTATATCAATATCGACATCCTCGACCATAAAGAAAAGCAGATAGACTATCAAGGCTGTATGGCCATCAACGTAGGAGACAACAACCTGGTCCGCAACGTGCGTTTCGAGAATATCCGCATAGAAGATTTCCGTCAAGGCCAACTTGTCAACCTACGCATCTTCTTTAACAAGAAATATTGTGCGGCTCCGGGCAGAGGGATTGAGAACGTGCTCTTCAAGGACATCACCTACAACGGAGAGAACGCCGAACTGTCCATCATTGCCGGCTACAACGAAGAACGGAAAGTGAAGAACATCCGTTTCGAGAATCTCAGAATCAACGGAGAAGTGATTGACGACGACATGCCGGGCAAGCCTAAATGGTACAAGACGGGAGACATGGCACGCTTCTTCATCGGCGAGCATGTGGAAGGGGTGACATTTACCAAATGATGTGCCAATAAGTGCCGGAAGCACTCACTCAATCACCCAGCCGCCTATCGTGCGCGTGGCACTGTCAAAGTTCACACCGACTTTGACCACCCGCCTGCCATCCGCCCGATAGGGAACGGCATACTGCTTGCTGTTTATCTGTGCCAGCGCCTCCTCCGGAGTGCCGTCGAACTTGAACTCGAAGACATAGACGGCATCCGGCAACTTCACCACGGCATCCGCACGCCCCACGGCTGTCTTCACCTCCGTCTCCACGTATTGTCCCATCAAGCGGAACAGCAGGTAGAAGATAGTCTGGTAATGCTTCTCGGTCTTGTTCTCCAGATCATTCGGTATGGAGGCGAAGAAAGAACGGGTGCGCTCCAAGCAGCTTTCGATGTCTCCCTTGCGCAAGTCGCGGATGAACGAAACCACATAAAAGGTATTGTTCTCGCCCGGCAGGTGCACGTAGGCGGGAAGCAGAGACTCGACAAATCCCTGCCGCACCTCCCCGTTGGGGTAAGCCAGGTTGTAAATGCGGAAATCGGGGTCATAGCCTTTGATAGTAAGATAACCACTCTGATAGAGCACCGGAATCGGACTCACGATGCGCTCGGTTGGTGCGTCGAACTGCTCGTCGGTAGCCTCGATGCCTTCCAGGGAGCGGACATCGAAATCGGACTCACGAAGCAAGTCTATCAGAAAAGTCGGAGTGCCCGTAGAGAACCAGAAGTTCTTGTACTCCTTTGCATTGAAAGCGTTGAACAGGCTGAACGGGTTGTAGATGTCGGCACAATGCTTGCTGAAATGATAACCGTCATACTGCTGTTTCAAGTGGGCACATGCCTCCTCGAAGGTCTCGTTGTTCGCCTCGGCCATCCGCTCGATGTCAGGCTTCAGTTCCGTCAACAACTCCTGCTCGGTGATGCCGCAGATAGCACTGAAGTCATCACGCATGCTAATGTTTTGCAGATTGTTCAGTTCGCTGAAGATACTCATTTGGCTGAACTTGCTGATGCCCGTGATGAAAAGGAAACGGAGATACTGCCCCATCCCCTTGAGGGGACTGAAGAAATCACGCATGATTCCCCGCAACTCGCTCTGCAAGGCCACGTCACTGTTGGTGTCGAGCATGGGGGAGTCGTATTCGTCCACCAATACCACCACCGTTTTCCCCGTTTTCCTATAGGCGCTCTCTATGACATTGCTCAGCCGGACACTGAAAGGCGTGCCCTTCTTATCCTCCACGCAGCAACCGTATTCCCTCTCCCACCGTTCCAGGAACCAGTTTATGGCGGAGCGCAGATAATGGGCGGAGAGGTATTTGCTGATGCTGAAATCAATGTGCAGCACCGGATAGCTCTCCCAGTCCTTCTCCAAGCGTTCCATGGCCAACCCTTTGAAAAGTTCCTTCTTTCCTTGGAAGTAAGCTTCGAGTGTGGACACAAGCAGACTCTTGCCGAAGCGACGGGGACGGCTGAGGAAATAGACCTGGTCGGTATGTGTCAGTCTATAGACCAGCTCCGTCTTATCTACATACACACAGTTGTTGTTGCGCAACTGTTCAAAGTTCTGTATCCCTATCGGGTATCTTCTGTAGTCTTCTAACATGGCTATGGAGCAAATCAATGGTTATAAGGACAAAGGTAGGTATTTTACTTATTATATTCACAAATATCTCTCATGTTTCTTCCGACCGCCCCTCTGAGGGGTGACATTTACCAAATGATGTGCCAATAAGTGCCGGAAGCACTCACTCAATCACCCAGCCGCCTATCGTGCGCGTGGCACTGTCAAAGTTCACACCGACTTTGACCACCCGCCTGCCATCCGCCCGATAGGGAACGGCATACTGCTTGCTGTTTATCTGTGCCAGCGCCTCCTCCGGAGTGCCGTCGAACTTGAACTCGAAGACATAGACGGCATCCGGCAACTTCACCACGGCATCCGCACGCCCCACGGCTGTCTTCACCTCCGTCTCCACGTATTGTCCCATCAAGCGGAACAGCAGGTAGAAGATAGTCTGGTAATGCTTCTCGGTCTTGTTCTCCAGATCATTCGGTATGGAGGCGAAGAAAGAACGGGTGCGCTCCAAGCAGCTTTCAATGTCCCCTTTCTGCAAATCGCGGATAAAGGAAACTGCATAGAAGGTGTTTTCGTGTAGCTAACACTTGAAAAGGGACCCGGAACAACATTTAAAAAGTGCCCCACCCA
>ERZ825324.3282-NODE-3282-length-15312-cov-3.343449_pt1 | contig 15312 bp, 17 predicted proteins | sample MGYA00519859_ERZ825324 | MGnify/ENA primary metagenome ERZ825324 (study PRJEB31778, sample SAMEA3449198) | human gut metagenome | biome: human gut; feature: human-associated habitat; material: faeces | place: United Kingdom | collected 2010/2012 ... | reverse complement strand
ATGAAACAACAGCGATAGCAAGGAATGAAAATAGTGTGATTAAAAGTTTATTCATTTTTTACTTACTATATTCTCGATTGACTCTATCAAGAGGTTGATTCTATAAGAAAACGTGAGCCAACTATGCCACGTCTTAACTTGAAGGTCGTAGGAAACCATTAGGACAGATGTAACAATAGTGACCCACGCATATGCGAGGGAGTCACTATGCTAATCCTTGTCCCATTTGAAAGTGTCCTACGTTTTCAAGTTACAAGATTGAGCATAACGCTTCTTAATTTCGTATGTCTTGGATAGAGTTACCCCAATCCAAATACAAAGGTAATACAAATACCTTAAAGAACCTTCGTTTACAGGTAAAAATCAGCGTTTCAAAGCTCATTTTTCCTCTTTTTGTACCGCCATTGTTCCTCAAAGCGTCCAAAAGCCTGTTTTATAATGGCAAAAGATAATTCCTTGACAAGTCCATATGTTTCCCGTTTACTTGTGCGTGGAGCACGTTACCGAGCAAATTGTAGGAGATTTCCACTTGTCGGGATGTTGACAGCCGCGCGGTGATTTTACATGTCGTAAACATTATAGACAGAGGTTGCAGTATCACCACTTGGCATCTTTGGAAACTAAAAACTCAACCGGGATGTCAATATCATATAACCACTGAAAACCATTCATCTCGTTTATTAATAACTGTTCTATTAAATTAATTGCGTTCTTATAAGCTGATGCTGACAGATTGCATACAAAACTCATTTCGTTTTCTTGAGATATCCCATAATCCTTATTACTCAACCTTAGTTCAAGTCTAACCTCCTTATAACAGATATAAGCCTGTTCTGACAAAACGATAACATTTCCTTTTTGAACGTCCTTTAGTGACTGAATTAACATATGTAATTCAGCTTTAGAAAAGTGTGATAAACATATAATTTTGTCACACTTGTAAAAATCAGAACAGCTATCAAATAAAAGAATATTCATTTATGTAACATTTAAAAATTAACTTATCACACTTGTTTTATCTGTTATGTCTACTGTGATCTGCCACCTCTTTATCTTATTTCAACAATTTTCTATCATTGTCGCCGCTTTCCAGTACACTCATCTGATGAATGGCTATCTGGTTCAGTTTCACAAGCCGCTCGCCTTGCGTCATTCCCTGCTCGATGAAAACCGCATTGAGGTTTTCCATATTCGACAGACAGATAAGTTCGTTGATTGTGGCGTAATCGCGTATATTGCCTTTCATGCCGGGGTGAGCATCACGCCATTGCTTTGCCGTTACGCCAAACATCGCCACATTCAGCACATCGGCCTCATTGGCATAGATGATGCTTGCCTGTGCCGGTGTAACCTCCGCAGGGACAAGGTTCTGCCTTATGGCATCGGTATGTATGCGGTAGTTGATTTTCGATAACTCACGTTTCGCCGACCAACCTAATAACCGCTGTTCCTCCGTTTTGAGCCGCTGAAATTCCTCGATAAGATAAAGTTTGAACGGCACACTTATTGCCGAACCAAACTCAAAAGCTATATCCTTATGAGCATAGGTGCCTCCATAGCGACCTTTCTTCACCATTATACCGATTGCATTTGTGCGCTCTATCCATTCAGAAGCACTCAACACAAAGGACGGCAAACCCGCACTCATTCTAAAGTGGTCAAATTCGACCACTTTGAAATCAGGATTATGAATCACCTCCCAAGTACCAAGAAATTCAATAGTGTAGCGGTTTCGCAACCAGTTCTTGATTATATCGGCAGAACGGTTATCGCCCTCTTTGGCAGTTGCCATATCTGTGAGGGAGATATAATCCTGTTCCTCTAACGAGAGGACAGTGATAGGTGTATTTTGAACGATAATTTTAGACATTGTTTCAGATATGGCGTATATGCCAATATGCAAAGTTACACATTTTCGCTGACATACAGCGTATTTCCTTGAATTTTAGTGTCTCTTTACTTTTAATCCTAAATCATAAAAATATCTACCAATCGTTAATATTTAGTTAAACACTTCATTCAGAACACACGCTTTTTCTAATCCATTCACTCCCTCAAAGCAACTTTTTCACTTCCTCTTTTCCCTCAACAGATAGTTGTACCGTTATTTTCTTATACCGCTGATTTTCAATAATAAAAGTCGTTGAAAATCAATTCCACATGAACAGTGTGGTAAGACAGTTGCTGGAGCAGAACACCGATGTCGTGATGGTCGATACCGGCGATTCATACGAGGGTATATGCGGCTATTTCGGCGGCACTTACATCTCATACTCAAAGGAGAAGCCTATATCCATGAACCCGTTTAAGGTGACACGCGAGGAATACGAGCAGAACTTCGGGGAGAAGAAGAATTTTCTTAAATCGCTGATATTCCTGATTTTCAAAGGCAACGAGGCTCCCTCAAAAATTGAGGATATGCTTGTCAACCAGACCATCGTGGAATATTACGAGGCGTATTTCAATCCGTTCACCTCTTTTTCCGACACGGAGCGTGAGGGCCTGCGCCAGAAATTGCTCGTGGCCGCCAAGATGGAGGACGACTACGAGAAGTTCGCCGCCGATATGCGCGACATCGAGGAGCAGATAAACTACCCTGAGCCGGAGACAAAGACAACCGTCCGCGCCCTCATACTCCCTTCGGAGGAACGGCGCAACAAGATTATACGACAGTGCCGGGCACTGCGGGCCATGATTGTTGACCGCGCCACTACCGAGGCGGAGAAAGAGAAAGCTGCCTCAAAGATTGAGGTGTATAAGAAAGAGCTGCACGAGACCTCGATGCTTATGAAGATTGACAGGCAGATAGACCACATGGAGGAGCAGAAACGCCGCCTCAAAGTGCCGTCGCTCTCCTTCAACACCTACTACGAGTTCGCCCTTGAACGGATACCACAGATCACATCGCTGGAGAAGATACATTTCGACATACGCGACTTCGCCGCTATCCTCAAACAGTTCTACCGTGGCGGCGAGCTGGAGGTGACTCTCAACTCCGACCTCGACACAAATCTTTTCGACGAGCGGTTCATAGTCTTTGAAATCGACAAGATAAAGGATGACCCGGTGCTTTTCCCTATCGTTGTGCTGATAATCATGGACGTGTTTCTCCAGAAAATGCGTATCAAGAAAGGACGCAAGGCTCTGATAATCGAGGAGGCATGGAAAGCGATAGCCTCGCCTACTATGGCGGAGTACATCAAGTTCCTGTATAAGACCGTCCGCAAGTTCCACGGCATAGCCGGTGTGGTGACGCAGGAGCTTAACGATGTGATCGACTCTCCCATCGTCAAGGAGGCGATAATCAACAACTCCGATGTGAAGATATTGCTCGACCAATCGAAGTTCAAGGACAGGTACAGTGATATAGCAGCCATACTCGGACTGACACCTATTCAGAAACAGCAGATATTCACAGTCAACGCCCTCAATAACAAGGAGGGACGCAACTACTTCAAAGAGGTGTGGATATGCCGCGGCCAGAACTCCGATGTCTATGGCGTCGAGGAGCCGCCGGAATGTTACTGGGCCTACACCACCGAGCGGGCCGAGAAAGAGGCTCTGAAAATCTATCTCCGTCATTACGGCACCATGCAGGAGGCGATAACCAACATCGAGGCCGACCGCAAGAGAGCCGGAATATCCAAATATCTTGATTTTGCCCGCAAGGTCAACCAACAACAGAAAGTAATGTCGCTATGGTAAATCCAATACATAATTCACAATACGTCATGCGTAATATCATGCTGATTATCTGCGTGACGTGTTTTTTCGGCACTGCCTCGGCATGGAAAGTGGTGATTGACCCGTACTGCCTGAAAGCGGTGACAACCAATCTCGCATCGCAGAAAGCCATCGAGGATCAGCACAACAAGAGGCTCGACTCCATATCCGCAAAGCAGAACAAGCTGGAGCAATACACCGTGAGCATGGCTACCATCACCGAACTCTACAAGGTGACTATGGAGAACATCTCAGGCTTCGGCACCGAGAGCAAATATTATGTGGAGATAGGACTGTGCGCCTTCGACATAGTTAAGAGCGTGCCGGAACTGGTAAAGACCGTAAGCAAGGCCAAGTTCACCAACAAGGCACTCTGCCTTAACGAACTCGGCAACCTCACAGCCCAAACACAGCAGCTTGTGGCCGACTTCATCAACATAGTCAACAACGGCAAGGTTCAGAATCCCCTCAAAGGCCAGGCCACCGCCGAGATCAAGAGCGACGGATATAATCTCCTTGACCGCTACGACCGCCTGACGGTAGCCAACAGGATATACACCGACCTTCTCGAAATCCGCTACAAGGTTCAGGCTATGATGGCTATGGCTCAGTATGCCACAAAAGATGACCTGTTTTTTGCCATAGACCCGGAGGGCTGGGCCAACATGAAAGTCATGCAGAATCAGGTCGGTATGCTGATTCTCAACTGGAACGGACTGCGGATTATAAAATGACGGAGCCATGATGATACGGAAACTTACAACTCTCGCTCTGGTGGCTCTGCTTCTTCCCTTGAAGTCATTTGCCTTCGACTTCCCGAAAGACCTGCCGACATTCGAGGCTCTTATGGCTCTGCACAAGGCTGTCAAGAAAGATGAAGACCAGGCGTTGGCACGCATAGCCACGAGCTTCGGGGAGCAATCGCTTGTCACCAAAGGGGCGGAGAAGTTTAATGATGTACGCTCGACGCTCGACACCAAGCTCAACAACGCTTACTCATACGTGGTACTCGCCGCTGCCATATCCTCGACCGCCAGCTCACTCTATCTGCTGACAAAGGAATACAAGGACTTTACGGTAAACACCTACAAGTATGTGACAAAGAAACCTTTTGTCGCGTGGTACTATGCCGACGCCAACCTTGCCATAGCACGCGAGATAAAGCACACCCAGAAACTATACGCTACCGTGGCCGCCTCCGGCATAAACCTCATGAAAGCCTCGATGGACGAGAAGATGAACCTTGTCATGTCGCTGAAGGACACCATAGAGAACGCCCGGCGCATTATCGACAACGCCAACCTGTGGTGCTATCTCATGACAAACTGCGGCTGGAAGCCTGACTACATCTGGGAGATACTCACCTCCGATGTCAAGGACGAGATCGTGGGAGCGGTAATCAACAAGTGGAACCAATAAACATATACCGATCATGAAATTCAGAACTATCACCGCATTATCGCTCGCCCTGCTCATCGCGGCAATCCCGGCGGCAATATCGGCCAAGACGCCTAAAATCCATGACGACCAGAAGGAGAAGCAATGGCAGTCTATGGAGAACGGGCCGTGGGGCTTCGCTCCCGACTGGTACTATTATTTTCTGCACAAGAATTATTCCGGCGCGGAAATGTACTGGAAGTGGGCCGGCTTCAAATCAGGCTACCGCGTCCGCTTCAAGGAGGAGAAATCAAATGTAAAACGCATCATGCCCGTGCGTGTCACGGCGGAAGAGACCCAGCGGCAGAAACTCTCGAAAGTGGAGAAAGAACGTGCATACGTCGAATCTCTCTACAAGGAGGAACTGGCACGCGAGGCAGACCGGGCTGTCGATGTCACCTATTCGATCTACAAGGACGAGTTCAGCCGTATGCAGGACTGTATCGCCGACGGACTTCTCTACTGCCTGAACAAGAGCAAGGGGAAGATGAAGTATCAGGTTGACGAGCTGTCACGGCAGAACGAGATCATCTGCGCCAATATCGCCTATATCCATAAACAGGGTGTCGGCTACGGGCTGGAGAACGCAAAGCGTCAACAGGCATACGAGGAAGCAAAGGCCGAGATGGGAAAACTGGTGTCGCGCACCGCCCGCCTCGCGGCAGTGGCCGCCACCCATTACTAACATTAACCTGACTAATTGAAACCTATATGACTTTATTATCAATACTCTGCACAATGGGGCTTCCGGCTATCGACCAGAGCCTTGACAAGCTGCTTGTGGCGATGGAGGCGTTTCCGAATGTGGCGATTTTAGGCGACACCATCAGCTTCGCCCGTATGCTCGGACTGTTGCTCGCCCTGTGCGTAGGCTCATACGAGTGCTGGATGATGATGCTCGGACGGCGAGGCATGGACGTGATGAAGCTACTCCGCATCATAGGCATATCAATGTGCATATCATCTTCCTCATGGATATGCTCGGCTCTCCAGATGCCCGGCAAGTCTTTGGAAGCCACCACTAAGTCAATGGCTATGGCGAAGAACAAGGAGGTCGCGGCACTGGAGCTGAAAGTGGCCCAGAAGCAAGGCGAGTATCTTGAACGCCTCCGGGCAGTGCAGGATTCAATATCCACGGCAAAACAGGTGGCGTCCATAGGCGAGGACGCGAACTGGTGGGACAAACTCGTGTATAACGTGGAAAACCTCGGCGAGACCATCAACAACTACGCCCAGCGTGCGGCGGTGGCCGCTGAGACAAAGGTAAGCGAATGGATAAACGACGTGATACGCTTTGTCGGGGAACTGATTTTCCAGATGTCCTACTACGGCATACTTGTGGCACAGAGGATATTCATTGCGATAATGATTGTGTTCTGCCCCATAATGTTCGCCCTTTCCCTCGCTCCGCCGTGGAACTCGGCATGGAGCCAATGGATGTCAAAATTCCTCTCCCTCACGTTATGGGGCTTCGTGACCTATATGTGCCTGTACTACATAGACTTCATACTGATGTATAATCTTCAGGAGGATCTGGTGGCCTACAACCACCTGTTGCACGGTGCTGTCAACTCATGGGAGCAGATAGGCGCGCTCGGTTTGCAGGGCATAGGCTCCAACTGTATGTACGCTATGGGTATGCTTGTCGGGGCCTATATCATACGCTTCGTTCCCGAAGTCGCCTCATGGCTCATACCCGGCGGTGTCAGCAGCGGTGCCGCCTCCCCCTCAGGCAGTGTAGCTATGGGCGCGGCGATGATGGGCGGCTCGGCGGCTCTCAAAGCCACCAACGTGACCCGGAACGTGGCCGGTTCAATCGGCGCACAGGCAGGAAGAAATCTGAAACATACCCCTTAATCAGACAAACAAGATTATCATGCTGATAAAATCCCTTGAACAGAAAACACGGCTCGCAATGATGACGGTAATGGCAACCATAATAGGTTGCGCCGCCATCTGCGGGTTCACCGTGTGGTGTTGCGTGTCGCTCGTGACCGAGGAGCGCAAGCAGATATATATTCTTGACGGCGACATACCGTTCCTTGCCGAGCGTGCCGGACTTGAAGCCAATTTCATCATGGAGGCGAAAGCGCATATCCAGCTCTTCCACCAGTATTTTTTCAATCTCCCTCCCGACAACGACTATATCAAATGGACTGTCGGCAAGGCCATGTATATGGCTGACGGCACAGCCCTGAAGCAGAAGCAGGCCCTTGACGAGAACGGCTTTTACTCCGACATCATATCATCTTCGGCTGTCTGCACCATAATCTGTGACTCTATCCAGTTCGACGAGCATACACGCAAGTTCAGCTACTACGGGACGCAGATTATCAAGAGGCGCACGCGCGATCTCAAACGCACCATGCTCACCACCGGCTATGTGGAGAATGTGCCACGTACCCAGAACAATCCCCACGGACTGATGATAACCAACTGGCGTACTCTTGAAAACAAAGACCTTGACTATTGACAAATCCCTTAATTCCCGATATGAAATCCCTAAGACAAACTTTCAGCGACAACCGGAGGAAAGCACATGGCGCGGTGCGCTCATGGCTCCGCCCGAAGATGGGTGCCATAGGCACACGCTACCGTCTGGCCGCCCGGATCAGAAAGGCCAATTCATGGGCCACGCGACACCCTCGCCGGACTTTCGGCTATGTCGTCGGCTCACTGTTGATGATACTCGTGTGCGACATCATAGTGACCGGGGCAAGGATGGAATCTCAGGAGCCGGAACTGCAATCCATCGCCAAAGTCGAGCCTGTCTTCAGCGGCTTCCGCACCATTCAGGCCAACAAGGAGGCGCAACGCCGACGGCTCATGGAGATAACCGGAGACGGTCAGGCGGTCAAGCATGAACTTGACTCCCTTATCGCCATTCCACACAAGAGCCATGACGACTCAATAGGCATAATACGCCGGTACAGGCAGCTCGAACAGATTGTTAAATCCCTCAAACATAACGATAACAATGAAAAGAATTAATTTCAGACAACCGAAGTATATCTTCCCTGCGGTGATTTTCGTGCCGCTGTGCGCGCTGATATATTTCGCTATGGAGACTTTCGGCGGCGGTGGCGACGACCCTCAGGCCGTGGCGACAGACCGTATCAACTCCACTCTGCCGGAGGCCAACGCCGAGGCTCCCGGTGACAAGATGTTCGAGATGTCACGCCGCTTCGGTGACGAGGACGCCTTTACCGCCGTGGGCGCGCTCGGCGAGGAACAGGAGGAACGCGAGGCTCTTGAGCACGGCTACACCGAGGACGAGCTGAACCGTCTCGACGCGGCCGAGGCCGAGCGTATCCGTCAGCAGCAGGAACTGGAGGAACTGGAGCGTTCCCTTGCCGAATCGCGCCGGCATATCAACTCATACGCTTACGGCGACGGCTATAATCCTGCCGACCATGAACCTGCCGTTGACCCCCGGAGCGAATATGCACGCGACCTTGAGGCTATACAGCAGCGCAGCTACGAGCGTCAGAAAGCTATCGAGGCCGGACTTGGCATAGGACAGCCCGACCCGGAGGAAGCCATGCGCAAGCACCGGGCCGACTCCATAGCAAGGGCGCGGGAGATAGAGCGTGAGAAGAACCGCCCATTGCTGGTGCTTAAATCGCGGGAGACAAATGCCGACAAGTTCAATACCGTGGGTAGTTCGGCCGATAATGTCGATGCTCCGCTTATCCGTGCCATGATCGACAAGACAACAAAGGCGCATGAGGGCACGAGGCTACGCTTCAAGTTGCTCGACGATGTGACCATACATGATGTGAGGCTTGCCAAAGGCACATATCTGTACGGCACTGTCACCGGCTTCGGCCAACAGCGTGTCCGCGCCGCCATCACTTCAATTCTTGTAGGCGGAAAGTTCCTGAAAGTGAACCTGTCGGTGTTCGACAACGACGGCATGGAGGGCTTCTATGTCCCGGAGTCCGCTTTCCGCGATTTTATGAAAGAGGCGGGTGCCAGCACAGTGCAGCAGAATATCAGCTTTGAGTCCGAGAGCGGCTACGGCTCCGGAATATCCGGCGAGGCCATCGCTTTGCAGGCTCTCCAGAATATGTATAACTCGGCGACTTCCGCTGTGTCGGCCAATATCCGCAAGAACAAGGCGAAAATCAAATACAACACAATCGTTTACCTTATCAATTCAGACGAAGCATATTAACCGGTAATCAACCAACCCATTATGAAAGATAAAATTATTGCAGCGACACTCGCGTTATGCGCCGTCGCAATCCCGGCGACAGCCAAAGAGAAGATCCTTGTCAACTCGGAAGTGACAACCCATATCGTCATGCCTGAGAATATCAAGATGGTGGACTTATCCACCACAAAGATTATCGGCAACCAGTGTGCCGACAACATCGTGCGTATCAAGCCGTTCATCGAGGCAGACTCCGTACCCGCCCACTACCGGGAGGGTGAGCTGATGGGAACTCTCACACTCATCGGTGAGCGACATCTGGCACAGTACGATGTGGTATATACCGCCGCACCCTCGCGTGCCGCCTCTATCCACCGTGTGCCATACGCCGGGTTGGACTCCTACATCAATCCGGAGGTATCCATGCCACAGTCTGAAATGGCACGTTACGCCTGGGCCGTATATGGCAGTGGCCGAAAATACAATCAGGTGGTCTCCAGAGCCAACGGCATGAAGGCGATTGTCAACAACATCTATTCGATAGGCGATTATTTCTTCATCGACTATTCCCTTCAGAACAGCACGAAGATAGCATACGACATCGCCGAGGTGCGTGTGAAGCTCACTGACAAGAAGGAGGTCAAGGCCACCAACTCGCAGACAGTGGAATTGTCGCCGGTATATTCGCTGAACCTTGCCAGGAAGTTCAAGAAGAACTACCGCAACGTGCTTGTGCTCGACAAGCTGACTTTCCCGGACGAGAAGGTGCTCCGCATCGAAATATCGGAGAACCAGATAAGCGGTCGTGTCATAACCCTTACCGTGGAGTATGACGATATTCTCAACGCCGACGGCTTCGACTCCGACATACTTAAAAATCTGCCGTTCAACTATTCACCCCATATCTACAAATAATCCGTCACTATGAAAAAGATACTGTTCGCAATCATCTGTGCGGTGGCTTCTCTCACGGCCACCGCGCAGGAAAACAAGATAGCCGTCAACGCCGGCTTCCTGTTCCCGTCAACTCTCAACGCCACCGTTGGCTACGAGAGGTCGTTCACCTACGGCAACGCCGTGGAGGTCTATGGCGAGATTGGCAATCATTGGAAATCGGGCGAGGGTCAGTTCTGGAAAGGTTATTACTGGGACGGGGGCATAATCTACAAACACCGTCTGCACCGTTACAAGAACGGCAGCTTCCGTGTCCGCTTCGGCCCTCAGTTCGGAGCGGTGGAGAGAAAGTTTTTCATCGGTATCGAGGGAGGCTTTGAATACAACTATGTGTTTCAGAACGGGTGCGAGTTCTCGATCATACAGAAGAATAATGTGAATTTCCTGCATGGCGACACGTTCCGCAACGGCCTCATGCTCGGATTCAAAATACCTTTCTGAAATCAGCCGAACAATTCCGAATGGGAGCCGAGACGCACAAGATTGATCTCATCTGTGTCCGGGTCAAACCATATCAAAAGGAAATCTCCTTCGATATGACACTCCATGTGGCCGGCATAATTCCCCGTCAGAGGGTGAGGACAGTTTTCTTCCGGTATCGGCTCCTCATTTTGTAGCAACTCCAGAATCCTGAACAGTTTTTCAACCTTTTTCGGATTATTGCGGAAACGTTTGTAGTCTTTCTTGTATTGAGTGCCGGGTTTGAGTTTTTTCATAATCCCATGGATTTTTCCATCGCCTCAATCGAGGAAAGATTCAGGGCCGGCTCGTTGCGGAGACGACCGCTTGCCGCCTCTTCCATAGCCTCAAGTGTAACAGCATTAGGCTCGTGGTAGGCGGCATCAAGGAGAACAGTCTCAACATAATTGTTAAGGCTGCGGTTCTGCCGTTTTGCAAGCTGCTTCAATCTGTCAATGAGTTCCACGGAAAGGCGGAAGCTCTGGTTCTTTTTCAGTGCTATTTCCATATCCATATTATTTTATACTGCAAAGTTAGTGTAAATGTATTACAAAAACAATAATTCTACCATATAAGTTCCCAGACTATGGCTTTTGAAGAAACAAAGGAACAGCAACAGATGTATAACTACTTCCGTAGCTGTATCTACATATTCCTGATTATCGAGATTGTGATGAACCTGCCTATCACGGCTGACAACCGCGTGACGCAGTTCATACTCGACCTGCTCGGACGCTTCAAGGTGTTCAACTCCGTGGCCGGGTGCAAGGTTGCCGAACTTGTCTGCATCTGTGTGGTATGTATCGGCACCAAAGCGAAAAAGGCGTTGAAGTTCAACCTGAAGACTATGGTGGTATATCCGGTGCTTGCAGGTCTCACTCTCATAGGACTGTGCTTCATATTCCATCACGGCACATGGGGTATGTCGCTCTTCGGCTTCCCGGCAAGCCGTGTCCTGTATGCCTTCTGCTCGGTGGTCGGCACCATGCTCGTTCACCAGGGACTTGACGGCATCGCCAAGTATTACAACCACAAGGTCGGCGAGGACAGGTTTAATTTCGAGAATGAATCTTTTGAACAGTCCCGTCAGGAGGTCAATACCCCTTATTCAGTGAACATCCCGATGATATTCTACTGGAAAAAGCGTATGCACAACGGCTACATCAACATTATCAATCCGTTCCGTGGCACGATTGTATTGGGTACTCCCGGCTCCGGCAAGTCTTTCGGCATCATAGATCCGTTCATAAGACAGCACGCACGAAAGGGCTTCGCCATGATGGTATATGACTATAAGTTCCCGACGCTTGCCAAGACGCTTTTCTATCAGTATTGCAAGAATTTACACTATGGAAACCTGCCGAATGGCTGCGGTTTCCGCATAGTCAATTTTACCGATGTGGAGTATTCAAACCGTATCAACCCCATTCAGCGTAAATACATTCCCGACCTCGCGGCGGCTTCGGAGACGGCGGCCACGCTTCTTGCCTCGCTCAACAAGGGCGGTGGTGAGAAAAAGGGCGGCTCGGAGGCTTTCTTCACCAACTCGGCAGAGAATTTCCTCGCGGCGATCATCTATTTCTTTGTGAATTTCCACCCGACAGGTTTTCTGAAAGGGAAAAAACTGAAACGCTACATATCGCACGAGGGCAAGAAATTGGAGCTTGTGATACGCAACTGGGACGATTTCAACGCTTTGGACGAGAACGGCGAGGTCTTGCTTGACTTCGTGAACGAGAACGGGCGCGACGTATCCACCGACGAGGACAAGATGTTCGTTGACCTTAACGGCTTCTCCTATATTGACCGCATGGGTAAGCTGATACTGATTGACCGCTGCTGGTATGAGGACGATAACGGTAACGAGGTCGAGCCGGACACCATAACAGGTGAGTTTTCGGATATGCCCCATGTGCTGTCGTTCCTCGGACGCAAGTATTCCGAGGTGTTCGACATTCTGATGATGGACGATAAGATTGCCTCGCTGATGGCTCCCTTCAAGTCCGCATACGAGAACAAAGCCAACGACCAGCTTGAAGGTATGGTGGGTACTCTCCGCGTAAATGCCGCACGCCTTGTATCTCCTGAAGCCTATTGGGTGTTCACCGGCGATGATTTTGACTTGAAGATTTCCGACCCGGTGAGTCCGAGCTATCTTGTGATTGCCAACGACCCCGAAAAGGAGCAGGTCATTGGCTCTCTGAACGCTCTTGTGCTTAACCGTCTGATAACCCGCGTCAATTCCAAAGGCAACATCCCAGTCAGTATCATCGTTGACGAGCTTCCCACGCTGTACTTCCACAAGATAGACCGACTGATCGGCACGGCGCGAAGCAATAAGGTTGCCGTGACTCTCGGTTTTCAGGAGCTTCCGCAGTTGGAGGCTGACTACGGCAAAGTTGGTATGCAGAAGATTATCACAACCTGCGGTAACATATTCATGGGTGCGGCACGAAACAAGGAGACTCTTGAATGGGCGCAGAATGATGTTTTCGGCAAGGCGAAGCAGACATCGACCTCAATCACCATAAACGACCAGAAGATCTCAACCTCGATTTCCGAGAAGATGGACTATCTCGTTCCGGCGGCGAAAATCGCTGACATGGCTACGGGCTGGCTTGCAGGTCAGGCGGCACGTGACTTCACGGCCACCGATGAAAAGATGCTGTCGCATTTCGACATCGAAGACTCCGAGGAGTTCAAGACAACTAAGTATTTCTGCAAGACGCACTTCGATATGGCACGCATCAAGGAGGAGGAATCCAACTATGTGGAGTTGCCTAAGATCTATTCTTTCGACAGTGAGCGTGAGAAGGAGATTATGCTCAACCGCAATTTCAAGCGTGTTAACCAGGAGGTGGCCGATATGGTGAAGGAACTTCTCGGCACTGAATAATAAATTGCTTATCATGGAAACTACCGCCAAAATATCCGTTCCCCTCTCGCTCCGCTTATCCGGAAGTGCGTTGAAGATTATCGCCATTCTCTCGATGGTGGCCGACCATTGCGCCTGCTTCCTTATGGAGCCGGACACTCCGATGTACGACTGTCTGCGATGCTTCGGCAGGATAGCGTTCCCTGTGTTCGCTTTCCTTGTCGCCGAGGGGTTCGCGCATAGCCGCGACCGCATGAGATATTTTCTGATACTATTGCTTGCAGGTGCAGTCAGTGAATTGCCGTGGTATCTGCTCAACGGAGCGGACGGCACGCATAATGTCATGTTCACTCTCTCCCTCGGAGTTGTGGCACTCGCCATATTCGACCGTATGTGTGAACATGGGCCGCTGTCGTTCATAGGTGTGGCAGGTATCGCTGTTCTGGCTTGGTGGCTCGGAACGGATTATGACTGGCGCGGTGTTCTGATGATAACGGTGTTCTACATACTCCGGCACCAGACTATGCGTCCGTGGCTGGAGCGTTCATCGACACATTTTCCCTCGCAGGCTATTCTTCAGATTATATTCACGTTTCCCTTGATGGCTCACTACGGTATAGCCGGTGCGTTGCTCGCCTCCGGGATAATTTTCCTATATGACGGCACCCGTGGCTTCATAAGAAGCAAACCGGCCAAATACAGCTTCTACGCCATTTACCCGGCACATCTGATGTTGCTATCGCTATTCAGTTGATTTGATGAGAATAATCTCTACTATTAATAAAGACACTATCGGTAACTTCTGCAAAATTACCGATAGTGTTTTTTGGTTTTGGATTATCCATTACATGAAGCATACATAAGGATAAATCGTATAGTCAGGTGCAATTCAGAGATTTCCCGATTGGTGACAATTTTTATTTTTGTCATTTGAATCGGATTATTACATGAAATTACATGATGACCATGCCTTCACGAAGGGCTTTCTCCGTTTCTTCACCCTTTGCTTTCCTGACTATGGCAAGGGCAAATTCGAGAGTGGTGCCGGGGCCTTTGGAGGTTATCAGACGGTCAGTAACAACCACGTTGTCTTCGGAATATGTGCCACCGTTCTTTTCAAACTCATCTTTCAGGAATGGATAACCTGTTGCCGGGGTTTCTGAGATAATTCCAAGCGGGCCGAGAACGAGAGCCGGAGCTGCACAGATTGCAGCGATTTTGCCACCATTCTCCCAATGAGCCGTTACGATGTTCTGAAGTTCTTTGTCGAGATTTACGGCAGCTTCGGTTTTGTCCGCACCCGGAAATACGAGCCAGTCAATCTGCGAGGGATTAAGGTCTGCAACCGTCATGTCGGCTACGATATTGTTTCCGGTTGCACCTCTTACAAGACGGTTCTCCGTCATTGATACGGTATAAACCTCCATTCCTGCACGACGCATCACATCCACAGGCGCGATGGCTTCGATCTCGTCAAAGCCGGTTCCGAGCATCACAAACGTAGCCTTTCCCTCAGGCTTAACCGATGCCGGAATTTTGATACTGTTTTCAGTCATAATTTGAGTATTCATTATGTTTTTGTTAACTTTGCAAAGGATAACAGCTACCCTTTGGATAGTGCAAAGTTATATATCAAAACACTGCTCCGCAAGAGGTTACTTTGAAAGTAGCCACTTACTTCAAACTCACTTTTAGTCAGTATCAACAA
>ERZ825324.3269-NODE-3269-length-15357-cov-20.015946_pt1 | contig 15357 bp, 17 predicted proteins | sample MGYA00519859_ERZ825324 | MGnify/ENA primary metagenome ERZ825324 (study PRJEB31778, sample SAMEA3449198) | human gut metagenome | biome: human gut; feature: human-associated habitat; material: faeces | place: United Kingdom | collected 2010/2012 ... | reverse complement strand
AGCGCAGATTGGAAAAGCCGTTCTGCTTTGCATAGGTTTCAAGGATACGCTTCTGGGAAAAGATTTGTCAAGGGTGATTTATCCGATGTTTTTTCTATCGAACACAAAATAGCTGCTCATTGAATCTATTTTTACAAGTAGCTATTTAATATTTATGGGAATAAATCACATATAGAAATTTCATACTAATTAGATTGTTCTTGCAAAGAGATATATGCTATCATAAATAAGAAGAAACCTAGTTGAAAGGTGAATATCGATTTGCCCAGACAGTAAAGGTGATCCGACTTTACACAAATTTTATAGCTCTTCATATACACTCAACGTAGAAACGAGGTGGTTCGATGAAAATTTTGATTGTAGAAGATGAAGAAAAGCTGCGTAACTCCCTTGCAGAAGGGTTACGTTTGAAAGGATATGCTATTGATGTAGCGGGAGATGGAGAGAGTGCAGATGAAAAGGCCTTTTATGAAAGATATGATCTCATCATTCTGGATCTGAATCTACCCAAGCTAGATGGGTTTTCTGTGCTCGAAAATTTTCGCAAGGAAAATTTGGATGTTCCTGTGTTGATTCTGTCTGCCCGTGATGGGATTGAAGACAAGGTAAAAGGGCTAGATTTGGGAGCCAACGACTACCTGACTAAACCTTTTCATTTTGCGGAGTTAGAGGCTCGTGTGCGCTCACTTCTACGTAGGAAAACAGTGATCGAAAACACTGTTTTGTCCAGTGGGTCTCTTTGTTTTGACACCGCATCCAGAATCGTAACCGCAGCGGGGCATCCAGTTTCTCTGACTACGAAAGAAAATGCCCTATTGGAGTATCTGCTGCTGCATAAAGGACGAGTAATCAAATTAGAAGAACTGATCGAACACGTATGGGACAGTAATGCTGACACCTTTTCTAATTCAGTTCGAGTTCATATGTCCTCCCTGCGTCGGAAGTTAAAAGGACAGTTGGGATATGATCCTATCTGTAATATCATCGGCGAAGGGTATGTGATTCGTGAGGGAGGAAGCGTATGAAAAGAAGTATCCCGTTAAAGCTAAAACTAACTACTATTTCAGTGTGTATTTTAACTGTTATGTGTGTGGCGTTTGCAATCTCTACTATTTACTCAACCAATGGGCTGGTTCAGGCCACCATTATTACGCCAGCGATCTCTGTTGATGAAAGTATGCCGGCAATAACATCGGAGCCCTCTGTTGCAGTCACGGAAGCTCTCTGGCAATTTAGGGGAACAACTGTGTTGGTTATGTTCTGTCTTATTGCGATAGGTTCTGCTTTAACCTATCTGTTTGCTTCCAGAACACTTAAGCCATTGGAAGGCCTTACAGAGAGAGTTCAACATATTGACATTCACAATCTAGATGAGGGTGTCTCAATTCCACAAACAAAAGATGAAGTTGCAAAGTTGGCTCAGGCGTTTCAAAATATGACCGAGAAACTCAATCTGTCCTATCAGGTACAAAAAAATTTTTCTGCTAATGCTGCCCATGAATTACGTACCCCTCTCGCTGCGATTCAAACCCAGTTGGATGTATTTCAAATGAAGCCAGATCGAAATCCTGAGGAATACACAAATTTGCTCCAAAGTATTGGAGAAAGCACAGAGCGTCTTTCCAATCTGGTAAAAGATCTGCTCACATTTACGAACGAACAAGGGATAGGAAAAAAGGAACCAGTAGAGTTGAGACCTTTGCTTGAAGAAACGGTCTTTGAACTTGAAGAATATGCTGCTACTAAACAAATTGAAATTACGATTTCTGGCCAAGGAACAGTGTTAGGCGATGACAGTTTGTTGCAACGAGCGTTTTTTAATCTGATCTCCAATGCAATCCGCTACAATGTAGATTGCGGCTCCATTTTCATCGAAATAACAGATGCTCAGGTAACTATTGCAGATACCGGTATCGGTATTCCTGATGAGGCTAAGTCTCATATTTTTGACACATTTTTCTGTGTAGACAAGTCTCGCAGTCGAGAACTGGGTGGCAGTGGTCTTGGGCTAGCCATTGTAAAAAGTATTATAGAAAAGCATAATGGATACATTTATGTGAAAAACAATCAGCCTCAAGGCAGTATATTTATCGTAGGCTTTAATGGTAATATATAAAGAAAAGGGCAGAATTGCACTACGAAGGAAATATCTAATGAGAGAGGACGCCGGAAGAAATTCTTCCGGCGTCCTCTTTATATGGATTTTATACCAGCCGCGCTATACTCCTTATGTAATGTAACTACACTACAACAAAGAAAGGATTGTATTTAAGATGAAAAAATTGATTTCAGTATTTTTGCTGCTGGTGATGGCACTTAGTTTGGCTTCTTGTGGAAAGTCCGACACAAACGCCGACACAAACGGAGGAGCTTCAACCACCGTCGCTGAGGCGCAGCAGGGGTCCTCCACATCAGAACAGAATGAGTCTAAGCCTGTTTCTTTGGGCGATTTCTCCGCACAGGATTTTGATGGTAATGCTGTTTCCAAGGATATTTTTGCAGATTACGATTTGACCATGGTTAATCTTTGGACAACTACTTGCAGCTATTGTATTGAGGAAATGCCTATCTTGAATGAACTGAGAAAGGAATTTCAGGATGACGGTGTTCGCTTCAACATCATCAGTGTTTGTATGGATGTTGGAAATACCAATGAGATCAATGAGGACAGCCTGAAAAAAGCAAAGGAAATCATTAAAACCGCAGGAGTAGAGTATCCTACCCTGATCCCAGACAGCGTGCTTCTGGAAGGTCGTTTGAAGGGCATTCAGGCATTTCCGGAAAGTTTCTTTGTAGACAGCGAAGGAAATGTGGTCAGTGAGCCTTATGTTGGCGCAATGCCCAAGAACCACTGGCGTGTCACAATGAAGAATGAAATTGAGAAGATTGCACAGAAAGGGAACGAGGAATAACCCATGTTTGAATTAAAAAATATCACCAAAACATTTGGGGGCGAAGTAGCGCTGAAAAATGTGTCACTCTCCATTAGCGGAGGGATGAACTACATCATCGGCGCATCCGGTAGCGGAAAAACAACATTGCTCCGCATTCTTTCTTCCATGGATAGACAGTATGAAGGCGAAGCGTTTTATTGTGGCAGAAACCTTAAAGAACTATCTGATCAGGATCGCTCCCAGTTCTATGCAACGGAACTTGGCTTTATTGCCCAGGGTTTCCACTTGATTGACGAACTAACTGTTCGGGAGAACATTTTGGTTCCGACCTATCTGAGTCGAAACGATAGTGAAAAGCGTCTGAGTATGCTCTTAAAAAAGTTGGGGATTGAAAAACTGGCTGATCAGAAGGTTCGCACACTGTCAGGCGGACAGAAGCAGCGCGTAGCCATTGCCAGAGAACTGATGAAAGATCCTCAGGTGCTGATTGCCGATGAGCCTACTGCTGCATTGGATGCCAAAACCGCCCATGAGATTGGGGCACTACTGACGTCAATTGCCAAAGAGCGGACAGTCATCGTTGTGACCCACGACATCTCTCTCATTCAAGGTAACAGGAACGGTAACCTACCGTTCCTGTTCACTCTTTTTGTTTTGAAAAATCTGCTGCCCCTTCTGCGCCTGCCGCACGATTCTCCGCACGGCCTGCCGCTCCATATCTTCATGCAGCATCCGGGAAACCGTCTTTTTGCTGTCAAACATCAAAAGCGGGCTGTACTTTTCGCCGTAAACCTCCTGCGCCCGGTTCTCCGCTTCTTGCTCCTTGCTGGGGCGGATGGCCTGTTTTGTTTCATACAGCTGCACCGGATCAACGCTCTGTGCCTGCTCCCGAAGCCCAGCATACTCGGTCAAGGCAGCATCCAACTCGGCGGAATATTTCTGTTCCTGTTCTTCCAACCGTTTCAAACTCTGCTCCATGGCAACAATGTCTTTGGGGAATTTATTGGCGGCATCTTCCTCGGTATATGCCAGCGACGCCAGAAGCAGATTTTTCTCCGAACGCAGTTCCTCCAAATCCTCTGTCAGAGCCGCAATTTTTGCAGCCAGCTCCCGGTGTCGGAACACATGGACAGCAGAGAGTGACTTTTTCTCGGAAAACAGGCTGCGGCGCTCCTTTGTCTTATCCCGGATATCCTTTGCAAGCTGATTGTACTGTGTGAGGGAGGGGCGCAGCGTATTCAGCGAAGTGTTCAGGCGTTCCTTGCCTTTGCGGAGATGCCCAAGCTGATAGCAGAACAGCAGTAGATTTTTACGCAGATTCTCCATGGCCTCAGCAAGTGCCGGGATGGTATTTTTAACTGCCTGCGCCAGCTTTTTGACCTGTCCTCTCAGCTCCCGGAGCAGGGCATTGTCGGCCTTGATCTGCCGGTTCAGTTCGCACCGGTCAGAGATAACGCCCTTTTTCTCCATGGCTCTGGCAACCACCCCCTCATGGACCGTAGGCCGCTCCAACAGGCCACGCTCACCATGGCTGCGGTGGTCGATGCGTTCTTCGTGCCCGGTGCGCTCCAGATGGCGGTTTGCCACATCCGCCCATGCAGCCCGCCACAGGACAAGCTGCTCGTCGCTGTTCCATCGTTCCGTGATGGGGTTCTGTCTGCCAAATTTGGTGCTTTTAGGGTACTTGGACACCCGTTCATAGCCCTGCGCCTGCGCTGCGGACGGGGTCATATACACCTTCTTTTTGCCCACCTTGTACTGATACTGCTTCTCCCAGCCATCGCCCTGTGCCTGTTTGAACTCAGCAGCGGTGAAGCCCCGTTCCTCGCCGTCTTTGACGCAGAGATATTCTTTCTCGGTCTTGTACTGCCATTTCCCCTTTTCATCCAGTGGGCGCACCGTCAGCAGAATATGGGCATGGGGATTGTGTCCGGGAGGATATGGGTCATGGATGGCAGCATCGGCGCACATTCCGTCTGCCACAAATTGCTCCTTGATGAAATCTTGCAGGAGCTGGATTTGTTCCTCCCGGCTCAGTTCTATGGGCAGCGCCGCCACAAATTCACGGGCGAGGCGACTGTCCTTTGCGGTTTCGGTTTCCTCCACGGCATTCCACAGGATTTCCCGATCTTGCCACTCTGCGGGGGCGGTGGCTGGCAGAAAAACCTGCCGCCACCCAAGGCCCTGTTTACGGGTGTAGTCGTGCTGCACCCCGTCGTACTCATTGAGTATCCGGGAACAGCTCAGATAGGCCGCAGCAGCCACGGCGGAGCGTCCACCTCCACGGCTGACTATCTTGGCCTCCAAATGATAAATTGCCATTGTCTACCGTCCTTTCTGAAGGGCTACTGTGAAACGCAGCAGCCCTCCTTCTGTACTCGATTGCAACAGGTACGTCGTGAAATGCGACGTACCACCAGCAGGGGTGTAACGATTTGTTCCACCCCTGTATCTGTGTCAAGCTGCCGGTGGCAGGTTGACGCAGGCAGGCGGCGGGATGGGGTGGCAATATACCCCACCCCATGAATAGGGGCTTCCACTTCGGAAGCCCCTTTGCCGACTGCATGGGCAAGGCTGGCAGTTTGACAGAAATGCAGCCTTGTCCAGCGGCTCCCGCAGGAGTCGCAATCCCCCTCGGAGAGCGCACGTGCCCGACCAACGGGAGGGCTACCACCGCCTGCTTTAGCAGGTGGTGAGTAAGTGCGCCCTTCGGGATAAAAAAGAGGAAGGCCCCCGGTTTCCCGGAGACCTCCCAGCCGTTTTCAATCGTGTCCTGTCAGCTTTCGCCGCAGGTATTCTTCCAGATTATCAAGACCTACCGCCTGTACTTCCGGCAGCACTTTTTCCAGCACAGCGCCCTCCTGAATGAGCCGCCTTGTCCGGGCTTTTCGCTCCTTCACCCGGTCCCGTGCCTGGGCTTCCTCCAAGCGATGCTTTGCCTGCAACAGTTTCTTTTCTTCATCTGTCATGGGATTACCTCCGTTTCTGCCAGATCAGGTCATAGCCCAGCACATCGGCCAGCTCCACAACCTCCTTGTAGCGGATGGATTCCCGCTGGAGCTTGGCCGACAGGTTGGAAACGCTGTCCGACCAGCCGTATTCCTCATGGAGCCGGTCAACTACCTCCTGCATGGTGTATCCCGCCCGGACGATCTGTGCCTTAATCTCATTGCGTACCGTCATCATCAAAAATCCTCCTAAATTTTCTTGATAAAAAAGCGAAGTCGGCACGCCTTCTGGCATAACCGCTTCGCTGTGTGGTGAAAAATCTCCTTGTCACCAAATCCGTTCAGAATTGCCGGTGTGATGTCCTGCCCATAGGTCGCACTTTCCGACTTTTCCCTTACGTGTGACTTGGCTTGAAACCGTGCATTTCCCCATGATTCCATGCACCCGGTTCACCGGGGCGAGAAGCACGGTTTCGCAAAATGATTTCTTTCAACAGTCAAATACTTTCCGATTCCCACTTACCTTAATTTAGCCCTCCGATTTTGCCAGTGATTTTTGATATACAACCGCTGAATTGCTATAAAAGGGAGAACAACGGTCAATCAAAGTGTACGTACACGATTCAGCGCCGCCATTCCTCCGGCACATCTTCCGGTACGTACGTACGCATCGAATCACCGGAAAACACTGATATATGATTTCTCACCAATACCTCAATCCCCAGAAAGCCACGCACCCGCCGTCCGGCTGCGTTGGTCACATTGTTGCAGTATTCCAGATTGTAGCGGCTCTGGCAGGCGATCAGGGCTTCGCTGAAGCTGCGGGGTTTCAGGGCAGGCAGGTTGTTTTCGGTGCAGTAAATCTGGTATGCCTCGTACAGTTCTTTGGAGCTGGCAGATAGATCGGCTTTCAGGCGAACATACCCGTCAGAATCCAGAAAATCATAGACATTGTTGTTGTCCCGTTTGACTGCTTCCCGGTTTTCTCTGGTGCGATCACTTTCGGTGAATTTGAAGTTGTTTGCGGCCAGCCGCTGCAATCCCTCAAAAGCCCACAGCAGAATACCCTCCACCTCGGCTTTCATCTTCTCGGCAAGGTCAGGATCATCCACACGGCCAGCCGGTTTTTCTTTCGTGGTTAGCACCAGCTGGCGGCGATAAAATCCGTCGCTCCGGTCAAACAGCGCCTGCAAATCTCCGTTGGAGAAAGCCAGCAGCCGGGCGCACATCCATCCCTGATAGCTCTGCTTGCCCTTGCGCTCCAAATCCATCTTGCCCTGGGCAGTGACGATGGATTTCACATAGTTGGTCTGGCGCAGGGCCTCCATTCGCATATCGTCATCCACGCACAGGAGGATATGTTCCAAATCGGCACGGGCAAACCGGTTCTCGGATATTTTCCCGATGCTGCCGTCCTTCATGTTGGAACCGAACAAAGTTCCCAGCACAGCGCCGATCTGTGACTTGCCTTCGCCGCCGCTGCCCTTAATGACCATCATCCGCTGCCCCTTGTTGCTGGGAATCAGGCAATAGCCGATATATTCCTGCAAGGTGGGGATGTCCTCCGGGTAGAGCAGGCCATCCAGAAATTGCAGCCAGAGAACAGGTTTCGGGGCATTGGAGTTGTAGGCCACGTGGAAACGATTGCGGACAATTTTTGGCTTTCCCTCCACAAAGGTCCCGTCCAGAAAGAGTGTCCCGTTGGAAAGATGAATCCGGTCCGGCTCTGGGGGAAAATCCTCCACCAGCGCCGCCAGTTTCATCAGCTCCACAATGTTGCTGATTTTGCGGGGAATATTGCTGACCGCACAGCATTTCAGCTCCTCAAAAATTTCTCCCCGCAGGGGCAGTTCATCGGTCACGCGGCCTTCGGGTGTGAAAAAAGCCCCGTTTGTGAAGATGATCTTGTGCGTCTGCAAGAACTCATCACAAAACAGGGCTTCGTTGATGTTTTTTCCATCGAACCAGACGGGCATCCCGTCAGGCTGCTTGTTTTTCTTCATGGGTAACTTCCTCCTTTTTCAATCTCTCCAATCGTTCCTCCAAACCGGCGATCAGGCCATCTTTGTTCAGCATTTCTACGATTTTTACCCGCTGTTCCAGCTCGGCGGCAATGAGCAAATCTGCCAGATACTCCACATAGTCCAGCGTCTGGCAGGCTTCCACAAACCGGTCATCTAAAATATCCTCCGGCGTTTTCGGTGCGTACTGCACCTTCCAGCGTTCCAGAAGATGCAGATAATCGCACAATACCCGCAGGCAGCGCACTTCCTCCTGCCGGTATACTTTCAGCAGGGGACGCTCCGGTTTAGGCAGAGAGATTGCTGCTGGTGGCTTGTCCGGGTCAATCCCGAAGTCATGAGCCAGCTTTTTAGCCGCCTCGTAGCTGCTCAGACCAAACAACATCGCCACAAGGTCGATCACGTCGCCGGTAGCTCCACAGCCAAAACAGTAAAAATACCGTTCGTTCAGCTTCATGCTGGGGTGTCGGTCCTCATGGAACGGACAGCTGCACATCCCGTTTCGGTTGACTTGCAGCCCATAGTGTTCCGCCGCATCCGGCACACAAATATTCTGTTTTACCAGTTCAAAGAGTGTCATAAAAATCCCTCCGTTTCAGGGCATAAAAAAACGGCCTGCCCGGTTTGTTTGGGCAGGCCGCAGTCTTTATGCAGTTTGTGATATTTCCATTTCCTTGGCTTTCCGCTTTTCCTGCCGGTAGAATTTCTCCCGGCAGGCGGGTTTGCAAAATTTAGCGTTGGGGCGGACAGACTGGAACGGCTCTCCGCAGCACTGGCACACCAGCTGGTATGGTTCACCCGGAACGATCAGCCCCTCGGCAATCTTCTGTTTGCGCTCCTTCTGGCGCAGGTATTTTTCATGGTCACGGATGCGCTTCTGGCGGCGCTTTTCCTCCGCAGCCAGTTCTTCCTCGGTGGGTTCGGGCATGGGCACTTCAAATTTCCCGATAAAGTTCAGGTAAATCTCAATTTCCTGCACCCGTTCCCCGGTGCTTCTGTCCGGGGCATGGATCAGAATTTTCTCCACAAATTCATGGATCATGGGGGCGGTCAGCTCGGTGAAATCCGTATATTTCTGTGCCAGCGCCAGAAAGTGGCTTGCACGGTCGGTGTCCTCGTGAAACTGGTCCAGCTGTGCCTGCTCGGAGGCAAGCAGTTGTTCCAGCTCCGCCTGTTCCTTTTCATACTCGGCACACAGCAGCTCGAACCGTTTTTCCTCCAACTTGCCCATGGCATAGGTTTCATACAATTTTTTAATCAGCACATCCAGCTCGGCGCTGCGCTTGCGCTCCTTGGCGACCTTGCGTTTCAGCTCCTTGGCCGCTTCCTGCTGGCGAACCTGTGAAATGCTGCGAACTTTCTGAATAAACTCCTCCTTGTTCTGGATGGCATAGCTGGCGGTGGTGTGGATGGTTTCCAGAATCAGTGCATTTAGGGCTTTGGTGCTGACGGTGTGAGAAAAACACATCTGGGTTTCTCGCTCAAAAGTCAGAGTGTAGGTGGAGCAGTTATAGAAGTCGGTTCCATACTCCCGCCCGTCCTTTTTACGCTTGCCCCGGTGGTTATACATCTTGGCTCCGCAGTCAGCGCAGAACACAAGACCGGTCAGGGGATTGGCGACGCCGGTGGTATCTGTCCGGCGCACCGTCCGCTTCACCTGCTGGGCCAGCTGCCAGATTTCCGGGTCAACAATGGCCTCGTGGGTGTTCTCAAAAATCAGCCAGTCGGACGGGTCATTTTTTACCCGCTTATCCCGGTAGGACTTTTTGGAGGAACGGAAATTGACGGTGTGCCCCATATACTCCGGCTTGGTCAGCATAGAACTGACCGTGAAGCCGTACCAGTCATAGGGGCGGCTGGTGTCCACGGTGTTCTTCCGGCTGCCTCTGCCGTTGCGGGCCAGATAATAGGCGGGGCACTCCACCTTTTCCTGTGTGAGTATCTTGGCGATCTCATGGGGGCCGTGCCCCTCCACCGCAAGCCGGAAGATCCGCCGCACCACGGCGGCGGCTTCCTCGTCCACCAGCCAGTGATCCTTGTCCTCCGGGTCTTTTTTGTAGCCATAGATGGCGTTGTTGGTGGTGGGCTTGCCCGCCTTGCCTTTGACACGGTATGCTGCTGAAACCTTTTTGGACTGGTCACGCAGATACCATTCGTTCATGATATTGAGAAAGGGCGCAAACTCGCCGCTGTCCTGTTCCTCGCTGTCGATGTTATTGGCGACAGCAACAAAATGAACCCCATTCTGCCGGAACATTACCTCGGTGTAAAAGCCGGTTTGCAGGTAGTTTCTGCCGATCCGACTTAGGTCCTTACACAGCAGATGGGCCACCTTTCCCGCCTCGATGTCCGCCACAAGGCGCTTCCATGCGGGACGGTCAAAGTTGCCGCCGGACCACCCATCGTCTGTGTAGTGGACGATATTGGTGTAGCCCCGCTGTGCTGCATAACTTTCGAGATAACGTTTCTGGTTCAGAATGGAGTTCGAGTCACCCGTGAGGTCATCGTCACGGGACAGGCGCTCATAGAGCGCAGTGATTTTTTCTTCCGTCTGTCTGTTTGCCATATTAGGCGCTCCTTTCAGACGGACGGCTCATTTGTGGCAGTTCCATTATACCACATTCCGGCTGGTTTGCCAGCCCGTCGTTGCGGATCAGCCGCAAAATTTTATCTTCCATCGTTTCCTCGGCGGTTTCACTGAGGTAGACACGAACTTTATAGGTGGTGTTGCCAATGTGCCGGGTCAGAAACACGGCGTTTTTATCTGCCATAGAACCTCTCTTTCTTGCGCTTTCGGCGCATCCGGTGTATACTGTTGTTATAGTTCCGTTGTTTGTAACCTGCGATTGTGTTACTTCTTTTTTGTGTCAAGCCTGAACATGGCGAAAGCCCCCTTTCTCCTGCGTGAAAAAGCAAATGTAACCCAAGTAACTTGTTTTTAGATTACTCTTTCACTAATAGGAGAAATCCGGGATGCAAAACGGAACCATTTTTGAAAAATTGCAAAATATTTTTTTGAAAAGAGGTGGGGTCATGGCGTATCTGTCTGATGACGAGCTTCTGGATACCGAGGGTGGCTTCACCGGATGGGACGATGGGACAGGCGCAGGGGCGGAAGAAACGCTGGAACAGGCGCTTGCGGAAGAACGTCTGGCCGAGCTGGAAAGCGAGCTGGAGCAGGACGAGCATCCCATCGACTATGAAGCGGAGCTGGAGGACGAGGAAGAAGAAGCTGCCCCGGTCAGTGATAAACGGCTCAAACGGGAGATACGGGCCGAGGCCATACGGCGGCTGGAGGAAGCAGCACGCACGGAGAAGGATTTCCGGGCCGTAGTGGAGGAATGGAACAAGCTGGACCGGAACCGGGAGCGCCGGGAACGGGACCATGAAAACCTCCGTGGGGATGTGCCGCTGGAATATCAGGCGGTGCCGGAACCGAAGCTCATTCCCCGCTGGATGAACAACCCCACATACCGGCAGCTGATGGCTGGAAACTTTCTGGACATCCTGTTTGACTGCCCTTATGAGATGCACAACTTGACCGCTGATCCCTTTATTTCCCACATGGTGGAGGAACTGAGCGAGGAACACAAGGCGGTTTTGTATTTCCTCTCTTTGCGGCTGTACAGCACCACCCGGCTTGCCGCTGTCCGTGGGCAGTCTGACCGCAACATCCGCAAGCTGCGAAAGACCATCCACAAGAAATTGCAGCGCCAGATGTATGACCATCTGTGCGGCAAGCAGGAGCATGATGGCGGTTTGACCTTGCGAGAACGCCAGTTTTTGGAGGAATACTCGAAAATCGCAAGAAAACAGGGCAAGGACGCCGTGATCCGGCGGGAGAACAAGACCAAGCGCAGGAAAAAGAAAAACCACCCCTGATAATTGGGACGATTAAGAAGAAAGGCGTGTATGATGAAAAATTTATTTGAACAGTCCCGTTCCCATTGGGTGCGGTACGATCATTACGAGCTGAAAACAGCAGAGGATGGCAAGCGGTATATCACCCCCGGCAAGAGCGCAAAGCCGGATGTCTACAATCCGCTGAAAGAGGTCCCCAACATTGTGCTGGATGCGCTGAATGTGGGGATGCTGATGATGGGACGCAAGCCGGAAGCAGAAGTGGAAAAGGCGGTAATGGAGTTTATCACCCGGTACGGCCTGCTGGGGCTGATGACCGCCCTGCCCACCACGCCGTCCTTTATGGACTATGAGGCGGTATACCTGCCCAAAAACCACTTTATCAAGGAAGAATCCATGGCGACAGACAAATACCTGTCCCTGTTTTACCCCTTTGACCAGCTGGATTTGGTGAAGAAAGGCATTGAATCCACATGGAATGTGTCCGGTGACCGGACGATGGTTGCCCTGACCATGACTTTCATGGACGAGCCGATGGCGAAGAACATGAGCTTCCAGCGGGAATATGCGGAACCCTACGACTGGGTTGCCCAGCAGTTCAAAGATTGGGCCTTTACACTGACCACGGCCATTTTGTACTACAATGACTATGATTCTATCGACGAGGACGCACGGGGGCTGTATCGCAAGGCCATGGCCGCATTTGGTGGGATCGCCCCCAGCTACCACATTGAGCTGCTGGATAAGCCCACCATTTACTGGGATTTTCACTCCCTGCTGCTGGGCATCCAGATGATGTTCAGCTTCATGTTGGTGGACGGCGACCAGCCCCTGCGCCTGTGCAAGCACTGCCAGAAGGTGTTCCTGGGCAGCCGGTCCAACGCCGCCTTTTGCAGCCCACGGTGCAAGAACCAGTACAATGTCTACAAGAGCCGGGGAAAGAACCGGACGGATGGAGGTGACGAGGAATGAGCGAGGAACAGGGACTGACCCCGTATGAAACCAGAGAAATCCTCTTTTACAAGACCGAAAACGGAGAAGTGCGGGTGGAAATCCTGCTCTTTCAGGAAAATCTCTGGCTGACACAGGCAAAAATGGCCGAGCTGTTTGAGGTACAGAAAGCGGCCATTTCCAAGCATCTGAAAAACATTTTTGAATCCGGCGAACTGAGCGAGGATTCAGTTGTTTCCAAAATGGAAACAACTGCGGCAGACGGAAAACGGTATCAGACCAACTATTACAATCTGGATGCCATTATCGCTGTGGGGTATCGGGTGAACTCCAAAAAGGCGACCATGTTCCGCATTTGGGCAAACAGAGTGTTGAAAGAGTTCATCATCAAAGGTTATGTGATGGATGACGCACGGCTGCGGGAGCCGGAGAACTTTTTCGGCAAGGATTATTTCGAGGAACAGCTGGAGCGTATCCGGGACATCCGGGCCAGCGAGAGAAGATTTTACCAGAAAATCACGGACATCTATTCCCAGTGCAGCGCCGACTACGATGTGGAAAGCCCTATTACAAAGGAGTTTTTCGCCACGGTGCAGAATAAGCTCCACTATGCGGTCACCCATCATACCGCCGCCGAGATCGTATATGGCCGTGCCGACAGCACTAAGCCCAACATGGGGCTGACCACATGGAAAAACGCCCCCAAAGGCCGTATCCGCAAATCGGATGTCACCGTCGCCAAAAACTATCTGAACGAAACGGAAATGCGAAACCTGAACGAGATCGTCACCATGTACCTTGACTATGCGGAACGGCAGGCCCGCCGGGGAAATGTCATGTATATGGCCGATTGGGTCAAGCGGCTTGACGCATTTTTACAGTTCAACGAGGAAGATATTCTGCATGATAAGGGCAAGGTGACTGCCGCCATCGCCAAAGCCTTTGCTGAGAAAGAGTTTGAAAAGTTCCGGGTATTGCAGGATCGGACCTATCAGAGCGACTTTGACCGGCTGGTTGCGGAAACTTCGGATGATCTGACAGAATAACCATATACACAGAAAGCCCACGCCACCGGTTCTCTTTCCGGCTGCGTGGGCTTTTTCGTCCATCGCTTATTTCTTGTTTTGCAGCTGTTCATAGGCTTCCTGCTGGACGATCAGCCCTGCCGAAAAGCCATACTTGAAATGGCTCTCACTTTCCTCGCATTGGGCGATAGCGTTCTGCGCCCGGAGTTCCTCCACCAGAGCATAGTCCTCTTTGCTGAGCCGCTGGGATAGTTGCTCCATCAACGCCGCACAGGTTTGGACTGCCTTGCGGTATTCCGGGGACGTGGGAACAACGGTTTCACAGGGATAAAACTCCCCGTTATACATGGCTTCCAAAATCATTGCGTTCACTCCCTCAACAGTAGACCAGCTCAGCCAGGACAATTTCCTCGGCCCTGTTGTGGATGGAGTTCATGGAGCGCACCCATGCCATCTGGTCGGCAGCTTTCAGGGCTTCTGTGATGCCCTCTTGCTGCATCATGGCTTTTTCGATGATTTCCAGCCGCTCCCGGCAGGCGGTGTCGATTTCCTCCAAGTGGGGAAACAGCTTTTCGGTGACAATGAGATCGGTATACAGAATGGGCCGGTGTTCTTTTAGGTAGGCACGGCGCAACCGGCCATTTTTCCCGATATGGTACTCTTTGGTGTCCGATAACACAAGATCGGGGATGAAATAGTCGCTGCATTGGGTATAAGTCAGTTCCATACAAGGCTCCTTTCGTGGGAATGTGGTTGACAGTTACGGTAGGTTTGAGGGCATCCCTCCTTTATCATAACTGCCTTTTCATTCGCCACAAATGAGCCGCCAGTCATGATGTAATGTTTTTTGGTGTAATCCACCCTCTATACATTACATCATGATTGGAAATGGAATTGCTTTCGCCTTGCAGCTCGTCCTCATGGGATAGTCTTGGGTAAAGGGCGGTAATTGGTTGTTGGTTGGTCTGTCTTAACATAAAATCCTCCGTTTCCGACAGCCAGCCCCACTATTCCGTACCTTGATTGTACCACATGGGGCGGCTGTCTGTATAGCGGCAAAAGCGTCAAATCTGCTTCTTTATGGTCGGTCAAATCGCCGTTTTTTGTGTAGCAGCTTCCGCTTCCAGCACTTTCATCATCTTGTCGGCTGCGGTGTCGGTTGCGCCCTGCTTGAAGAAGCCGGAAACGGTAAGGACGGAGTTGCCCATGCGGATTTCCGTCACACAGTCCGGGCGGCGGTCTGTTTTGGTGGTGCTTGTCTGTTTCGTTTCTGTCATAGGCTCTCCTTTCGCTGCTTCATCAGTTGCTTTAAGCGTTCCAGCTTTTCCTGTGCGGTTTCCTTTCGGAAGTTGCTGCCCGTGAAGCGGACGGGGGCGCACATGGAAGTCAGCCTGTCATAGATACGGGCGTGGGGCGTGTCCTGCGGGTGCTGCAATTCCTCCAGCGTGAGGTTGGTCGTGGCGATCAGCGGCTTGCCGCTTCGGTAACGGCTGTCAATCACGCTGTAAACCTGTTCCAGCCCGTATTCTGTCCCTCGCTCCATACCAAAATCATCAAGTATCAGCAGGGGGTAGCTGCAAAGGCGGGAAATATATTCGTTCCTGCCCTCAAAGCTGGCGGCAAGGTCACCCAGTATCGTTGCAAAGTTTGTCATGCA
>ERZ825324.3262-NODE-3262-length-15415-cov-6.202995_pt1 | contig 15415 bp, 10 predicted proteins | sample MGYA00519859_ERZ825324 | MGnify/ENA primary metagenome ERZ825324 (study PRJEB31778, sample SAMEA3449198) | human gut metagenome | biome: human gut; feature: human-associated habitat; material: faeces | place: United Kingdom | collected 2010/2012 ... | reverse complement strand
CTGATCGGCGAAGCGGGCGTGGGCAAGAGCGCCATCGTCGAGGGGCTCGCGCTGCGGATCGCAGCGGGCGACGTTCCCTACACCATCGCGGGCAAGCGGCTCTATTCGCTCGACGTCTCGTCGCTGGTGGCGGGCACGAAGTTCCGCGGCGAATTCGAGGAGCGGATGCAGCAACTGCTCGACGAGCTGCGCAAGGCCGACGACACGATCATCTTCATCGACGAGATCCACACCATCGTCGGCGCGGGGTCGACTCAGGGAAGTCTCGACACGGCCAATATCCTCAAACCGGCGCTTGCGCGCGGCGAGTTGCAGACCATCGGCGCCACGACGCTCGACGAGTACCGCGAGAACATCGAGAAGGACTCGGCGCTCGAACGCCGCTTCCAGCGCGTGCTGGTCGAACCGACCTCGTGCGAGGAGACGCTCCAAATTCTGCGCAACATCGCGCCCCGCTACGAGGCGCACCACAAAGTCCGCTACACGGACGAGGCGCTCGAAGCGTGCGTGACGCTCACGAACCGCTATATCACCGACCGCTTCTTCCCCGACAAGGCCATCGACGTGCTCGACGAGGCGGGGTCGCGGATGCATCTGCAAACGGCGCGCGAACCGGACACGCTGCGCGAAATGGAGGCCGCGCTGGCCTCGACCTGCGAGGAACGCCGCGAAGCGGTCCGCCAGCTCGTCTACGAAAAGGCGGCCGCAGCACGTCTGCGGGAGCTGGCGCTGCGTTCGAAACTGGACGAGAGCCGCGCCGAGTGGCAGCGGTCGCTCGAAAGCCATCCGGCGGAGATCCGCGCCGAACACATCGCGCAGGTCATCACTTCGGCGACGGGCATCCCGATCGAACGGATCACGACGGGCGAGCTGGGACGCCTGCGCGGACTCAAAGACTACCTCGCCGGCCGTGTCATCGGACAGGATGCCGCCGTGGAGAAGGTGGCGCTCTCGATCCAGCGCTCGCGCGCCGGACTCAAAGACGAGAACCGCCCGATCGGCGTCTTCCTCTTCGTCGGCCCGACGGGCGTCGGCAAGACGCTGTTGGCCAAGGAGCTGTCGAAATGGCTCTTCGACGAACGGCGCGGACTGATCCGCATCGACATGAGCGAGTACGGCGAGAAACACAACGTCTCGCGTCTGATCGGCTCCCCTCCGGGCTACGTCGGTTACGGCGAAGGCGGCCAGCTCACCGAAGCGGTACGCCGCCAGCCCTACGCGGTGGTGCTGTTCGACGAGATCGAGAAGGCGCATCCCGAAGTTTTCAACGCCATGCTCCAAATCTTCGACGAAGGACACCTTACCGACGGATCGGGCCGCAAGGTCGATTTCCGCAACACGGTCATCATCATGACCTCGAACGTCGGTTCGCGCGCCGCCGTGCAGCGAGCCGTACAGGTGGGTTACTCCACCTCGTCGAAGACGGTCGTCGAACAGGCCGCACCGCAGATCGAGTACCGCAAGGCGCTCGAACGCACCTTCGCGCCGGAGTTCCTCAACCGCATCGACGACATCATTGTCTTCCGCACGCTCACGCTCGAAGACGTGGAACGCATCGTCGAGCTGGAATTGCGCCGCCTGCTGGCCCGCACGCAACGGCTGGGCTACAAGGTGGAGATCTCGGCCGAGGCGAAACGCCGGCTGGCGGTCATGGGCTACGAGGCGCGCTACGGCGTGCGGTCGCTCAAACGGACGCTGCTCGACAATGTCGAGGAACCGCTCTCGACGCTCATCATCGAAGGCCGCGTCAACGAAGGCGCCAAAGTAAAGATTCTCCCCGCAAAGGCGGGCGTTACGCTCAAAGTGGCGTAACTCCGCCGGCAGATGACGTGTACGCCCCGAAATGCTTCCGTGTTTCGGGGCGTTTTTTTACGTCGCCGCCCGCTGCTTTTCGCTGTGCTTGATCTTTTGGTGCTTTTGGATCAAGCCAAAAGCACGGAAGAAAGAATCTAAGAGAATTTTTTTTCGATCGATCCTTCGGGAAACAATCCTGCCCCTCCGATTGTGCGTCTCCTGCAAGGAGCGGATTTACCACCTTTTGTCACCGAAAGGTGGTGCCAAAAGTGTCCGCCAGGCGAAAAGCTGCGGGAAACTCACAGCGCCTCGCTAAAACGGGCGCCTGTCGCGGGTTTGCGAGCAAACCGGCCCCGTTTTTTAACGCTCGTCGCTGCTCGTTTCTTTTTCCGCACTTTTCGCAAGGCGGAGACTGTTGTGCGCTCCGCGCAACGATGATTTATTACGATTCGAATTCCTCTATACTCAAATTTAGCAAGCCTCCGCGGGCGGAGGCTTCGGCCCGCGCGGCGCCACATAGCGCCGCAGTGTTGCGGCGGGTAGATAATACTCCGCCTCGGCAATCGCGAATAAAATTGGCTTTGTTCTCGGCTTAATCGTTCTTCGGCTGCGCCTTGGATACTTCGCCTCGGAAAAAATGCAAACGAGCTTGCTTTTTTCTCTCGGCTTATTCGTATCTTTGCGGCCCTATGTACAGTTTTTCGCGTTATAAGGAACAATATCGGGCCAATCTGAAACTGGCCCTGCCCGTCGTGTTGTCGCAGGTGGGGCAAATTCTGGTGCAGTTCGCCGACAACGCCATGGTGGGACAGTTCGGCGGCGACGATCCGCTGCCGCTGGCCGCCGTGTCGTTCGGCGGCGCGGTCTTCTTCATCCTCTTCGTCACCGGAATGGGGCTGACGCTGGGGCTGACCCCGCTCGTGGGCGAGCGGTTCGCGCAGGGCGACAAGCGCGGTGCGGCGGATTATCTCAAAAACGCCATGATCTTCTACTCCGTGCTGGGTTTTCTGATCGCCGCCGTGCAGCTGGCCGTCATTCCGCTCATGTATCGCATGGGACAGCCCGCCGAGGTGGTCGACCTGGCGATTCCCTATTACAGGCTCATGGCTTTCAGTATGCCGGCCGTCATGCTCTTCTTCGCGTTCAAGCAGTTTCTCGAAGGGGTGGGCAACACCGTCGTGTCGATGGTGATCGTCGTCGGATGCAACCTGATGAACGTCGTGCTGAACTGGGTCTTCATCTTCGGACATTGCGGTTTCGAAGCGATGGGAGCGACGGGCGCGGGCGTGGCGACGCTCATTTCGCGCATCGCCATGCCGCTCGTCGCCATTTGGTATTTCTACCGCCGCAAGCGTCTGCGCGAGTATGCCGCGCTGCTGCCCGAAGTGCGTTACTCGCGCCGCTCGGTGCGGCAGCTGGTGCGCATGGGCGTGCCGATTTCGGGACAGATGTTCCTCGAAGCGTCGGCCTTCGTGCTGACGAGCATCATGATGGGGTGGTTCGACGCCGTGGCCATCAGCGCCAACCAGATCGCGCTGACGATGGGCAATTTCGCCTTCATGATCGTCACGGCCGTAGGCGCGGCGACGACGATCCGTATTTCGCATTGCTACGGCGCGCGGCGGTTCGACGAACTGGGTCTGGCGGCCAGGGCGGCGCTGCATATCGTCATCGCGTGGAACCTCTTCGCCGCCGTGGTGTTCGTCACTTTACGGCAGACGATTCCCTATATTTTCACCATCAACGCCGAGGTGGTGTCGCTTGCCTCGTCGATGCTCGTCCTGATCGCCCTCTACCAACTGCCGGACGGCATCCAGAACATCTCGGTGGGGGTGCTGCGCGGCGTGCAGGACGTGAAGATCATCATGCCGCTGGCGTTGACCGCCTACTGGGTGCTGAACCTGCCGGTGGGGTATCTGTGCGGGTTTACGCTGGGGCTGGGGCCGTGGGGGCTCTTCATCGGCTATTTCGTGGGGCTGACGACGGCCGCCGTGCTCTATCTGCTGCGCATCCGGCGGGACGTGCGGATGCTACGGCAATCCGGTTCGGTCCGCCCGTAGCGCGTCCGTCTAAACCGAGGTCAGCGGCATGGCGGCCCCGTTTCTGGGAGGGGGGTAAATTCCCGTGTCGTATCGATCCGCCGTGCATTGAATCCGTCGTTCCGTCCGATGCGGTAGATGCTTCCGCAGATGAAGAGCAGCGTGACGGAGAGCAGCGCCAGAATCGCGAAGATGAGCGTCAGCCGCGTGCGTTGCGGCAGCGCGTGGAGGTAAAGGTCGAAATGCTCGCCCTGACGACGGGCCCATGTGCCGATGCGGCGGAGGTTTTCTTTCATGCGTTCGGATTTTTCAGAGTCGCCTGCGTTCGGGGCATATTGCCGCCGAGCGCTCCGATACGCTTGCAAAAGTAGGCAATACGGATTATATATGATACGAGCAAAGGCGTAAGAACTGTTCCGGCCGGCGCGTTTGGTGTTCCGTTCGGTCGGGCGGAGGCGATCCCTGCCGGTTCCCGCCGGAACGCGCGGATGAAACGGCTGCGGCCGTGCCGATGCGGGCGCGAAGCGACGGGGATTGCGGAAAGAAATTGCGATTCCGTCGAAAAATGATTATATTTGCAGATAAAACACGAAAGAATGTCCTGCAATTGTAAAAACAGACCGGAGATCGGCCGCGGCGCCGCCTTCTGCAACTGCGGAGAGGAGTGCCGCGCGACCGTCTGCGAAGGGTGCTTCAAGCTCCATGAGACGCAGTGGCTCGCCGATTATCCCGATCATGTTCCGACCGACATATTCGAGGTGCGCTTCAAGAACACGCGCCGTTCCTTCTATCAGAACGTCAACAACCTTCCGCTCGAAACGGGCGACATCGTCGCCGTGGAGGCCTCGCCGGGGCACGACATCGGCATCGTCTCGCTTACGGGCGACATGGTGGCCAAGCAGATGAAGCGCACGGGGTTCAATCCCTACAACGGGGAGTTCAAGAAGATCTACCGCAAGGCCAAGCCCTACGACATCGAACGCTGGCAGGAGGCCATTGCGCTCGAACACGAGACGATGATCCGCTCGCGGCAGATCGCCGCCGACATGGGGCTGAACATGAAGATCGGCGACGTGGAGTATCAGGGCGACAAGATCAAGGCGATCTTCTACTACATCGCCGACGAGCGCGTCGATTTCCGCGAACTGATCAAGGTCTTCGCCGAGCAGTTCCACATCCGCATCGAGATGAAGCAGATCGGTGCACGGCAGGAGGCGGGCCGCATCGGCGGTCTGGGAGCCTGCGGCCGCGAGCTGTGCTGCGCGTCGTGGATTTCGAGCTTTTCGAGCGTCACGACCAACACCGCGCGGATGCAGGAGTTGTCGCTCAATCCGCAGAAACTGGCAGGGCAATGCTCGAAGCTCAAATGCTGTCTGGCCTACGAATACGATACCTATGCCGATGCGCGGCGCGATTTCCCGCGCGTGAAGGAGCCTTTGCAGGCGCTCGACGGCGAATATTACCTCGTCAAAAGTGATATTCTGGCGCGCACGATGCAGTTCAGCAGCAGCAAGGATGCGCTGGTGAACGTCACCACGCTTTCGGTCGAGCGCGTGAAGGAGATACAGGCGCTCAACCGTGCCGGCAAGAAGGTCGACCGGCTGCTCGCCGAGCAGGACGTTCCGGCCGCCGCGGAGGAACCGACCTATCGTTCGGAGGAGGACAGCATCACCCGTTTCGACGGCAAGCGCCGCAACAACAAGCGCCGTCGCGGCGACCGGAAGGGCCCGACGCGCGACAGGGCGGCCGAAGGCGCTGCGGGAGCGGAGGTCGCAGCCGGACCGGAAGCCGGCGCTTCGGATCGGGGACAACGGGGTGCGTGTCCCGTCCGCAATCCGCAAAAAGGCGGCGGTTCGGTCAGCGGCGGCGGTGAAAACGGTGCGTCGCAGGGCGGCGAACGGCCGCGCGGGGAGCGTCGCTCCGGACGTCGCGGAAACGGCGGCCGCAACGGTGAAAACCGCGGCGGTGAAGGTCGCAACGGCGACGGTCGCGGCGAGCGCAGCCGGCAGGGCGGCCGCTCCAATCGCGGCGGCAGTCAGGGAAATGCCAACCGTCCGGCGTCGGGCCCTTCGGGGGAGAACGGCGGCGGCAAGGGCGATAAGGAGTAATGGACCGAAACGGGACGGGCGCGGATGCGTCCGTCGCTGGACGAATCCGCCTGCAAGGGCGGATTCTTGACTGAGAGGCGCAGATGAAAGGGGCGAAACGGATTCTTCGTGCGGGATTGCTGCTGGCGTTGCTGCCGGCGGCCGGTTGTCTTTCGCCGCATCGGAGTGCGGTGGCCGATGTCGATCCGCTCGGATGGCGGGAGGCCGCGGAGGTGCGTTTTCCGAATGCCGATACGCTCGCGGTATGCGACCTGTGGCTCGTCGTGCGTTACGACGCGGCCTTCGCGGGCGGGCCGGTCGATCTGGAAGTGACGACCGTCGCGCCCGATTCGCTCCGCGCGACGGAGCCTTTCACGCTGCGGCTCGCCCCCTCGCGCGGGCCGTCGCCGCTGCTGTGCGATACGGCGGTGCTCTACCGGCGGCGTGCGGTGCTGCGCTGTGCGGGCGACTACCGGATGACGATCCGTCCCTGCCGTCCGGTACGCGGCATCGAGGCCGTGGGGGTTACGATTGAAAAAAGCATTTGACGATCATGGGAAAAGATAAGTTGAAGAAATTCGCCGAGAACAAGACGTTCCGCTGCCTCGTTCAGCCCGAATTCGACGAGATTTTCGGCAAGGATCATCCGCTCAAAGGGCGCTGGCACGCCGATTTCTTCCGCAACGACCGCCCGATCGTGCTCGAACTGGGGTGCGGCAAGGGCGAGTATACCGTCGCGCTGGCGGCCGACGATCCCGCGCGCAACTACATCGGGGTGGACATCAAGGGCGCGCGCATGTGGCGCGGCGCGAAGACCGCCACCGAGCAGGGGATGGACAACGTGGGATTCCTGCGCACGCGCATCGAGTTCATCACGTCGTTTTTCGCGCCGGGCGAGGTGTCCGAACTGTGGATCACCTTCCCCGATCCGCAGCTCAAAACGCGGCGTGCCAAGAAACGTCTCACCGCACCGCCCTTTCTGGCCTGCTATGCGCAGCTGCTCGCACCGGGCGGCTGGATCAACCTCAAAACCGACTCGCAGCACCTCTACCGCTATACGGGCGAGGTGATCCGCCGCTGCGGACTGCGCTGCGCGGTCTCGAATCCCGACATCTACGGTACGGGATACGCCGACAAGGTGCTTTCGATCAAGACGGCCTACGAACAGATGTTTCTCGATCGCGGCCTGCCGATCACCTATACCCGCTTTACGCTGGACGACACCGTGCGCTTCGACTGGTTCGACTGGGAGGAGGACGACAAGCTCAAATGCGAGAAGGACTGCGAGGAGGCGCGCAGGAGGTGAACGCTGCGGAGTGGGCGGGAGGGCTTCGCGCCCGGCGGCTTTCCGTCCGGCGTGGCGCGCAGGACGGCTTCCCGCCGTGCTCCTGAAACGTTGAACCCGACGAGTTGAACCGAAATTTGAGAAACAGACTGATATTCGGAGCGGCCGTATTGCTGCTGGCTGCCTGCGGCGGGGAGTATACGCCCCGCACGGGCGACCTGCTGTTCCAGCTCACGGCGGCGGAGGGGATGACCGATGCCATCGTGGCGGCGACGGAGCGCGGCGAGGCCGTGACCTTCTCCCATGTGGGAATCGTCGAAGCGACGGCCGGCGGCGCGTTCGTCGTCGAGGCGGTCGATACGAGCGTGCGGCGCACGCCGCTCGGGGAGTTTCTGGCCCGTTCGGCGCGGCGCGGCGGGCGGCCGATAGCAGCCGTCGGACGGGTGCGCGGTGCGGACAGCACGGTGGTGCAGCGTGCGTTGCGACGTGCGCACGAGCGGCTGGGACTTCCCTACGACGACGAGTTTCTGCCCGCCAACGGCAAACTCTATTGCAGCGAGCTGGCGTGGGAGTGCTTCGTGGCGGCCGACGACTCGACGCATCTGCTCCGGAGCCGGCCCATGACCTTCCGCACGGCCGACGGCGAGCTGCCGGCCTATTGGTCGGAGCACTTCGCCGCGCTGGGGATGCCCGTTCCCGAAGGCGTGGCGGGAACCAATCCCAACGACATGGCGCACGATCCGGCCGTCGAGATCGTATGGCGTTACTACGACGAATAGTCGCGCAGCCCCGTAATCCTGAAACTGCCTGCTGAATAAAGGAGACTTTTACTCGTTTGCTGCCCGTGCCGTCGCTTCCGGCGTGCGGCAGAAGTTCGGAAGCGCCGGCAGGCAGCACGGGTCGCTGCGGAACTTCGGAATCCGGCCGTGTTCTTCTGGATCGGCGCATCGGATGTCTCGTTCCTGCTGCCGCTGCTCGACTGGCGGCAGCGCCAGGCGGAGTGCCGACGGAGCGAACGAAGGGGCGTCCCGCATGGGATGCCCCTTCGTTTTACGGTGGCGGGATCGTTATCGGTCGGCGTAGAGCGCCTGCGCCAATGCATCCAGTCCCGCTTCGCCCGGGAGTTCCGGATAGGCCGCTCGCAATGCACGGGCGAATTCGTCGGCCGTCCCGTTTGCGGCCAGCAGTCGTTTCACGCATTCCAGATAGTCGATCTTGAAGCGCACGGCTTCGGCCCCGGCCGCTCCGCCGTGTCCGCCGATGAAGAGCTCGGCGCCCGATGCGAGCGCCCGACGGGCCTCGGCGATCTCGGCGTCGACGGCTGCCGGCGAGGAGATTTGCAGGGAATTCGCGTGTACCTTCGCAGGAGCCCAGTGGGTGTAGCAGACCTTGCCGCCGATGAGGATGCTCGCGGCGGGAAAGTCGGTCGCGGCGCCGCGGTCGAAACGGAACGGAATCCCCGCCCACCGCTGCGTAGTGCCGAAGGCCACTTCGTCCGTCGCTCCCGTCGGTCGATCGACGATCGCGTCGCCGAAGGTCTGCGCGAAGTTCCGCATCATGCCGTCGTAGACCGCATCCTTCGTGAAGGCGGGCATCCCTGCGGGCATGACCGTCGCGTGGTCGCCTGTCCCGCCCACATGGTAGTCGGCGATGCGCGCTTCGACGGGCTTGTCGAGCGCGTCGAGGTAGGCGTCGTATTCGGCGACGTTTTCGCGGAACAACGGCTGTTCCAGCGTGACGACCGCCTGCGTTCCCTCGACGATGTAGCTTGCGTCGCCGAGTGCGTCGTTGGTGTGGTAGACATGCAGTCTGAAATTGTCGAAATCGTGCGTTTCGAATGTTCCTTTCGTCTGTGCCATAGCTGTAATCGTTAACAATGTCGATAAAATAGCGAATCTCTTTTTCATCTTGTCCGGATTTATAGGTTCCGAAAAGTTATTCGGTTACTTTTCAAGTGCAAATATAGTCCGACGGATCGTACGTGTCAAGTAGATACTCGAATGTCAGATAGTTACCTCCGGGTAACGATCGCTGGGCGTGAACGGATTGACTGGCGAATTTTTTTTGGATTTTTTCCGCCTCCCGCAAAAACGCCCCGATCGCCGTCACCCGGTGCTTTTCGCGGTGCCTGATCTTTCGATGCTTTTGGATCAAGCCAAAACGCAAGAAAAATTTCTCGATCGATGCTTCGGGAAGCGCCCCGATCCTTCGATTCGGCGTTTTTTATTTGCGGCGTAAAGTAGTTTTACTTACTTTTGTAAACCGGAGCGGGGCAGCCGGTCGGCGTGGCGGCGCGGGTTCGTCGTGCGGTAGGGCTGCCGATAATCATGAAACGAATACAGACTATGGACAGAACGACCGTACAGGACGCCCTGAACCCCGATTGCCCGATCCGCAACGTGTTGGCGCGTATCGGCGACAAGTGGTCGCTGTTGGTGATCGTCACGCTGAGCGGTGCGCGGACGATGCGTTTCGGCGCATTGCAGCGGGCGATTCCCGACATTTCGCAGAAGATGCTGAGCGTGACGCTGCGCACGCTCGAAGAGGACGGTTACCTCACGCGGCAGGTTTATCCCGAAGTTCCGCCGCGGGTGGAGTACAGCCTTACGTCCCGCGCGCAGTCGCTGCTGGCGTGCATCGATCCGCTCGTCGCATGGGCCAATGCGAATATGGCCGATATTCTCAACGACCGCAAGACTGCGCGCGGGGAGCGGTGACGAGACGGCGCGATCCGTTCCGGTGCGGAACCGGCGACCGGCGAACCGCGACGCCCCGCCCTGCTGCAAGAAATAGCAGCAGGGCGGGGCGTCGCGTTCCGGGGTGTGCTGTACTCGAAATGCCTTCCGCAGTTACCGCTGCCGGAACTCGAAGGTGAACTGGTTGCCCTCCTCCGTGAGCCAGGCGTGCTGCCGCGTCGTGGGCGAGAGGGCGAACAGGGGCGAATAGGTCATCACGCGCACCGTGCGGCCGTCGGGGAGAAATTCCAGAATGCGGATCCAGCCGTCGCCGCCGTTGCCCTCGTACCCGCCGCCCATCGACTGCGAGTCGAAGAGCATCTGGTGGACGGGACGGCCTGCGCTGTTGGCATCCGTGCGGAATCCCCAGCCCGATACGTGGCCGCAGAGCACCAGTTCGATGTTCGAGGCGGGGTAGACGAGTTTCCGCCAGATCGCTTCGCCCTGATTGGCGTCGGGCAACTCCTGTTTGAATTTGGTGATCTTGCCGTTTTTGACTACCGGCTCGTAACTGGTGACGCGCACCGGATCGCCCGCGATGCGTTCGCTCTCGGCGTTGAGGTAGGAGTGCGTCATCAGCACTACGCGGTGATTGCGGTACTCTTCCAGCCCCACGATGCGGCGCGCCCAGCCGATCACCGTGTCGCGGGGTGCGAATTCGAGGTTGAGGAAGAGGTAGTCGATCCCTTCGGGGCTCCGCAGCTCGAAGGCGGCGTTCTCGACGGCGTGATTGCCCTGTGCGTCCAGACCGTACTGGCTGAGCATCCGCCGGTTGAGGGGGTTCTTGTCGACGGGGAAATATTCGCCGATATGGGTGCGGCGGTCGCCCGTGCGCGTGTAGGTGTAGTCGTGGTTGCCGGTGGCCGTCATGTAGGGAACTACTCCGTCCAACTGCGAGAAGGCGCGGGCCGTAGCCTCCCACTGCTTGTGCGACGACTGGTCGCCCGAGTAGCCGTTGCTGATGCGGTCGTTCTGCTCGACCAGATCGCCCACGCAGAGCACCAGTTTGGTGTTGAGCGCTTCGGCGTGTGCGGCGATCCAGCTGGTCATGATCTCCATGATCGGCTGGTTGCATGCCTTTTTGGCGTAGCCTTGCAGGTCGGGAAGCAGGACGACGGTCCACGAATCGGGATCGGAGAGGGCGGGTTCGCTGAATTTCTCCTGTGCCTGTGCCGGCACGAGGAGTGCTCCGAACAGTGCTGCGAGCAGCAGCCGGGCGAGGAAAACTCTTCTGAACATGGTTTTATCGGTTTGTAGTGGGTTTCGACAGGGTTTCCGGTCGCACGATCGCCGCGGCGGTTACGCCACGCTCTGCATCTCGATGAGCTTGGAGTAGATGCCGCCGCGCGCCATCAACTCCTCGTGCGTACCCTGCTCGGCGATGCGTCCGTGGTCGATGACGATGATCTTGTCGGCGTTGTGCACCGTGGAGAGCCGGTGGGCGATGACGATCGACGTGCGCCCCTTCAACAGCGAGTTGAGCGCATCCTGCACCAGCTTTTCGCTCTCGGTGTCGAGTGCCGAGGTCGCCTCGTCGAGGATCAGGATCTCGGGATTTTTCAGCACCGCGCGGGCGATCGACAACCGCTGCCGCTGGCCGCCCGACAGTTTCATGCCGCGGTCGCCGATGTTGGTCTGGTAGCCCTTGTCGGTCTCCATGATGAAGTCGTGGGCGTTGGCTACCTTGGCCGCGGCGACGATCTCGTCGTGCGTGGCGTCGAGTTTTCCCAGCGAGATGTTGCCCTCGATCGTATCGTTGAAGAGGATCGTATCCTGTGCTACGACGCTCATGTGGGCGCGCAGGCTCTCCTGCGTGTAGTTGCGGATCGATGTGCCGTCGATCAGGATGTCGCCGCCCTGGATGTCGTAGAAGCGGGGAATCAGTTCGCTGAGCGTCGACTTGCCGCCGCCCGAAGGTCCTACCAGCGCCACGGTCTCGCCCTTGCGGATCGTGAAGCTCACGCCGTCGATCACCTCGCGGTTGCCGTCGTAGGAGAAGCGCACGTTGCGGAATTCGATCCCTTCGTGCAGGCCGTCGAGCGTGCGGGCGTCGGGGGCGTCGGGCACCTCGGTTTTGGTGTCGAGCAGCATGAGGATGCGCTCGCCGGCGGCGACGCCCTGGTTGATGTTGGCGAACTGGTCGATGAACGAACGCACGGGGCGCGTGATCTGCGAGAACATGGCGATGAAGGCCACGAACTCGCCGGCGTTGAGCGAGCGGTTGATGACGAGCATACCGCCGAAGACGAGGATCACGCCGACGGCCGAGATCCCCAGAAACTCGCTCATGGGCGATGCCAGCTGCTGGCGGCGCGCCATCGAGAGGAGCAGCCGCGAGAACTCGGCGTTGATGTCGTAGAATTTCTGGCGGATGTAGTTCGTGGCGTTGTAGCCCTTGATGAGCTTCACGCCCGACAGCGACTCGTCCAGGACGCTCACCATGTCGCCCATGCGCTGCTGGCTCTGCATGGCGGGGTGGCGCAGTTTCTTGACGATGCTGCCGATGATGAGTGCCACGAGCGGCAGGAAGAGGATCGAGAAGACCGACAGTTCCCACGAGATGGAGAACATCGCCACCAGATAGCCGATGATGAGGAACGGTTCGCGGAAAGCTACTTGCAGCGTGTTGGTGATGCAGAACTGCACGACCATCACGTCCTGCGTGATGCGCGACATGATGTCGCCCTTGCGCTGCTCGCTGAAAAATCCGACGTTGAGGTTGATGACGTTGTCGAACAGTTCGTTGCGCATCCTTTGCAGCGTGCGCGTGCGCATGTTCTCGACCGTCCATGCCCCCAGGTAGCGGAAGGTGTTCGACAGCAGGTTCATCAGCACCGTGACCGTGGCCAGCAGAATGAGCACGTACATGGGGTTGTACTCGCCGAAGACCGAGGTGTAGGCGTAGCGCAGCCATGCGCTGAGCGACGCCTCGTCGAAAGCGAATTCGGGACGGACGTAGAGCGGCTCGAAACGGAACTCGGGGTCGAACATCGCCTGGATGATCGGGATGAGCATGATGTAGTTGACCGTATTGAACAGCGCGTGGAGGATCGAGTAGATGAAATAGGGGACGGCGTATTTGCCGATGGGGCGCACGAACGTGAGCAGGCGGAGATATATCTTGAACATGTGAGGTCGAAATCTTCGTTTGTCCGCAGACCCGATACGGACGTGCCCTTCGAAGGGGGTTCCGCCGATCGTTTCGCCGGTCGGGCCGCGATGGTTTTTCCGTGTGCAAAGATAGAAATAAAATTCGGATTCCCGCCATTCGGGTCTTCTTTTCAGCCGCTTCGCCGTTCTTTGCGGTGTTTTTCGATCGGCGGAACGGTTGAAATCGGAATAATTTTCCTAAATTTGCCGACTGAACCGTTGATTCGTAAAATCTTTCGATATATGAAGTTCAAGGAGTACAAAGGACTCGATCTGCCGCAGCTGGCGGCCGACGTGCTGGCACAGTGGGATGCGGAAGACACCTTCCACAAGAGCATTTCGACGCGCGAGGGGCATCCGGCATTCGTCTTTTACGAGGGGCCGCCCTCGGCCAACGGACTGCCGGGCATCCACCACGTCATGGCGCGCACGATCAAGGACATCATCTGCCGCTACAAGACGCAGCAGGGCTATCTGGTGCACCGCAAGGCGGGATGGGACACCCACGGCCTGCCCGTCGAGCTGGGCGTGGAGAAGAAGCTCGGCATCACGAAGGAGGATATCGGAACGAAGATTTCGATCGAGGAGTACAACCGCACCTGCCGCGAGGCGGTCATGGAGTTCACGGGAGTGTGGGAGAACCTGACGCGCCGCATGGGCTACTGGGTCAACATGGACGATCCCTACATCACCTACGACAACAAGTATATCGAGACGCTGTGGTGGCTGCTCAAACAGCTCTTCGACAAGGGGCTGCTCTACAAGGGCTACACCATCCAGCCCTACTCGCCGGCGGCGGGTACGGGTCTCTCGACCCACGAGCTGAACCAGCCGGGCTGCTACCGCGACGTGAAGGACACGACCTGCACGGCGCAGTTCCGCGTGGTGCGCGACGAACGCAGCGAACGCTTTTTCGAGGGCGTCGAGGGCGAGCTCTACTTCCTGGCCTGGACGACGACGCCGTGGACGCTGCCGTCGAATACGGCGCTGGCCGTAGGCCCCGCGATCGACTATGTGCGCGTCAAGTGCCGCAACCCCTATACCGACGAGGCGCAGACCGTCATTCTGGCGCGCGAGCTGGTGCCGTCCTACTTCACCAAGAAGATGGAGGGAACGTTCGAGGTCGAGGATCGTGTTTACAAGGGACCCGAGTTCGAGGGCGTCCGCTACGAGCAGCTGCTCCCGTGGGTGCGGCCGATGGGCGATGCCTTCCGCGTGATCGTGGGCGACTACGTGACCACGACCGACGGTACGGGTATCGTGCATATCGCCCCGACGTTCGGTGCCGACGACAACCGCGTGGCCAAGCAGGCGGGTATCGCGCCCCTGTTCGTGATCGACCGCGCGGGTAAGGAGCAGCCTATGGTCGACCGCACGGGCAAGTTCTTCCGCATCGAGGAGCTCGATCCGGCCTTCGTGGAGCGGTATGTCGACGCCGGGAAATACGGCGAGTATGCGGGCCGTTACGTGAAGAACGCCTACGACGATACGCTCGCGCCCGACGCGCCGACGCTCGACGTGGACATCGCCGTGGCGCTCAAAGGGGCGGGCATGGCTTTCAAGATCGAGAAGCACGTCCACTCCTATCCGCACTGCTGGCGCACGGACAAACCGGTGCTCTACTATCCGCTCGACTCGTGGTTCATCCGGACCACGGCGCTGCGCGAGCGGATGATCGAACTCAACCGCACGATCCGCTGGATGCCCGAATCGACCGGTACGGGCCGCTTCGGCAAGTGGCTCGAAAACCTCGTCGACTGGAACCTTTCGCGCTCGCGCTACTGGGGAACTCCGCTGCCGATCTGGGCTACGGAGGATCACGGCGAGCTGAAGTGCATCGGGTCGGTCGCCGAGCTGAAAGCCGAGATCGACCGTTCGGTCGAGGCCGGCTTCATGTCCGAGAATCCGCTGAAGGATTTCGCCGAGGGCGATTTCAGCAAGGAAAATTACGCTAAATTCGACCTGCACCGTCCGTATGTCGATCAGATCGTGCTCGTGTCGAGTCGGGGCGAGCGCATGATGCGCGAGCCGGACCTGATCGACGTGTGGTTCGACTCGGGAGCCATGCCCTACGCGCAGGCGCATTATCCGTTCGAAATCGACGGAGAGGAGTTCCGTCGGGTTTACCCGGCCGATTTCGTGGCCGAGGGCGTCGATCAGACGCGCGGCTGGTTCTTCACGCTGCATGCGCTGGCCACGATGCTGTTCGACAGCGTCGCTTTCCGGCATATCATCTCGAACGGACTGGTGCTCGACAAGAACGGCAACAAGATGAGCAAGCGGTTGGGCAACGCCGTCGATCCGTTCGAGGTGATCGAGAAGTAC
>ERZ825324.3261-NODE-3261-length-15422-cov-3.031626_pt1 | contig 15422 bp, 12 predicted proteins | sample MGYA00519859_ERZ825324 | MGnify/ENA primary metagenome ERZ825324 (study PRJEB31778, sample SAMEA3449198) | human gut metagenome | biome: human gut; feature: human-associated habitat; material: faeces | place: United Kingdom | collected 2010/2012 ... | reverse complement strand
TGGGTGAAGGAATAGTGACATTCCTCCGGTTTTTTTCTGTAAAGGTCGTTCACTTTACATTCCTCCTGTATAAATATTAATTCCACTACGGGATATCCCGTGCCGCCAGCTGGCGGAGGCTGGGATGCCGCTCACCTCTTGCTGCTCTTGCGCCGCTCCTCCCATGCCTCCTGCGCCTCACGCAGGTGCTCGGCCAGCGAGTGGCTGGAGCGGAAAGCAAACAGGAAGTTGTTTTTCTCCCGCAGCTCATCCTGACGGCTGCGGATATGGGATTTCAGGCGCTCGAACTTGATGTCCACCTCGTTCTCCTGGGCGAACTTACGGATGCGGGTGACCAGGTGTGCGGAGTAGACCACGTCGATGGTGAACACGCCGAAGAAGTATCCGATGACAAAAGAAAACGCCAGATTCTCCGACAGCCACCGCAGCGCATTCAGAATGTAGGGGTGTACCAGAAAGTAATATCCCGCGCTGGCCGCCGCCCAGATCAGGGAGAACTGCGGGCAGATGAGGCCCTGGATGTTTCCCCACTGGCTGCTGTAATCCCACAGGCGGATGTGCATGAACTTCAGGGACACGATACCGGCGATGTACTCGATGACCGTCATGCTCACCGCCATGCCCAGAAACATCAGCAGCTTGCCGCCCGTGGTGTTGACCTTATGGGCGTCGCCGATATAGGCCAGCACAAACAGGATGCACAGGCCGAAACCGTACAGCGGCACGTAAGGGCCCACGCAGAAGCCCGGATTGATCCACTTCCGCTCCGGATTGGCGCCGGAGATGAAGCGCCGATAGAACAGCTCCAACACCCAGCCCAGCACGGAGCCGATGAAAAACAGATACGCCAACGTCAAAAACAGATTCATATACTTTCTATCCTCTTACTTTTACTCTCTTCCGCGTTCCGCCGCCAATACCACATGGCGCATCAGCACGGCGGATGTCACCGCGCCCACGCCTCCGGGTACCGGCGTGATGGCATCCACCACGGCGGACACGGCGTCAAATTCCGCGTCGCCCACCATAGCGTTCCGCGCCGCATCCCAGCTCACGGACACATCGATCACCGTCTGGCCAGGTCGGACGTGAGATGCCGTCAGGCTCCCCGCCGCACCGGCCGCCGACACGATGATGTCCGCTCCGCGGGTGACGGCAGGCAGGTCCGCCGTAGCGGTGTGGCACACCGTCACCGTGGCATTCCGCGCCAGCAGAAGCATGGCCGCAGGCCGTCCCACCACAGGAGAGCGGCCGATGACCACCGCCCGCTTTTCGGCGCAGGCCACGCCGTAATGCTCCAGCAGTACCGTCACCGCCTCCGCCGTGCAGGGGGCGAAGCCCAAAGGCCGGCCCAGATACACACCGGCGGCGGAGGTGCCGGTCATGCCATCCACATCCTTTTCCGGGGCAAGCGCCTCCTGGACCCTGCGGTCATCGAACCGCTTTGGCAGGGGCCGGAAGATCAGGCACCCGTGAACCGATGCATCCCCATTGATCTGCCGGATCACATCCAGCAGTTCCTCCTGCGTAACATCTTCCGCCAGATGGAACTGCCGCACCTCCACGCCAACCTTACCGCACCGGGTGACGATCCCCTTTTCATAAGAAATGTCATCCTCCCGCGCGCCGACCCGCACCACAGCCAGCGTGGGCACGATGCCCTTTTCCTTCAGCGCGGCACAGCGCGCGGCGTTTGCTTCGTTCATGGCGGCCACCACGGGCGCACCCTTCAAGATCTGAGCCATTTTCTTCTCCCCTCACTCATTTGATACAGTCTGATAGACCGTGTCAGCCTGCGGCACAAACTCGGCCAGCAGCTGTTCCGCTCTGGCCTCCAGCGCATCCGCATGAGCTTTGTCTGCCATCAGGCGGGTGTTGACCTTCACGTTCAGCCCCGCCGCCTGCATGGCTGCCTTGCAGAACAGCGCCGCGCATCCGGCATCGGAACGGGCCAGCACGCTGCCCTTTTCGGCGTACTCTGCGGCCAGTGCGATGCCCTCACCGCAGGCAGTCATCACCTCCAGCGGCACGGCGCAGGCTCTGTCCAGTGCCTTTTCCAGCACCGCGGCCTTGTGGGCCTGCTGTTCCGGGGTCTCTTTCGGCAGCTTGTAGGCTGCTGCCACGGGCAGAAAGGCCTCCGCGTCGGCCTGCACCAGCGCTTCCAGCCGCCTGCGCAGGGCTTCCGCCCGGGCATTCAGGGTTCGGAGATCCGCCTCCACCGCCGCGTACTTCTTTTTGCCCACGGTCAGGCTGCCCACCATATTGCCCAGGGCCACGCCGGCCGCGCCCACAAGGGCCGCTGCACCGCCGCCGCCCGGGACCGGGGCTTTGCTGGCAAGGCTCTCCAAAAAGCCCTCACAGCTCGATTTTGTCAGTTCCACGATAGATTCCTCCCTCAGTGATGAACGCGTCCAGCCGCTGGTCGTGTTCGTCCAGAGCGGCGTGGGGGACGCGCTGTGCTTCAAACGCAATGCCCAGCTTCACCGCACGGGTGCAGCGGGGCAGGTAGCGGTCGTAGTAGCCTTTGCCCATCCCCACCCGGCCGCAGGCGGCGTCAAAGGCGGTGCAGGGCACGAAAATCAGATCCAGTGCCTCCGGCGGCAGGATCTCTGCCCGGCTCAGGATGGGGGTGCGGATGCCGTAGGCCCCTGCCTCCCAGCCATCCTCGCCGGGCACAGCCGCGGTCAGGCTGAAATTTTCCCCGCAGACGGGATAGGCCAGCGTTTTGCCCAGGCCCCGGGCCGTCTCGGCCAGGGTGGCCAAATCGGCCTCGCCGCCAAAGGCTGCGTAAAGCAGGATGGTCCGGGCCTGCCGGAAGCAGGGGAGCGCCGCCAGCCGGGCGCAGAGAGTTGCATTGGCAGCGGCACGGGTCTCCGGTGCCAGTGCCCGGCGGGCCGCAATGCCCGCTTTGCGCTGAACCTGTTTCTCTTCCGCAAGGGTCATGCGGCTTCCTCCGTTCTTCCGGGCGGTGCCCATGCAGACGATCTGCACAAAAAACACCCAGAATTTTTATAGGAATATAATAAGCAATGCGGGCTCAAAAAGCAAGCGTTTTTGTCGAAATTGCGGTGGAGGAAAGGCTGGCATTTTGTGATCATGGAAAAAAACCGTCCGGCCCAATGCGGGGCCGCGCTTTTTGGGAAAGAAACATCTCAGAGAGGGGGAAGCTGTATCGTCTCGCCTGCCGTCATGGCGGCCATGGGCAGCATCCTGACCAACAAGTACGCCGAGGGCCTGCCCGGCTGCGGGGGATTTTTATGCCGTGTTTTTTGTGCGTTCTTCACGAACTTTTGTGGGCGGCTTTGTGCAGAACCCAATAAAACAGGCGCAAATCTGTGATTTGTGTCCATTTGGACACTTGCGCGGACACGGGCATTTCTGGTAAAATATTTCTGATGAAAAAGAACCGGCTGTGAGCTTTTCCTCCCTGCTGTTTCCTGCACGGCAGAGAGGGGCGCAAAAACGGGAAACCGGCGGGAAATGGCCGCGGAAACGCGACATCTGTCCGGGAACGCGGAAAATGACGGAAAATGCCATAAAAATTCCCACCTCGATTTTGCGATCCGGGCTTGACAAGGCACCAGTTCCGATTCATAATTGTTCCATGGGAGAGCGCTGGAAAACCGCCCGGCGGCTGGGTGGAACGTGCCGCTCCCGGAATACCGGAAAGCGCCCGGGGAAATACGCTTGGAAAGAGAGGACGCGGTCTATGAAGCAGCTTTGGAAAAAGCTCGTGCTCTGCGTGCTGACGCTGGCCCTGTGCTGCAACCTGGTGCCCATGGCGTTTGCGGCGGACGCGAGCTATTACAACGTCTACTTGGAAGCACAGGGCGGTACATGTGATGTCATGCAGCTGTATGCCTACAAGTACGGCTCCAATTACCGGCTGACCAGTACGCCCACCCCCACCATGGAGGGCTATAAGTTTGATGGCTGGTACGACGATGTGGTGGGCGGCACCAAGATCACCACGCGGTACAACTTCAAGGACGATACCACCATCTACGCGCACTGGACGCCGACGGCCAAAAAGAACACCGCCACAGCCACTGCAGCCAAGACAACGACGACAGCACCGGCAGCCGCTGACACAGAGAAGAGCTGGAAGCTGAAAGACAACCTTGGCACGGTGTTGGTGGTCACAACGGTGGTCGCTGTCGTGGTTACCGTGGTCGCCGCACAGGGTTCCTGATGAATTTGCTTTTCTATTGAGTTTACTGAAGAAAGGAAAATTATTATGACGAACTATGAGCTCAAAATGCCCGCCAATTACGCAGCCATTGATGCAGAGGAGATGACCTATCTGGTTGGTGGTGAAACCACCGGCTGGCAGATGTTCAAGGATATCGGCACCCTGTTCAATTACATTGCCCGTGTCTTCTCCGCCGGCAGCTCCATCATCAACAACGTGGTCACCATCGTGGACACCGTCAAGAAGATCAATAGCTTCGTCCCCGATATGGGAAGCACCAAGAAGTAAATAAAACGCGCGGTTCAACACTGTGTAATCAAAGAGCACTCCGGGTTTCCTGCCCTGGGGTGCTCTTTTGTTGTAAAAATACAAAAAGATGTTTTGCAAAAGGAATAAATCATGAAAAGCAGGAATCGTGGCAAAGAATCTTAGGAAAATTGATTGAAAACAGGAAATATTGGTGCTATACTGATATTGATATCACTTATCTTTATAACGTTTTTTTCGTGGAAAAAGAACGAAAATGTTTTCGTGGATTGCGCCGCGCTTTGCAGAGGACGGCGATTGAGATAAATTGGGAATGGAATGAAAGACAAAGGCTTGCAGAAGACTTTGCGGAGGAATTATGTCAGAGCGGAAATTGCGGCGGATGAGCCGCACGGAGCTGATCGACGTCATCGACACGCTCCGGCAGGATGAGACGCCGCAGGAAACCGAGGCTTTGCGGCGGGTGGATGCGGAACGGAAGCGCCTGACCGAGCGGCGGCGTTTCTGGCAGGTGCTGCGCGGTACGGTGAGCACCCTGATCGTGGTGGCGGCCATTGCGGTGCTGCTGGCCACGCTGCTGCTGCCTGTGCTGCAGGTGTCGGGCGACAGCATGAACCCCACCCTGCAGGACCGGGACGTGATCCTGCTGGTAAAAACGGACGATTGGAAGACGGGCGACTTGTGTGGCTTTTACTGGCAGAACAAGCTGCTGCTCAAGCGCATCATCGGCGGGCCGGGCGATGTCATCTCCATCGACACCAAAGGTGTCGTGAGCGTCAATGGAGAGGTGCTCGACGAGCCCTATGTGGATGAGCTGGCGCTGGGCGAGTGCGACATCGAGTTCCCCTATCAGGTGCCGGAGAGCCGCTATTTTGTGATGGGCGACCACCGCGTCACCTCCATCGACAGCCGGAGTACGGTGATCGGCTGTGTCGAAAAAAGTCAAATCGTGGGCAAGGTCTTTTTACGCGTCTGGCCCTTGTCCGGTTTTTCGTTGATCCACTGAGGAAAGGAATCCATTATGGGAATGAAGAATCGCTTCCAGGAAGCCATTCAGAACGTCCAGCGGCAGCGTCATTTGGCCCGGCGTTCGGTGGCAATGGTTCTGGTGCTGGCGATGCTGACCGCCATGAGCGTCAGCTGGCGGCTGCATCAGGATGGCATCGCGCTTGCCGCCGATGACACGCGCTATTACTGCGGGAAAGAAGAACACAAGCATACCGACGATTGCTACATTGAGGGCACCGAGCCGATCTGCGGCTATGAAGAGGGCGAAATCGTCGAAGAAACGATGGATTCGGCTGATGACGCAGGGGACGGTGACTCCAGCGCTGCGGACTGGGACGAAGCCGGGAGCGAGCCGGAAAGTGAGCCCGACACGCAGGAAGAGCCGGAGCCGGAAGTGGTGCTGCACCACCACACCGCGGATTGCTACGAGGAAGAAGAGGTGCTGACCTGCGGCATCGAGAGCGACCACGTCCATCAGGATTATTGCTACGACCAGGAGACCGGCGAACTGCTCTGCACCGAGCATGAGCACACCGACGACTGCTATACCCTCGAAAAGGTTCTGGTCTGCGGCCAGGAAGAGGGCGAGCCGGAGAAAACGGATGACGGCGCCGCTCTGTACGACATGGACGAAAACAGCGCGGAGGAGAGCGATTCTGCCGAGGAACCGGAGACCGTAGCCGACCCGGAACCCGAAAAAGAAGCCACCAAACCCGAAACGGACGACGAGATCGACACGGGCTATACCGTCCACCACCACACCGCCGAGTGCTATGGCAAGGTGCTGATCTGCGGCAAGGAAGAGCACGAGCATACGGCCGCCTGCCTCGTCAACCCCAACGCCGAGATCGACGCGGAGTACGACGCCAAGACCCCAGACCGCACCAGCATGGATTGGGCCCAGGACATGGTGCTCGTGGCCCGGAGCCAGCTCGGCTATACCGAGAGCAAGGCCGACGTGGACGAGGACGGCAACGGCTACACCATGTATGCCGACCAGTATTATAAGGACAAGCCCATGGTGTATGCCGACTGGGACAGCACCTTTGTGGCCTACTGCCTGTACCACGCGGGCGTGCCGCAGGATATCATCCCCCAGTACGCCAGCATCAGCGCCCTGCGTGGCGAGCTTGCCCGCATGAACTCTGAATATTATACCGATGACCCGCAGGAGTTTGCCTCCATCCTGCCGGGTGATATCGTCATGTACAAAAATGCCGAGGGCCGCGAGACCATTGGCGTGGTGTCCGACGCGGCGGTGGACGAGGAGACCGATCTGACCACGGCCCTCACCGTCATTTCCGGCGATGTCGCCACCGGCTGCGAGTCCGACGGCGAGACCACCATCGACCAGGTGGCCGAGGTGAGCGTTGCGCTGGCCGATGTCACCAGCTTTGTGTCCGTCAATGCCGCGGAGGGGTATGGCATCAGCGATTTGATGGAGGAGGACGATGCTGCGCTGGTAGCGGAGGCAAAAAATCTGACGAATTGCATTACAAACGTAACCGCAACGGAAACATCTTATAAATCAGACGGAAAAGAGGGCTATAAGAGCAACCTCAAAATGGATTTTAAAATCCCCAAAGAGGGACTTGTTGCAGATGAGTATCAATATCTGTTTGAGCTGCCGGATGGTGTGGCTCTTGACTCCAGTGTGGCGGATAAGCTTTTGGGACAAGAGCTTGAGATCGCGGGAGAGGGCAGTGTAAAAGAGGGATATTTTAAATTTGTTAAAAAGGAAGATGGAACTTATGCGATCCTCCTGAAATTTAACAAAGAATATCTCGATCATACGACGACTGTCAGCGGCTATATCAATTTCTGGAGCGAATTTGGCGTTGGATATGAAACCAAAACGGGTACGGTAGAAATTCCGTTTAATGAGGAAACGAAGCTCGAAATTCCATCAAAGGAAATTAAGCATCCGGATAATGAAACGAATATCTACGATATTGGTGTAACCAAAAAAGGCTCTTATACAGAAGATGGCAAGCTGACCTATACGGTGAATATCGTCTCGAAGAAAGGCACGCCGGGCAAAGTCAACTATGAGGATGCCATCACAAATCTGGACGGCTTGACCCTTGGAGAACCGACCATTGTAGTGAAAGAGCGTACGGTTACAGAGACCCGCGCCAGTAAAGAAAACGAGTGGGGCAATAGTGATCCATCAGTCTGGGCGGCTACAACCGGCGATAAGCTGGATGGCACTGCAGACGGCAAGATCAGCGGTACACTCCCGAAGATGGAAACAGTGGTTTCAGACGATGGTTTGGTGCGTACCTATACAGAGTATCAAGTTACTTATACCTATGATGTAAAGAATCTGGGCGATAAGGATTATACTCTGAAAAATAAAGTATCGACGTCTTCTAGGAATGATAACGGCGTTGAAATCAAGAAAGATGCAGATAAAACTGTAGAAATCAACAATCAGTATACCCTCAAGAAGACGGCAAGCTACGAAGATGGTAAGATCAAGTGGACCATCACGTTCAATGAAAATAACCGTGACATCGCCGGTGCAGTCCTGAGCGACAGCATGACGGTAAACGGTACGAAGATTTCTGACGTGTTTGCTACGGCTGAGGACATTAAGATTGAGCCCAAAACAGGTTGGGAATATATCAAAGATGCAGGTGGCCAAATCACCGGTATCAAGTTTACTGCAGAAGACGGAAAAACAAACACCGAAAAATATAAGATCACCTATACCACGAAGCATGAGCAGACTGGTTCGGATTACAAAGTAAACAATACGGCTCATGCAGAGCTGCCCGGTGGCGGAAACATTGACACGGGTAAGGAGGTAACAGTCCCCAAGTACAACGTTGGAAAGTTTGCGGATGAGTCGAGTGTTACGGAAGAAAACAATAGCCTGACCATTCCGTGGAAAATGTCAATCGACTTTACCAATACGGCATCCATTGCCCAAGGAACTGCTTTCTGCGATAACGCTAAGATACGGGATACTCATTGGCTGACCAAAGCGCAGGCAGAGAAATTGGTAAAAAGCCTGCGATGGTCCGATACAGCATACACAAGTGGAAACCTGAGCGAGAGTGCCTCAGATACGAATGTGGATAAGGATGCTTTCCGGGTGGAGTTCTATACCAATGCCAGTTCGGTCAGTAGTGACTTAAGCGGTAAAAAGTCTGGTGTAGAACTATCTGAGCTTGCGGACGATGCCAAAATTTACGGATTCCGGATCATCGCGGCCAAGGATGTCACGCCGCCGGATGGCAAAAAGGTGCTGAAGATCAACTACAGTACAACGGCTGATATCTCGGATGTGAAAGATAAAGCTGAGTACCGAAATATCTTTGAAAATATCCCGTACAGCTACAATTATAGCAAATCGACCATCACCAAAACGGACGGTGAGGGCAAAACCGGGATATCGACTGTTATCAGTGATGACAACTCCATCACCTGGAAGATCAAAGTCAAGACCAACTCAGTCGGCCTCCATGAAAAACTCACGGTCAAGGATGTGCTGCCCGCAGGTGTTAAGCTCAAATCCATCCAGGTCAGCTTGCCCTATAACGGAAGTATTGGCCCGCTGGAATTTAGTGCAGATAATACGACGGTCACGGGAACTCGTAATAATAGAGATAAACTAACCGGTACTTATGATCCGAAAACGAATGTCTTGATCATGGTGCTGGAAAACCCTGATGGAAAGCTGAAGCCAGGCTTTACCTATGAGTTTACCGTCCGGTGCGAAGTCGTCTCCGACAAAGAGGGCGGCACAATTGCTCCAGGCATGACGTACGAGTTTGAAAACAAAGCTTCCGGCTGGTTTGATGCCCAGGAAGATGCCCCGATTGGGGAAGTTTCTCAGACGCAGAACTGGTCTCAAAAAGAAAACAAGACAGAAGTGGAGCCCCTGAGCAAGAGAGCACAATCGGCGGGTGACCAGTACGGCGGCCGAAAAATGAATTATACCGTGGCAATCAACCCGGATGGAGTGAACCTCCTGCAGGGAGAGAACAGCTCTACGCTTACCGTAACGGATATACTCTCCGTGCAAGTGCACCCGGATTATATCTGTTTGAAAGATGGAACAACGCTAACGGATGCATCATCTGTTGCAAAAGTAACTGTAAATGCGTCACTGGATGAAAAGAACATCGAGCTGTGCTATGCGAGCAAAGATGCAAATGGAAATCTGGTAGCGGGAAGTGCTGTCCAGGGCTATGGGCTGGAGATCAAAACCTACACAGACCCGCAAAATAGCAGCAGAATGCTGTATAAGATCACGCTGAGTGATTTGCCAGACGGCTATGCCATGCTCCTCAGCTATACCTATGAGCTCGAAAGCAATATTGACACGGTATATCCAAACTGGTGGAGCTATGGATATTGGAACGGTGTTGTAACCAATACGGCAAGCTTGGAAGGTACTTCTTATAAGAGTGCGGAGTATAAAGACAAGCATGAGTATAGTAACGCCGGTGCCGGTGGTGGTGTGTACAGAGACCATGCCCTGACCATCAAAAAAGTGGAAAGCGGCAAATACTACAATGTATTGCCGGGTGCAGAGTTTAAGCTGCAACAATACGATGGTACGCAGTTCGTGGACGTAGAGGGTAAAACCTATACGACAAACGAGAAAGGCCAGTTTACTATAGAAAAGTCCGGAGCGGGTTACCTTACGAATACGCTATACCGTCTGGTAGAAATTACTCCGCCGAACGGTTATGCGTTGCCGGAAAATCCGGAAGAGGAAGCCGTTTACTTCTACTTTGAAGATGATTCGGATACAACGCATATTCTGCCAGAGAATATCCCGGCGTCTGCAGTGGATTTGAACAGCGAGTCCAAGCTGGTCTATGTGGAAAACGAGCCAAACCTGACCTCTGTAACCGTGGAAAAGAAGTGGAATAATTCCGATGGTACGCCGCTTGCTTCTCCGCCGGATTCAATTGATTTTGTGTTGGTAATGTATTCCAGTAAGGAGAAGCCTGTCAGCGGAAAGTCTGCTACTGTAATAGGCCAAATTGTCAACACGGCGAACAACAAGGTAAGGATGACTTTTGCGGGAGATACGCTGTATACAGAAGATACGGTCATGACGCTTAAGGTTACTTATCCACAGAGAGGTGAGATTCAGTATAATGGAGGTATCGTCCCGGTCATATACTGGAACAACCAGACGATCAGCCCTGTTAAAACAGAAGAACCTGAAAATGAATCGGGCATTACCTGGGTTTATGAATGTAAACTGAAAGCGGGCGAAAACCAGATTTATGGTAAGCTTGTGCATAATGGCGATAGCCACAACATTGAGGCAACTTATCAATCGCCGACGCAGCCAACTAATACAGAGGTAAAACGTATACCCTATACGCTCTCTTCCAGTGACAAGTGGCGTATGACGATTCCTAATCTGCCGCGTTCTGACAAAGATGAGGCAGGGAGTACGGTCTACTACAGCTACAAAGTGGAAGAAATCAACACCAGCGCGGATTATCAGGTCAGCTACAGCACCACCAACGGTGTGACCAGCGGCCTGATCACGATGGTCAACACCAAGACCCCGGAGCAGGAAGCCCCCACCTACGAGCTCCCCTCCACCGGCTCCCCGGGCGGCACGGTTCCTTACACGGCAGGCGGCGCGGCCATTGCGCTGGCCGCGGTGCTGTGTGGATATAACTCCAGGCGCAAGCGGAAAAGGGGGGAAGAGTGACTCCTGCAGCTCTGACCCCGGCAACAAACCGAACGTAGGAAAATAAATCCCCTCTCTGGCGTCTTCAGAGAGGGGACGTAAGAAAGGTAGTAAAGAAATATGAAAAGAGTAAAACGCGTGTTGGCGCTGCTTGCAGCGCTTGCGTTGGTGCTGGCCATGGCCGTCCCGGCGTTTGCGGAGGAAAACACGGGAAGTATCACCGTTCAAGGTGCAGTCAATGGAGAAAGCTACAGCATCTATAAGATTTTTGATGTAACGGGCTACGATATGACGACGAAACCTCATAAGATTACCTATAAAGTAACAGATGGTTGGGCATCGTTCTTTGAAAAGGGAAATCCGGGTGCTAATTATGTTACGCTGGATAGTAAAAATCAGATCAGCGGCACTACGCTGGATTCTTCGACTGCTCCGGAATTTGCAGCTGCTGCGATTACATGGGCAAAAGATTCTGATCATCATATCAATGTAACGGCTAGCGAGACGGCAAACGGAGATAGCGTAACATTTACAAATGTTGCGAATGGTTATTATCTGGTGGATACCAGTTTGGGTGCATTGTGCAGCCTTGATAATGTGACCGGAAATACTGCTAAAATTAGTGAAAAAAATAAAGTCCCGTCCGTGGAGAAAAAAGTCAAGAGCGGAGACGATTACAAGAGCAGCAACTCTGCAAAGATCGGTGATACGGTAGAGTATAAGACTACGATCACGATCAATGGCAGTGTGGAAAAAGTTGTTCTCCACGATAAAATGGATGCAGGCCTTACGTTTAATGAAACATCTGTGAAAGTAAAAGTTGGCGGTGCTGATGTTCCAGAAGCTAATTACACTCTGCAAAAGCCTGGCACGGAATCGAGTGATCCCTGTACATTTGAAATCGAATTTAAGGACAGCTATATTGCAGGACTTGAAACAGGTACGCAGATTGAAGTAACATATTCTGCAACACTGAATAAAAATGCAGTGATTGGCACAACAGGCAATAAGAATGATACCTGGCTGAAATACGGCAATAGCGGCAGTGTTAAAAGCGAAACCACAACCTATAGCTATAGCTTTGATCTTGTAAAAACCGACAGCGATGGAACATTGCTGGCTGGCGCAAAGTTCAAACTCTATGCTGACCAAGATTGCACAAATGAAATTAAACTGGTAGCAGACGAGACCAATGTCTATCGTGTTGCAACAACGGGAGAAACAGGAGTCCCGTATATTGAGACTAATGCAAATAGGGCACTGACGATCAAAGGCCTGAAAGGGACAACGGCTTACTACCTGAAAGAAATTGAAGCCCCCAAAGGCTACAATGAGCTGGAAAATGCATTTGCATTCGCCATTGCAAGTGCAAATATTTCGTCTAACCTGAGCGATACAAGCAACAAGTGGGATGAGGGAAAATCCACGGGTATTCACATCATCAATAACGCCGGCACCACCCTGCCCTCCACCGGCGGCATGGGCACCACGGTCTTCTACGTCGTTGGCGGCGGCCTGATGGCTGTGGCCGTGGTCCTGCTGGTGACCAAGAAGCGGATGGAGAACAAGCGCTAAACCAAACCCCAAAGCAAAAAATATCCTGATAACATTAGGGAGTAGCCCATGAAAAAGAACCGCAGTACCATAATTTTAATCCTGATCTTTCTCGTGGGTCTATCCGTGATGTTATATCCCACCGTCAGCGATTATGTCAACCAGCGCCACCAGTCCCGCGCGCTGGCCAGCTATGACGAGACGGTCAACGAGATGTCGGATGCGGACTATACCGCCTATTTTGAGGCGGCGGACGCCTACAACCAACGGCTGGCGGCCACGCCCAATTCGTTCTTCACGCCGGAGCAGGTCTCCGGCTATGACGAGACGCTGGACGTCTCCGGCACGGGCATTATGGGGTATATCACCATCCCCAGGATCGGCGTGGAGCTGCCCGTCTACCACGGCACCAGCGATGGTGTTTTGCAGGTGGCGGCAGGCCATCTGGAGGGCAGCAGCCTCCCCGTGGGCGGGGCAGGCACCCATGCGGTCATCTCGGCCCACCGCGGCCTGCCCAGCGCCAAGCTGTTCACCAATCTGGACGAGCTGGAAGCGGGCGACACGTTCACCATCACGGTGCTGGACCGGGTGCTGACCTATGAGGTGGACCGGATCTCCATTGTCCTCCCCACCGAGACGGATTTATTACAGCCCGTAGAGGGGCAGGACTACGTTACCCTGATGACCTGCACGCCCTACGGCATCAATACCCACCGCCTGCTGGTGCGCGGCCACCGTGTCAACACGCGGGAGAGCCAGAAACATGTCCGTGTCACGGCGGACGCGACACGGATCGACCCCATCATCACGGCGCCTGTCATTGCCCTGCCCATGCTGGCAGTGCTGCTGATCTGGCTGCTGGTGACCACACGGAAGCGTCCGAAAGCAGGCAAACATGAGAAAACGACGAGAGGTGACCCCCATGAAACAAATTCGTAAACAGCTGGCGGCGCTGTTGCTGGCTGTCGCATTGATAGCAGCGTGCGCGGCCCCGGCGTTTGCCGCCGCCACGGCCGCCAGCATTGAGCTCACCCGGAAAGGCAGCATCACCGTGACCCTCCGGGATTCCGAGAGCGGGAGCGCTGTCTCGGGCGGCAAGCTGACCCTGTATCAGGTGGCCTCCATCAGCCGCCAAAATGGAAATTTAAGCTACGATTATACAAATGGTTTTGAAAATTGCGGCGTTTCCCTCGGCGATCTCTCGGAGAGCGACCTGGCCCGGACACTGGACGACAAGCGCCCGGCCGGCAGCAAAGGGGAGACGCTCACCGTGGACACCGATGGCAAGGCCGTCTTCTCGCAGCTGCCGCTGGGCCTGTATCTCGTCGTCCAGAGCGCCGCTTCCACCGGGTATGAGAAGATCAACCCGTTCCTGGTGTCGGTGCCGCTGGTGGAGGAGGACACGTACCTCTACGATGTGGACGCCCTGCCCAAGGTGGGCACGCTGACGCCCACCACCCCGCCGGACGTGCCGGAAGAACCCGACAAGCCGGAGGAACCGGACAAACCCACGGAACCCGAGAAGCCCACCGAGCCGGAAAAGCCCACCACGCCGGAAAAACCGACCACGCCGGAGAAGCCGACCACGCCGGAAAACCCGGACAAACCGGAGACTCCGGATCTCCCCGAGGAACCGGGCAAGAACACCCCTCCGGGTGCCGACAACCCCGATGACTGGGTGCTGAACGGCCGCCCGGATAAGAACAAGGCTCCCAATCCGGGCAACCCGGACGACTGGGTGCTGAATGGCCGCCCGACCCTGCCCCAGACCGGCCAGCTGAACTGGCCCATCCCGGTGCTGACGGCGGCAGGCACCTGCCTCATTGCAGCGGGCATCCTGCTCCGCAAAAAACACTGAGCCATGCAGAAAAGACGACTTGGAACCATCCTCATCCTGCTGGGAGCGCTGCTGCTGGCCGGGGCGCTGGGCCTGCTGGGCTACAACCAGTGGGACAATGGCCGCGCCCAGAAAGCGGCGGCACAGGTGCTGGATCAGCTGGAAACGACGCTGGACGAGCAGGAGAACCATTTGCAGCTTCTGGTGCCCACCCAGGTGGACGACACCGCCCGGGAGATGACCGTTACCGCCATTGATGGCTGGGATTACATCGGGTATCTCTCCATCCCATCCATCGGGCTGGCCCTGCCCGTGATGAGCGAGTGGAGCTATCCGGGCCTCAAAATTGCCCCGGGGCGGTACGCGGGCTCGGTCTTCACGGACGATCTGGTCATCTGCGGCCACAACTATGCCCGGCATTTCAGTCCTGTCAAGCGGCTGGCGGTAGGCACCACGGTGCAGTTTGTGGATATGGACGGCCGGGAGTGGGACTACACCGTCTCCAAAGTGGAGACCCTGCAGCCCACCCAGATCGAAGAGATGGTGGGCAAGGCGGACGGCGATGACTGGGATCTGACCCTCTTCACCTGTACCACCGGCGGCAGTGCCCGCTGCGCGGTGCGCTGTACCCGGGTGGAGACGGCTTCCTGAAGATTCCAAATCGGAATAATTTATACAGATATTACAAAAAGGCACGCTCTCTTTGGGAGAACGTGCCTTTTCCGCATCTTATGTTAGGTTCCGGGGAGATCAGTAGTGCAGCTGGTCAGCGGTCAGAGCTTCCAACACGGGCAGCATGGCGGCTGCTTCCGCCTTGGCCTTGGGCAGGTCCATATCGCGGTAGTTGCCGCACTCCACCTCGCTGGCACCGGGGACGGCACCCTCAAAGGCGG
>ERZ825324.3259-NODE-3259-length-15430-cov-3.555642_pt1 | contig 15430 bp, 11 predicted proteins | sample MGYA00519859_ERZ825324 | MGnify/ENA primary metagenome ERZ825324 (study PRJEB31778, sample SAMEA3449198) | human gut metagenome | biome: human gut; feature: human-associated habitat; material: faeces | place: United Kingdom | collected 2010/2012 ... | reverse complement strand
CCCATCACGACCGAGGCCGACATGGACTTCCGCCACAAGCAGCAGCTGCCGGGCGAGGAGATGGCTTCGATCTGCGCCCGTATCAGGGAGGCTGTGGCCAAAGTGGACTGAACCTATAGGCCGGCGGCGGGAGTCATGTCTTCCCGGCGCCGGCTCTTCCTCTCTACTACCCATAAAAATCAAGCATTTTTCTGCTATACCATTATCACGCTATCTTGAATCATTATCATGGCACGACTTTCTGAAAAAATCGGTTATGGTTTCGGCGATATGGCGTCGTCGATGTTCTGGAAGATATTCAGTTTCTTCCTTCCTTTCTTCTACAGCAATATCTTCGGGCTCAGCCTTATCGACGCAGGCATGCTGATGCTTGTCACCCGTGTGTGGGATGCCGTCAGCGATCCGATGATGGGCATTATCTGCGACCGCACCCACACTCGCTGGGGCAAATACCGTCCGTATCTGCTATGGATAGCGATTCCGTTCGCGGTGTGCGGAGTGATGCTGTTCACCACCCCCGACACCGGCTATGGCTTCAAGCTGTTCTGGGCTTATTTCACCTATATACTCATGATGACGTGCTACACAGCCATCAACGTGCCTTACGGCGCTATGCTCGATGTGGTGACCACAAGCTCGCAGGAGAAGACGGTGTTCTCGTCTTACCGTATGTTTTTCGCCTATGCGGGAAGCTTTATGGCCCTGCTTGCATGGGAGCCGCTCTGCGGCCTGTTTAACGGCACGGGCGCCAGCACTCCGATAGAGGAGTGCGGTTCCAGGGCCTGGACGCTTGCCATGACGGTGATAGGCGGAGTGTGCTGCGTGTTGTTCGTGCTGTGCTTCCTGCTGACACGCGAGGTGGTCGATTCGAGGTCGAAGGCGTCGGTCGGCAAGGATTTCCGCACGCTGCTGACCAACAAGCCCTGGTGGATCATGAATGGTGTGGCCATCTTCAATAATTTCTACAATATCATCCGCGGATCGGCGGTGGCCTATCTGTTTGCCAACATCATAGGCGGATCGCACGACGTCAAGATACTGACATTCGCTCTGACGGCGGGCGTATTCCTGTGTATCGGCGAGCTTGTCAACATGGTCAGCGTGCCTCTGGCAGTGCCTCTGTCGTCGAAATGGGGCAAAAAATCCACATTCATGGTGTCGCTGCTGGTTATCATAGCCACGAGCGTAGTTTTCTGGTTCTGCCCTGCCACAACCGGCGGTATCTGGGCGATGGTCGGGCTGCAGGTGGTGTTTGCAGTGGCTCTCGGCGTAGTGTCGCCTCTGGTATGGAGCATGTATGCCGATGTAGCCAACTATTCGGAGCTGACCAACGGCTCGGCTTCAACAGGCCTGATATTCTCGTCGGCCTCGATGGCCCAGAAATTCGGAAGCGCCTTCGGCGGTGCGGCAGTCATGTGGCTGCTCAGCGGTTTCGGATATGACACAGCTCCCGGCGCCGTGCAGCCGCAGATAGCTCTTGACGGCATTATGGCGATGATGAGCCTTATTCCGGCCGGTCTGGCTCTGGTGGCATTCCTGCTTCTCTGGATCTATCCGCTGACAAGCGAACGTATGGATCAGATCATGGCCGATCTGAAGACGATGAGAATGAAGCCGGCCGATGGTCCGCGCAAGGACGATATGGAGGATTTCGCCAATCTCGTCTGAACGGTTCCCCGTCGGTTATGACATCTGAGATGAAAAATGCGTGGGCGGCCGAACTTGAGGGTTGCCTGCGCGACAACATCCTCCCTTACTGGCTTGAATGGATGGCCGATCCTGAGAGCGGCTTCTACGGGCGGCGCGACGGCAACGACGTGCTTCACCCCGAGGCCGACCGTGGCGCCGTGCTCAACGCGCGTATCCTCTGGACATTCGCGGCTGCCTGGCGTCAGACGGGCGATGACCGGTATCTTGAAGCGGCCCGCAAGGCTTACAGATATTTCGAGGCGCACTTCATCGACCCGGAGGAGGGCGGTGTATACTGGTCGGTAAAGTCCGATGGAACACCGGCCGATGACCGGAAGCAGTTCTATGCGATAGCTTTCGCGATCTATGCCTATGCCGAATTTTACCGGGCGACCGGCGAGGGCGCTGTCCTCGAAAGGGCGATGGAACTGTTTGACTGCATAGAGCGTCACAGCCGCGACCGCAGGCTCGGAGGCTATATCGAGGCGACGACGCGCAGCTGGGAGCCGATTGCCGACATGAGGCTCAGCGACAAGGATGCCAATGCCTGCAAGACGATGAACACCCACCTGCATATCCTCGAAGGTTATACCGGACTGCTCAAAGCTTCACGCACTCCGGCTCTGGAGGAGGCCGTAGGCAGCCTGCTCGATATATTTTTCGACCGCATCGAGGATCACGAGAGCCATCATCTCGGCCTCTTTTTCGACGCTGACTGGCGACGCCAGGACGGCGAGCAGTCGTTCGGCCACGATATCGAGGCCTCATGGCTGCTGCTTGAGGCAGCGGAGACGCTCGGCGATCCGGTGCGTCTCGAAAGGGCCATGCGCCATACGCGGCGGATTGCCGAGGCGGGTCTGCAGGGAAGGTGTCACGACGGATCGATGGTCTACGAGCGGCATGCCTCCGGCTCCTACGACAACGAGAAGCACTGGTGGGTGCAGGCCGAGTGTGGTCGGTCAGGCGTGGCTCGCCGACCGTCACGGCATGTCGGGCCAGCTCGACAAAGCGCTGCAGACGTGGCGGTATATCGACAGCCGTCTGGTCGACCATACGCAGGGCGAATGGCACTGGAGCGTGATGCCCGACGGCAGCGTCAACCGCAAGGACGACAAGGCCGGATTCTGGAAGTGTCCTTACCACAATTCGCGCATGTGCATGGAGCTGCTCAGGATTCTTCGGAGGTGATAAGGATTCTACATTGAAAATGGAGACAAGAAAACCAGCATACAGATTTTCGGCGCTTCTGTTGCTCGCCGGGATAATCATGGCGAGTATCGGAGCATCATGTTCCCGATCACAAAGGTATGTGCAAATACTTTCTGACGCCGAAAGTATAGCTGATGAGTATCCCGACAGCGCACTGGCGCTGATAGATATTATCGATCCGTCCGAAATGAGGGTTGACTCGCTGAAAGCTCAGTTTTATCTGATAAAGGCTTCAATACACGATAATCTCGGAGATCTCAGAATCTCAGATTCGTTAATCAGATACTCAGCCGATTATTACCGGGATAAGGATATAAACCGAGCTGTAAGAAGCGCAACATTGTCGGCGCTATACGACTACTGGATCTGTGGCGACAGAAATGCAATCGGGCGACTGGATTCATTGTCAGATCTCACCGGGCTGCCTGACAGTGTAGCCATATACCCTTTGCGCAAAAGAGCCTATTGGAGCACGAAGCTTTTTGACGAGACCGGAAACCGACCCGTCATAAAGAGGTTGATTTCAATTGACCGGGATTCGGCATGGAAGCAACTGTACAGATATTGGCTTTACAGTGATTATCTGTTTGACGGACAAAATGATTCGGCGCTTATTGTCCTTAACGAGCTTGTTGATCAGGCTGTACGTTCTAAATCAGCCATAAAGATATTTGACTATGAATATGAGAAGCTGGGAGTGCTCGAAGAACAGGGCAATTATTCCGAGTGTCTGGAGTTAGCTGACAGATTTCTGCAGAAGGAGCCGGGAAGTTCAGTAGAGCACTATATCCATTTATGGAAATCACTGGCTCTTTTCGATATGGGCAACCGGGATCTTGCGATTCAGGAACTGGGCATGGCCGATAGTTGTGCCGGAGGTATATCAGAGGCAGAAAAGGGGTATTATAATAGTTTTTCCTACTTCCTCAATACCATGTTTGACTTTCAGAATACCGGCAGATTAAAACTGATTCAGATAGCGTCGATCAATAATCGTCAAAGAAATAATCTTCTACGCACGCAGTATCTGCAGGAGGAATCAGAGCAAAGCGCCCTTGAAATCGAAAATCAGCGCCTGATCCTCAAGGCAAAGAGTGACCGGGAGAGAGCGTTGCTGATAATCACGGTGCTTGCCGCCCTGCTCATGACAGGAGCGTTGACAGGGTATGCAAGAAACAAGAAACGCAAGGCTCTGGAGATGCTGGAACGCAATGAGATATTGCAAAAATTGGTCGATGAGTCGAAAACTACTCCGAAAGACACGTCGACAAACGATACCTTGCGCAGAGCCATGCTCCAACAGCTCGGCATAATCAAAATGGTCGCCGAGACGCCCACTCAGCAGAACCGTGAGATGCTCCGCAAATTATCTTCGGTGGAAAACGGCAAAGACGGCTCGCTCGTCAACTGGGAGAATGTCTATGGTATTGTCGATAATCTCTATAACGGTTTTTACTCCGGATTGCACAAGCGCCATGGAAGTGTGCTCACCGACAGAGAGGAGCAGATCATAGCTCTGATGGTGGCCGGATTCTCGACCAAGGAGATCAGTGTCATCACCGGACAGACTGCCGCTACTATCTACGTGCGCAAATCATCCGTAAGGAAGAAACTCGGGGTTCCCGAGAAGGAGGACATAGTGGCTTTCCTGCGTCAGGAAGCTGACGATTAAGATCCATTTAGAGTCCGCAGGCCGTCATTAAGACTTTTGAGTGTGGCTGCTGTTGATATCCAGGGCATTAGCGGCGCGCCATTAAGAGTTTTGCATTTGGCGTTAAGATCGGTTCAGCTCTAATTTTGCGATGTGAAATCAATAAAACATATCGCAATATGAGAACGACAATCTTTAGAAAAATCATGATGGCGGTGACGGCGCTTCTGCTTCCCGCCGCAGTACTTTCGCAGGAATCAGCCGATACCGTCGCGGAACGTACTCTCGACGAAATCGTCATCCAGGCACCCAGGATGATCCGCAAGCCTGACATGGATGTGCTCTACCCGTCGGAAAGCGCTGTCGGAAACGCCCGAAACGGCATGCAGTTGCTCAACAATCTGATGATCCCCACGCTCACGGTCAATGACATGATGGGCACGATCACTGCAAGCGGGCAGCCTGTGCAGGTACGCATAAACGGCCGTGAGGCGACCATGGAACAGGTGCGTTCGCTCTTGCCGGAGTCGATAAAGCGTGTGGAATGGATTGATAATCCAGGCCTGCGCTACAATGGTGCTGCATATGTGCTTAATATAATAGTGGCCAATCCTTCGGCGGGCGGGTCGTTGATGTTCAGCGCCCGACCGGCTCTGAACGCGCGGTTCGGCAATTATTCCGCCGATGTGAAACTGAACATGGGCAAATCGCAGTGGAGTCTCGGATCCTCTTACAAAATGACCGATGATATTAAAGGACACCGCGACTACAACGAGACATTCACATATTCTGACGGACATTCACTGACGCGTATCGAGGAGCCCATCAGCGGCGCGGCCGATGACAGTAAGGCATTCGCATGGCTCACATACAGCCATATCAGACCTGATACAACGGTGTTTTACGTGTCGTTGCAGGGATATAGAAACATATCCTCAAGGGAAAAATTCCAGGGCATTCTACGGCTCAGTGACTCGGGGAGCGACATCCGGCTTGATAACGCCAGCGGATCGCAAGGGACCATGCCTTCGCTCTCGGCTTATTACGAACATCATTTCCCGCATAAGCAGACGCTCGTGGTAGATTTCGGCGCTTCATATTACAACGGACATTCCTTCTCGGATTATAAAGAATGGCTGCAGGGCACGGAGAATCAGCTCACGGATGTCTCCACCCGCATCGTCGACCGTAATCAGGCATATGCAGTCGAAGCTGACTACATTAAGCAATGGAACAAGGCGCGTCTGACCGTCGGGGCCTCCTACAAGGCCAACCGTAACCGCGCCGCGTACCGGAGTCTCGACAACAGTGTGTTTCATCAGAAGCAGGACAAAGCCTATTTCTTTGCCGAATATTACCGGCGCATCAGTAATTTCACATTTACGGCCGGCATGGGTGCCCAATACACCGCATTCCATTTCCGTGAATCCGATCAGGGACAGAGCTCTTGGCACTTCCGTCCGCAGGTCGCGCTTACATATTCGATCAGTTCAAACCATCGGCTGCGCCTCGGATTCTCATCATGGCAGACGGCGCCTTCGCTGTCCGAAACCAACATAGCGCCTCAGCAGACCGACGGCTTCCAATGGCAGATCGGAAATCCGGATCTCAAAACGTCGAAGTCGTACATGCTGAGTTTACGCTACAGTTTCAGTCTGCCGCGTGTCGACGGCACCTTCGGTATCCGTGCGCTCACGTCGCCTGATGCGATAGCTCCCTTCCTGTATTGGGACGGGGACCGCCTGATCACCACGTTCGAAAACAGCCGTGGATTTCAGAATATAGTGTTTGATCTCTCGCCGCAGGTGGAAATAATTCCCGAATGGCTCACGGCGGCAGGCAGCATCGCATATCGTGCCGAACGCATGAGGGGAGCGGGTTACCGCCTTTACAACCACAACTGGAGCGGAAATGTACGGCTGATGCTGTCCCATCATGGCTTTGTCCTTTCGGCGCAGTATGAAAAGTCGGCACGAACTCTTTTCGGTGAAAGGATATCGTGGAATGAGGATCTGTCGATAATAGATCTATCGTATAACTGGCGTAAATGGCAGTTTGGCGTCGGCATGCTGATGCCGTTCGGCAAATATGACCAGGGTGCACGACAACTCAACCGCTATAACTCCAACGTGAAGCATATGCGCGTGGACCTACGGATGCCCTATGTTTCCGTCTCCTACAATCTGCAATGGGGCAAACAGAAGCGGAGTGTGGAGAAGCTTATTGATGCCGATGCCGTCGTCAACAAATCCACTCCCGGATCAAGATGATTGAAAAGTGAGGCTAAAAAGTGACTGCTGCGGGATATTGGCAGGATATGTCGGCAGAAATATGGTAATATTTCGTAACTTTGCGGCAATATTTCACAAGCATTCACACAAGTATTTCAACAATATCACACAGACAGGAAATGAGAGTTGCAATAGTTGGCGCCTCCGGCGCCGTAGGCCAGGAGTTTCTCAGAGTGCTCGAAGAGCAGAATTTCCCCATCGACGAGCTGCTTCTTTTCGGCTCAAGCCGTAGCGCGGGCCGCAAGTATGCTTTCCGCGGCAAGGAGATCACCGTGAAGGAGCTTTGCCATAACGACGACTTCAAGGGGGTCGACATCGCCTTCACTTCGGCCGGAGCGGGAACCTCGAAAGAGTTTGCCGAAACCATCACGAAGCACGGCGCTCTGATGATCGACAACTCGAGCGCTTTCCGCATGGACGAGGATGTGCCTCTGGTAGTGCCCGAGGTCAACGGTCAGGACGCTTTCGATACTCCCCGAGGCATAATCGCCAACCCCAACTGCACGACAATACAGATGGTGGTCGCTCTCAAGCCTATCAACGATCTGTCGAAGATCAGGCGCGTGCATGTGGCCACATATCAGGCCGCGAGCGGCGCCGGAGCTGCGGCGATGGATGAGCTTGTGGAGCAGTACGCCCAGCTCGGACGCGGCGAGGAGCCGACGGTCAGCAAGTTTGCCTATCAGCTTGCCTACAACGTGATACCGCATATCGACGTGTTTACCGACAACGGCTACACGAAGGAGGAGATGAAGATGTTCAACGAGACACGCAAGATCATGCATGAGCCGGAGTTGTCGGTGAGCGCCATGTGCGTGCGTGTGCCGGTGATGCGCGCCCATTCGGAGGCCGTATGGGTCGAGACAGACCGCAGGATAGGCGTCGACGAGGCCCGCAAGGCTTTTGCGGCCGCCGAAGGCGTGGTGGTGATCGACGATCCTGCCAACAAGAAGTATCCGATGCCGCTCTACACGGCCGGATGCGATCCGGTCTACGTGGGCCGTATTCGCGAGGACCTGGCCAACGAACGTGGCCTGTCGTTCTGGATCGTAGGCGACCAGATCAAGAAGGGCGCAGCTCTCAATGCTGTGCAGATCGCCCAGTATCTGCTGGCTCACGGCAAGAAATTCGGAGCCTGACCGGAATTATGGCGCTCGTCCCGGCCATACACTCCTCGACGCCTCTGCTGACATCGCCAGTCCCTATATTTCTGGCGGTGCTGCTGATAATTCTCGTCACTCCGATCGTGCTCAACAAACTGCGCATCCCGCAGGTGATCGGACTTATTGTGGCGGGGGTGACAGTGGGGCCGTACGGGTTCAACCTCCTGGCCCGCGACATGAGTTTCGAGGTGTTCGGGCAGGTGGGGCTGTTCTACCTGATGTTTCTGGCGGGCATAGAGATCGACATGTATCACCTGAAGAAGAATCTCCGCAAGGGGGTGGTCTTCGGGCTTTACACTTTTGCCATACCGCTTGCGCTCGGCGCCGTGGCGTCGGGTCTGCTGCTCGGCCTTGACGCGCTGACGGCTGTGCTGATGGCCTCGATGTTCTCGGCTCACACGCTGATAGCTTATCCTATCGTATCGCGTTTCGGCCTGACCCGTTCGGCGCCGGTAGTGATAGCAATAGCCGGCACGATCTTCACGGTGCTTGGCTCTCTGATAGTGCTTGCCGGGGTGGTCGGGACGTTTCACGACGGCGAGTTCCGGATAGGAGGCACTCTGAAGCTTCTCGGTCTTCTGGCCGTCTACTGTATAGTGCTGACCTATGCATATCCGCGGATTACACGCTGGTTTTTCAAGCGGTGGAACGACAGCATACTGCAGTATGTCTACGTGCTGGCGATGATGTTCACAGCCGCTCAGCTCGCCATATGGGCGGGCATAGAGGGGGTGTTCGGTGCTTTTTTCGCCGGACTGGTGCTCAACCGCTATATTCCTGCCCGGTCTCCGCTGATGTCGCGCATAGAGTTCGTGGGTAATGCCATTTTCATCCCATACTTTCTGATCGGCGTGGGCATGCTGATAAATGTCGGGGTGGTGATGCGCGGATGGTCGACTCTTTATGCCGCCGGTGTGATGTCGGCTGTAGCCATGGGTACGAAATGGCTCGCGGCTGCCGCTACCCAGAAAACGTTCGGCATGAACAGTACGGAGCGGTCGATGATGTACCAGTTGAGCAATGCCCATACGGCGGTAGCGCTCGCTGTGGTAATGATCGGCTACGGCATGGGGCTGTTTGACGAAGTGATACTCAACGGGACAGTGATCATGATACTCGTGACTTGTACCGTTTCGTCGATCGGCACTTCGAGGGCCGCAAGCCGCCTGAAAGTGATGGCACTTGAGGAGAACGAGAGTGACGCCGCGCGGGCCCAGGAACAGGGAAAATGGCGGGAGAATGTGCTTATTCCTGTGGCAAACCCTGTGACCGCCCGCGAGCTTGTGGATCTGGCCATGCTGATGCGCGATAAGCGAAGGTCGGGGGGCAAGGTCTATGCGCTGCATGTGCGGAATGACAATTCGGCCGCATCGAGGTCGCTCGGCAGAGTATCGCTCGACACAGCTGAAAAGGCTGCCGCCAGTGTCGACGTGACGATAGATGCCATCGACCGTTATGACCTCAATTTCGTGACAGGCGTGGTCAACACGATAGAGGAGCGCGACATCGACAGGGTGATAATCGGTCTGCACCGGCGCACGACAATAATCGACTCGTTTTTTGGCGACAAGCTGCCCAATCTGTTGAGAGCCACCAATAAGATGCTCGTCATATCGCGGTTTTTCATCCCGGTCAATACGATCGCGAGAATCGTGGTGGCCGTGCCTGCCAACGCCCAGTATGAGACAGGTTTCTCCGCTTGGGTCACTTCGCTGTGCAATCTTGCCTCGCAGCTCGGATGCCGCCTGATATTCTGCTGCGACGGAACTACGCGGCGGTTCATAGAAGCAGTGATACGTCGCGGACAGTATGAGATTAGGTCGGAATACCGCAAGGTGGAGGACTGGGATGATTTCCTGGTGCTTTCAAACCGTGTGCTCGACGACGACCTCTTTGTAGTGGTCAACGCCCGCAAGGCTTCGGTGTCGCATGCCGGATACCTCGACACGCTCCCTGAATTCCTGCAGAAGTATTTTGCAAGCAACAATATGATCGTGATATACCCCGAGCAGTTCGGCGAGAGGATGGAGGAGATCACCATGACAGATACCATGACTACGGATATTGCCACTGTCACTTCGCCGCTGTGGCTCAGAGTGCGATCGGCCTACAGCCGACTGATAAAGCTGAAGAAAAGTGTCACCCAGCGCGGACGCCGTCAGAGGATCGAGCTGTAGTCGGTGTTCTGAATCTGTTCGATGCGTAGCCGTCGCGGTTCAGCGGTAGGTGTCGGTCAGCTCATATAGGTGCCGGTAGATGTCGATGTCGACAGGTGTGAGGCTGACGTTGCGGCGTGCCATTACCCGGCGCGCGGTATCTATGAATTTGTCGAACTGCACTTCGGTCATGGCGGCAGTGGATCCTTCGGTGAAGGAGGGCACGAAATTGCGGGGATATCCCGAGCCATGGAAATTGACGCCGGCTCCGAAAACAGTGGCTGTATTGATCATCGTGTTGGCTCCGGTCTTGGAGTGGTCGCCCATGATGACGCCGCAGAACTGCAGTCCGGTGCGCTGGAAGCGTCGGGCCGGATAGTTCCATAGTTTTATCTCGGTGTAGTCGTTTTTGAGGTTTGACGCCACGCATCCGGCCGCGAGGTTGCACCATTCGCCTATGACTGCGTTGCCGAGAAATCCGTCGTGAGCTTTGTTGGAGTAGCCGATTATTACGGTGTTGGCCACCTCGCCTCCTACCTTGGCATGCGGGCCTACGGTGGTGGCTCCGTAGATTTTGGCTCCCATCTTGATCTGTGCTCCCTCGCAAAGAGCAAGTCCGCCACGTATGCATGTCCCTTCCATGATTTCCGAACCGGCTGCGAGATATACCGGGCCCGTCTTTACGTTGACCGTAGCCCCTTCCATGATGGCTCCGGACTCTATGAAGAGACGCGACGGATCGCCAATGATGGTGTTGGAGCGGGAAGGTTCGGCCGACTGCCGGCCGGCGGTGAGAAGCGTGAAGTCGTAGTCGAGCGCCGTGGCGTTGAGGAGAAAAATATCGTAGGGATGCATCAGGCGCAGAGGTATTTCGTCGAGCTGTATAAACTCCGACGGACGCTCTTCGAGCGGACAGCGCCGGGCGATCTCCTCGTCATGGAACATCAGCGCCTGCCCTTTTTTCAGGCGTTCCACGCCTTCCACCACTCCCGGAGTCGGAAAGAAGTGGGCCGAGACGATATAGCTGTCGCCGTCGGGCGAGGAGATGGCGGGATATTTGACCGCGAGGTATTCGGGCGTGAGATATGAATAGACCGCCGGGAGGCTTCTCTCCCACTTCTGGCGCAGAGTGAGGATGCCGAGCCGAAGATCGGCTACCGGCCGGGTAAATGTCAGTGGAAGAAGGTTTTCGCGGACTTCCGGTACGTCTCTCAGTATGATGTTGAGCATGACTCCAGCTGTATAGCGTTGAATAATATAGCGCGAAGTTACAAAAAAGTTACGATGCAAGCCTCGGCAAAGGTGAAAAAATGTTGTATCCGGAATGTTTTTTTGTCGGAAACTGAAATAAAACGAAAAACGGATAAAACTGCGAGAAAAAGTGCGAATTGTTTGCGTATTAGAAAATTAGTGAGTAATTTTGCATCGCTTTAATGGACAAAGTGTGTAAACTCGGCTGTAACTGTCTGTCAGGCAGTGTGTCGGGCTGATCATGCGGAGTGCGGAAAAGCCTATTCGGAAGAAACGAAAAGAAATCAGTAATAAACGAAAAGTTAAAAAAAAGTAAAAGACTAAGATGCCAACGATTCAGCAATTAGTAAGAAAAGGACGTGTTGCCCTCCAGGATAAGAGCAAGTCTCCGGCCCTGGACTCCTGTCCGCAGCGTCGCGGTGTGTGCGTGCGCGTATACACCACTACTCCCAAGAAGCCTAACTCGGCTATGCGTAAGGTGGCCCGTGTGAGACTGACCAACGGCAAGGAGGTGAACAGCTACATTCCCGGCGAGGGACACAACCTGCAGGAGCACTCGATCGTGCTGGTGCGCGGCGGCCGTGTGAAGGATCTTCCCGGTGTGCGCTACCATATCGTTCGCGGTACGCTCGACACAAGCGGTGTGAAGGACCGCACGCAGCGTCGCAGCAAATACGGCGCAAAGCGTCCGAAAGCCGCTAAGAAATAAACTGCGCAGGAATAAGCCGATTCTTACGGACTTCCCCGGTGTGCGGGGAGGAAAAACAAAGTTTTTAACTTCGTTTTTGATTTACTGGAAGGCTAATTCAAGGTTGAGTAAACGGGCGCCGGAGGGCGCTGTCAGTTGAAGAAGAAAGATGCAGCAACCAAGCAAACAAAAACAACACTTAAATTAAAAATGAGAAAAGCAAAGCCCAAAAAGCGGATTGTATTGCCCGATCCGGTGTTTAACGACGTTCGCGTGTCGAAATTTGTGAATCATCTGATGTATGACGGCAAGAAGAACACCGCTTACACGATATTCTACAGCGCTCTCGAGACTGTGAAGAGCAAGCTCCCCAACGAGGAGAAGACAGCCCTCGAAGTCTGGAAGAAAGCTCTGGAAAACGTAACTCCCCAGGTGGAGGTGAAGAGCCGCCGCGTAGGTGGCGCCACATTCCAGGTGCCCACGGAGATCCGTCCCGATCGCAAGGAGTCGATATCCATGAAGAACCTTATATCTTACGCCCGCAAGCGCGGCGGCAAGACGATGGCCGACAAGCTGGCCGCTGAGATCGTCGACGCCTACAACGAGCAGGGCGGCGCATTCAAGCGCAAGGAGGACATGCACAAGATGGCCGAGGCCAACCGCGCTTTCGCCCACTTCCGTTTCTGATAAGCGGCGTGCGTGACCAACAATACATCGAAAACGACACAATATTTGATCAATGGCAAAATCTGACGAACAACTGAAGTATACCCGCAATATTGGTATCATGGCTCACATCGACGCCGGCAAGACGACGACTTCGGAGCGTATACTTTTCTACACGGGTCTGACTCACAAGATAGGTGAGGTGCACGACGGCGGCGCCACCATGGACTGGATGGAGCAGGAACAGGAGCGTGGCATCACCATCACTTCGGCCGCCACAACGGCTTTCTGGAAATACGCCGACGAAAAATACAAGATCAATCTTATCGACACTCCGGGACACGTGGACTTCACTGTGGAGGTGGAGCGCTCGCTGCGTGTGCTCGACGGCGCTGTCGCTACATTCTGCGCCGTAGGCGGCGTAGAGCCCCAGTCGGAGACCGTATGGCGCCAGGCCGACAAGTACAATGTGCCCCGTATCGGCTACGTCAACAAGATGGATCGCTCGGGTGCGAACTTCTTCGAGGTATGCCGCCAGCTCAAGGATGTGCTCGGCGCAAACCCCTGCCCGATACAGATACCTATCGGCGCCGAGGAGACATTCAAGGGCGTCGTGGATCTTATCGGCATGAAGGCTATCTTCTGGCATGACGAGACCATGGGCGCCGAGTATGAGGTGGACGAGATCCCCGCCAACCTCATGGACGAGGCTCAGGAATACCACGACAAGATGCTTGAGAAGATCGCCGAGTTTGACGACGCTCTCATGGAGAAATATTTCGACGATCCCTCCACGATCACCGAGGACGAGATACGCCGCGCTCTGCGCAAGGGCACTCTGGCTATGGAGATCGTGCCGATGATCTGCGGCTCGTCGTTCAAGAACAAGGGCGTGCAGCCGCTGCTCGACGCAGTCTGCGCTTACCTGCCGTCGCCTCTCGACGCAGGCGCTGTCGAGGGTCACAATCCCGGCAATCCCGACGAGATGGAGACCCGCGAGCCTTCGAGCGACGCTCCGATGTGCGCTCTGGCGTTCAAGATCGCTACCGACCCCTATGTGGGCCGTCTGACATTCTTCCGTGTCTACAGCGGCGACGTCGTTGCCGGCAGCTACGTGCTCAACGCCCGCTCGGGCAAGAAGGAGCGCGTAAGCCGTCTGTTCCAGATGCACTCCAACAAGCAGAACGCTAAAGAGATGATCGGCTGCGGCGATATAGGCGCAGGCGTGGGCTTCAAGGATATCCGCACCGGCGACACGCTGTGCGACGAGAACCACCCGATCGTGCTTGAGGCTATGGACTTCCCCGATCCCGTGATCGGTATCGCCGTAGAGCCCAAGACTCAGAAAGACCTCGACAAGCTGGGCGTTGGCCTGCAGAAGCTGGCCGAGGAGGATCCGACATTCCGCGTGCAGACCAACGAGGAGACCGGCCAGACCGTGATCAGCGGCATGGGTGAGCTTCACCTCGACATCATCATCGACCGTCTGCGCCGCGAGTTCAAGGTAGAGTGCAACCAGGGCCGTCCGCAGGTTACCTACAAAGAGGCCATCACCAAGCCTGTTGAGCTTCGCGAGGTGTTCAAGAAGCAGACCGGCGGCCGTGGTAAATTCGCCGATATCATCGTACGTGTGGAGCCTGTCGACGAGGGCTTCGAGGGCAACCTCCAGTTTGTCGACGAGGTGAAGGGCGGCAACATACCCAAGGAATTCATCCCGAGCATCCAGAAGGGCTTTACCAACGCGATGAAGAACGGCGTTCTCGCCGGATATCCCGTTGAGCACCTGAAGGTGACCGTGATCGACGGTTCGTTCCATCCGGTCGACTCCGACCAGCTGTCGTTTGAGCTCTGCGCCATCCAGGCCTTCAAGAAGGCTTCGGAAAAGGCAGGCCCGGTGCTTCTGGAGCCGATCATGAAGATCGAGGTAGTAACTCCGGAGGAGAACATGGGCGACGTGATCTCCGACCTCAACAAGCGCCGCGGTCAGGTGGAAGGCATGGAGACAAGCCGCAGCGGCGCGCGCGTGGTGAAGGCCAAGGCTCCGCTTGCCGAGATGTTCGGCTACGTGACCGCTCTGCGTACGATCACATCGGGCCGCGCCACATCGACCATGACTTTCTCTCACTACAGCGAGGTAAGCAGCTCGATCGCCAAGAACGTTCTGACCGAGTGCCAGGGCCGCGTGGATTTGCTCAAGTAAAAAATCATTCATTCCAAACAACAATATGAGCCAGAAAATCAGAATCAAACTGAAATCTTACGATCACAATCTGGTCGACAAGTCGGCTGAGAAGATCGTGAAGACCGTAAAGGCTACCGGCGCTGTGATAAGCGGCCCGATACCCCTGCCTACCCACAAGCGGATCTTCACTGTCAACCGCTCGACGTTTGTCAACAAGAAGAGCCGCGAGCAGTTCCAGCTCTCTTCGTTCAAGCGTCTGATCGACATCTACAATTCGACAGCCAAGACCGTCGACGCGCTGATGAAGCTTGAGCTTCCGAGCGGCGTGGAGGTTGAGATCAAGGTGTGATGACCTCACGAGAGATTCAGAGACATTCAACGAAAAGCAACGATTAAAAACAAAGAGAAATGCCAGGATTATTAGGAAAGAAAATCGGAATGACATCCGTTTTCAGTGCCGACGGTAAGAATGTACCGTGCACTG
>ERZ825324.3257-NODE-3257-length-15430-cov-27.657821_pt1 | contig 15430 bp, 10 predicted proteins | sample MGYA00519859_ERZ825324 | MGnify/ENA primary metagenome ERZ825324 (study PRJEB31778, sample SAMEA3449198) | human gut metagenome | biome: human gut; feature: human-associated habitat; material: faeces | place: United Kingdom | collected 2010/2012 ... | reverse complement strand
TATCACTTGTATGGGAAATTGTACTTTTGCACAACGGTACGGTAAAAGCTGAAAAAAGCGACAAAAATGGAACAGTAATGCTTGTAACACTTCCCCAAAAAACAAACAAATAATTGATTATTAAGTTTTATATAAATGTTTTAGATAAATTTGATATAACTATTATTTGTTACGGCTCCATTACAAGATGTTTTGGTTTGGTTGCCGGATTGGATTTTATTCTTGTAAGCGAGTACGGTGAAAATTGTTCAAATCCTGAAATTGTCATATATAAAAGAAGATAAATATTTAAACAAAGCAAAATATGTAAATATATTCACTGTTCTGTTAATTACGGTTATGTACCCGGTGTAATTGCACCGGATGGTGAGGAGCAAGAATCCTATATTTTAGGCTTGAATTATCCGCTTAAATCTTTTAAAAGAAAAGTAATTGTGATTGTTCATCGTAATGATGATATAGAAGAAAAATGGATTGTTACACCTGAAAACATTTCTTTTACTAAAGAAAAAATTATGCGGCAGATTAAATTTCAAGAAAAATATTTTGACAGCTATATAATTATGTAAAAGATCGTAATACGAAAAATTCCCGTAATGCAGATTAATGCATTGCGGGAATTTGTTTAGTATTCATTTTCGTTATATTCACTTTTACCTGTCTTATAGTCGATAGTTACATTTGGCTGAACATTGTAGCAGTATACGCACAATGTTACACCCTCGCCTTTATCTTCAACGGATTTTGCCTCAATTAATACTCCTTTGGCAACAAGGTCGTCATTTTCAAAAACAGGAGTTACACGGTAAAGTGCGTGATTACCGGTTGTTTTTACATAATTTGCAACCATCTTTTCAAAGGGCAGCATACCCGTTACATTTAGGTATCTTGTTCCTGTTATCAAATTCTTTTCATTTGCATTTTCGCCCGTAAGCTGATAGGCGATAAGGTGACAGCGATTGTACAGATATTTTCCGTCAATAAAGTCATATTTTACTGTTTGCCAGCCTGACGGTTTAATTCTGCCTATCTGACCTCTCTCTTCTGTCGGCATTATATCTGTACCAACGCAGGCATAGGCTGTGCCGCATCTTCCTAATTCGTCTAAATCCGCATAGTATTCAAATGATGATGTTGTGTAATCGTCATCACTGAAATACGGTTCGTTGCCGTTTATTTCTATAAAAGCAGAACCTGAATAATCGGGAATATCTTTAAGGGAGATAATTTCGTCTTTTGCAGTATTTTCTGTCGGCTGATTGTTTATAATTAAAATCACCGCAAAACAGCATATCAAAGCAAGTGCGGTAGGTACAGTGATTTTTGTGGTTTTTCGTTTTTTAGTTTTCATAATTACCTCAATTATAATGTTATGTAATTATTATAATTGAGGTAATTGCATTTTTCAAGTTTTCAGTTGACAAAAAATTTGCGTGTAAAGTATAATTAAAAGTGTAAGGTGTGTTATGCATTTTATAATATTCAAAAGGGAGTTGTTACTATGAAAATTCTTGTTTCCGGCGGAACAACATTTGTTAGTAAATTTACTGCGGAATATTTTCTCAAAAGAAATAATGAAGTGTATGTTATTAACAGAAACAGCAGAGCGCAATTAGACGGAGTTCATCTGATTAACTGTGACAGAATGAATTTAAAAAACTTGTTAAAAGATAAACATTTTGATTTAATTATTGATGTTACAGCTTATAATAAGGCTCACATAGAAAGTTTGCTGAATTCCGGTGTTACATTTGATGATTATATTTTCATAAGTTCAAGCGCAGTATATCCTGAAACTAACAGTCAGCCTTTTACAGAGGAACAAACTTGTGGTAAAAATTCTGTATGGGGTGATTACGGTGTTAATAAATTAATGGCAGAGAACTACTTACTTGAACATTGCACTAATGCATATATTTTAAGACCTCCATATTTTTATGGAATTTATGAAAACCTTTACCGTGAAGCATTTCCTTTTGACTGTGCCGAAAAAGGCAGAAAGTTTTATATTCCGCAAAACGGTGATATGAAGTTACAGTTTTATAATGTATCTGATTTATGTAAATTTATAGAATTAATTATTAAAAAGAAACCTGACAATCATATATACAATGTCGGAAACAGTGATATAATTACTGTTAAGGAATGGGTTAAACTTTGTTATAAAGCAGTAGGAAAAATACCTGAATTTGTAGAAGTAGATAAATCTGTTCAACAGAGAGATTATTTTTGCTTTTATGATTATGAATATATTCTTGATGTTAAAAAACAAAATGAACTTATGCCAACAACAATTCCACTCGAAGTTGGTTTAAAAGAAGAATATGAATGGTATAAAAATAATTATAACAGTGTTTATAATAGAAAACCTTATATCGAATTTATAGATAAAAATTTAAAATAGCAATAACAGAGATACAAAAGGGTGTTACCGTGCAAGGAGCACCCTTTTGTATTTGTGTTACTTTAATGTTTACCAAACCTTGCAAATGCCATTTGCTTGTGATAATATAAAAACAGAAAATCAACTGAGGGTTTAAAAATGAGTGCTATCGGCAAGCAAATTAAAAAATATTGTACTAAAATAGGACTTACGCAAGAACAACTCGGCCAGCTTTTGGGAGTTACAACGCAAGCGGTGTCGAAGTGGGAGAGAGGCGGTACACCTGACGCCGAATTATTGCCCGATATATCGCAGGCACTTGGTGTAAGTATTGATGCTTTGTTTGGTCGAGAAGAACAAAGATTAACAGCGTCGCTTGCACGACAGATTTGTCAGATGAAAAATGAGGACGCATATCGTTATGCTTTTAGCATTTGCTGGGCGATAGAAATCGGATTTATGCAAGATATTTCTGCACTTGATGATTTTTTAAATAAATTTATTGAACATTCAGCTATAACTACCGATAAAACGGATTATTTTGCAAAAATGATGCAGGACGGCGGTGTAGCAACCGCTATGGTAATAATAAAGGATTTAAAAGGGGAAACATTATGCCAATTGTTAATGATTTAAATAACTATGCCAAAGAAGAGCTTGAGTATTTTGGTGTAAGGCGGCAAAATGAAGAAAATGCCGCCATTGAAAAAGCCGTTTTTAATACGAAATTTGATTTGAACTATGATTTTAACGGATTTTTCGTTATTATACCAATTATAGTTATCGGCTTGATTCCTGTCGCAAAAGTTTTGATACGGGAGGCGATTACTTCTTCCGTTAATCATACGCCTTTTACTTTAAGTACTGTTCAAATTCTGATAATAAGCATATTGAGCACTGCAATATTTTTTGCTATAGCTTTACTTATATGTTTAAAACTAAAAAAATGCCCGAGTGTACAGACGAGCTATCTTTATTATAAAGATGAAGCATATCATTATGATCAGATTAATTACATAAAGGTGAGCAGGATTAAAACCGCTAAAATTTATGTCAACGGCAAAAAACTTGTAGGTGTTTCTAATTGGTGTGATAATTACAATTCACTGATTGTATGGGCAAAGAAATGTCACATTCCGGTGCTTGCCCCCAATAAAAAGTCTAATTCGTCTAACAGTTTGGATTTAAACGCATTGAGTAATAATATTTCAATGATAGTTGCGGTTGTTGTATTCGCAATTATGATGATCGGTGCGGCAGTTGTTTTTATTAATTCTATTTCTTGATTTTTATTAAAAGTACGGGGATAAATCTATGCTGTTTAATAGTCTTTTGTGCAAGTAAAAGGTTGATACTTTTTCATTAAAGTCTTAAATATTAAGTATATTACGCATTATAAAAGGGTGCTGTCCATATGGAAAGCACCCTTAAATTTATTTAGTTAGCTTGTACTAAAATTAATACAAAGATTAAGCCTTAGGGCCTGCCTCTACGAGAGCCTTACCTGCCTCGTTGCCTTCGTACTTAGCAAAGTTCTTAACAAAACGAGCTGCAAGATCCTGTGCCTTTGCTTCCCAATCAGCAACATTTGTATATGTGTCACGTGGGTCGAGAATTGCAGGATCTACGCCTGGGAGCTCTGTTGGAACTTCAAAGTTGAAGTGAGGGATTGTCTTTGTAGGAGCCTTTGTGATAGAACCGTCGAGAATAGCGTCGATGATACCTCTTGTATCCTTAATAGAGATACGCTTGCCTGTGCCGTTCCAACCTGTGTTTACGAGGTAAGCCTTAGCACCGCTCTTTTCCATCTTCTTAACGAGCTCTTCAGCATACTTTGTTGGGTGAAGCTCAAGGAAAGCCTGACCGAAGCAAGCAGAGAATGTTGGAGTTGGCTCTGTAATGCCACGCTCTGTACCTGCGAGCTTAGCTGTAAAGCCTGAGAGGAAGTAGTACTTTGTCTGCTCAGGAGTAAGGATTGATACAGGCGGAAGTACACCGAAAGCATCTGCTGAAAGGAAGATTACATTCTTAGCAGCAGGAGCTGAAGATACAGGACGAACAATGTTCTCAATGTGGTTGATTGGGTAAGATACACGAGTGTTCTCTGTAACTGTCTTGTCGTTAAAGTCAATTTTACCGTCCTTATCTACTGTTACGTTCTCAAGAAGAGCATCTCTTCTGATTGCGTTGTAGATGTCAGGCTCTGACTCTTTGTCAAGGTTAATAACCTTAGCATAGCAGCCGCCCTCGAAGTTAAATACACCGTTGTCGTCCCAACCGTGCTCGTCATCACCGATGAGAAGTCTTTTAGGATCGGTTGAAAGTGTAGTTTTACCTGTACCTGAAAGACCGAAGAAGATAGCTGTGTTCTCGCCGTTCTTATCTGTGTTAGCTGAACAGTGCATTGAAGCAATACCCTTAAGTGGGAGGTAGTAGTTCATCATTGAGAACATACCCTTCTTCATCTCGCCGCCGTACCATGTGTTTACGATAACCTGCTCACGGCTTGTGATGTTGAACATTACAGCTGTTTCAGAGTTAAGACCGAGCTCCTTGTAGTTCTCAACCTTAGCCTTTGATGCGTTGTAAACAACGAAATCAGGCTCAAAGTTCTCAAGCTCTTCAGCAGATGGCTTGATGAACATATTTGTTACAAAGTGAGCCTGCCAAGCAACCTCAACTATGAAACGAACTGCCATTCTTGTATCGTGGTTAGCGCCGCAGAATGCATCTACAACATAAAGCTTCTTGTTTGAAAGCTCTTTCTTAGCAAGCGCTTTTACAGCTTCCCAAGCTTCCTGTGTTGCAGGATGGTTGTCGTTCTTGTATTCGTCAGAAGTCCACCATACAGTGTCCTTTGAATTCTCGTCCATTACGATGAACTTATCTTTAGGTGAACGGCCTGTGTAAATACCGGTCATAACATTAACTGCGCCAAGCTCAGTTTCCTGTCCAACCTCATAGCCTTCCAAATCAGCCTTTGTTTCCTCGTTAAAGAGTTCGTCATAGGAAGGATTGTGGATAATTTCAGTAGTACCGGTAATACCATACTTAGTTAAATCAATCTTTGCCATTTCAGTATCAACCTTTCTGTTTCTTAAATTACATAGTATCAGAGTTTGCGGTGAGTTGTAATTACCAAACAATCTACACTGCAATAACCTATGTTCGTTAGTATTTTAGCATAATTTTTTACCCTCGTCAAGCCAATTGCCAATTAATTTGGTCGGTTTTGTCATATTGTGGTTTATTCGACATCAACACTGTATTTGTATATTGATAAGAGGTGTAAAAAGTGCTATAATATTGTATTATAAGCAGGTTTATTCTGTATATTCAGCACTTTAAAAAGCAAAGAAAATTTACCGTTACGGGAGGATATTATGAGCCTTGTTGAATTTAAAGATGTTTACAAAATATATAAAATGGGCGAAGTGACTATTAACGCTGTCGAGGGTGTTTCTTTTAATATAGAGCAGGGCGAGTTTTGCGTGGTAGTCGGTGCATCGGGTGCAGGCAAGACAACCGTACTTAATATTCTCGGCGGAATGGATACCTGTACAAAAGGCAGTATTATTGTCGGCGGCAGAGATATAAGCAAGCTGAAAGACAAACAGCTTATTGAATACAGACGGTTTGACATTGGTTTTGTATTTCAGTTTTATAACCTTGTACCTAACCTTACCGCAAAAGAAAATGTAGAGCTTGCAACGCAGATAAGTAAAAATCCGATGGACAGTACAGAGGCGCTTGAAAGCGTCGGACTTTCACAGCGCAGTGCAAACTTTCCCGCTCAACTTTCGGGCGGTGAACAGCAGAGAGTTTCTATTGCAAGAGCACTTGCCAAGCGACCTAAACTTTTACTTTGCGATGAGCCGACGGGTGCTCTTGACTATAACACGGGCAGACAGATTTTAAAACTTTTGCAGGAAACCTGCCGAAAAGAAAATATGACGGTAGTTCTCATAACCCACAATTCAGCAATTACCCCAATGGCAGATCATATTATAAAGATGAGAAGCGGCAGGGTAATTATGGATGTTCACAATGATGAACCTAAAAATGTTGAAGAAATCGAATGGTAATTCATATTTTCTGCGAAAGGGGAGAGGACATTGACTAAAACCCTGTTAAAAAATACTTTCAGAGAAATTGCAAATTCTAAAGCAAGGTTTATTTCTATACTTGCGATTATTGCGCTTGGTGTTGGATTTTTTGCCGGAATCAAAGCTACGGTTCCGTCAATGTACAATATGGCAGACGAGTATTATTCTCAATCCAATCTTATGGATTACAGGCTTGTATCTACTGTCGGATTTGATAAAGATGATGTAAAAGCGGTTGAAAATCTTGACAATGTAACCGATGTTATGCCGTCGTATTTTGCAGATCTTGTATTAAAGTCAAACGGAAACGGCGGTAACGGCAAGGTTATAAGAGTATCCGCTGCACCTAAAAGTTATAACAATAATAAAACTCTTAATACATTAAACATAAAAGAGGGAAGACTACCCGAGAAAAAGGGTGAAATCCTTGTTGAATACGGCAGTGTCGGCAGCAGTGATTATAAAATCGGCGACAAGGTTGTATTTGGAAGTGAAAGCGGAGAATCCAATGCACTTGATATGGTAGATACGCTTGAATATACCGTCGTCGGTAAAGTGGAATCACCTATGTATATTTCGTATCAGCGTGGCTCAACTGCAATCGGCAACGGCAATATTGCAGCATTTATGTATATTTATCAGGATGATTTTGTAACCGAAAGATATACGGAAATGTATGTGAAAACCGTTTTTTCTGACGGCGACGGTTCAGCCTTTGATGACGAATACGAAAAAGACATTGAAAGCTTTACAACTGTTCTTGAAAATACCGCCGATTTACGCTGTGAGGCATTTGATAAAGATGTTATAGGCAAAGCAAAACAGGAACTTGAGGACAGTAAAAACGATTATGAAACCGAAAAATCCGAGGCTCTTACAAAACTTGATGATGCAAAAGCAACTTTAGATAATTCGGAAAAAGAATATACAGATAAGATTTCAGATGCACAATCGCAACTTGACACAGCCAAAAAGCAGATAGATGACGGAAAAAGTCAGCTTGAAACTGCTAAAGAAGAATATGAAAACGGCATTGCGGCAGGTGAAAGCGAACTTTCTTCTGCGCAGGCGGAACTTGACAGTGCAAAAGCCGAATATAATGCAGGTGTTGAAGAATATAATTCAAAAATCAGCATAGCGGAAGAAACTCTTGCCGAAAAAGAAGATGAATTCAATACCGCAAAAAGTGAATTTGAAAACAATCAAAAGCCACAGCTTGAAACCGCAATAGCAACTTGCAAATCACAGATTGAGGCTTTACAGGCGCAAATTGAGGTTACAGAGGACGAAACCGCTCTTGCTGTATTGCAGGAACAGCTTACACAGGTTCAGGCAGTTTTAGCAGATTGTGAAACAAAACTTGCTATGGCGCAAGAACAGCTTGATACGGCAGAACAACAGCTGAACAACGGAAAACAAGAGCTTGAAACACAAAAAGCGGAAGGACAGGCACAGCTTGACTATGCACTTGCTCAAATTCAGAGTGCAGAACAGCAGATTGCGGACGGACAAGCACAGCTTGAAAGTAAAAAAACAGAGGGACAAGCCCAAATATCGCAGGCTGAAACCGAACTTGCGACAGCACAGCAAAAATATGACAACGGAAAGTCTGAACTTGAGGAGCAGAAAATAAGCGGCAGACAAAAGCTTGATGACGGTTGGAAAGAATACAACGATTCAAAAGCCGAGGCTGATGATAAATTTAAAGAGGCAGAACAAAAAATTGCCGACGCACAGGAAGAAATAGACGCTATAGCAGCTCCCGAGTGGTATGTGTTTGACAGGTCGGATAATCCGGGTTATTCAACCTTTGCGCAGAATGTTGAGCGACTCGGTGCAGTGGCATCAGTATTCCCGATGTTCTTTTTACTCGTTGCGGTTTTGGTTTGTGTAACCACAATGTCAAGACTTGTAGAGGAAAAGCGTAAAGAAATCGGAATATTAAAAGCGCTCGGCTACAATAACTTAAGCATAATAATGAAATTTGCGATTTATGCGGTTTTTGCAGGTGTAATCGGTTGTACCGTAGGTGTATTAATAGGCATAAATACACTGCCGTATATTATTTATAATGCATATCAGATTATGTATTATATGCCTGACATCAGCATTGTACCTGATGCACAGAGTATTATACTCGGTACGCTTGCCGCCGTACTTTGTACATTGCTTGTTTCTGTAATAGTATGTGTAAGAGAATTAAGCCAGAGCTGTGCAAAAATTCTAAGACCTAAAACTCCGAAAGCAGGCAAGAGGATACTTCTTGAGAGAATTACTCCGATATGGAAACATATGAATTTTTCCGCAAAGCTGACTACAAGAAATATTTTCAGATATAAATCAAGAATGTTTATGACAATCATAGGCATTGCAGGCTGCACGGCTTTGATAGTTGCGGCATTCGGACTTAAAAACAGCTTTATTCCGCTTACCGATACACAGTTTAGCGAAATATTCAAATATAATGCGGTTGTTATTCCTAAAGAAGGCGGAACTGCCGAACAGCTTGATTATCTGAAAAATGCAATAAACAATACGGGCGACGCAGCGTCAATTATGCTTGCAGGTCAGCAGGAAGTTGTTGTAAAGAAAAATAATATTGTAAAAGATGAAAGCACTTATCTTACGGTAATGGAAGATCCGCAGAGATTTTCGGAGGTTACAGAACTTAGAACAAGGGGCGACAAAAAGCACCTTGATATTACCGATGCTTCCGTAATGATAAATGAAAAAATGGCGAACGAATTGTCTGTCAAAGTCGGTGATACCGTAAGTGTAACTGTTGATGATAAAACCGCAGAACTTACAGTAGGCGGAATTTATGAACAGTATATAAAGAATTATGTGTTTATTTCTCCTAAACTTTACAGTGAAAAATTCGGAGAAGAACCGCAGTTTAATATGGCACAGGTTGTACTGAAAAATCCTGACGAACAGACTGCGTTCGGTGAAAAAATGCTGACGAATGATAAAGTAGCGGGTGTAACCTATCTTTCATCAGGTATGGGTGAAATTGAAGATATGCTCAATTCGCTTAATATGGTTGTGCTTGTTATGATTATTTGTGCAGCGGCACTTGCGTTTGTAGTGCTTTATAATCTTACAAATATCAACATTGCCGAGCGTGTGCGTGAAATCGCAACTTTTAAAGTGCTCGGATTTTACAGCAGAGAAACCTCAAGCGTTATTTATAAAGAAAATATCGTGCTTACTCTCGGAGGTATTCTTTCGGGACTTGTTCTCGGTATTTTCCTTACAAGATTTATTATTCAGACCGTTGAGGTTGACAATGTAATGTTTGGCAGAGATATTTTGCCTACATCATTCGTTTTTGCGGCTTTGCTGACATTTGCATTTGCTTTGATTGTGAATTTTGCAATGGGATTTAAGATTAAAAAAGTAAATATGGTTGAAAGCCTTAAGAGTGTTGAATAAACGGTGCCGCACATTATTTGTGCGGCATTGTCTGAAAAAGATAGAATTTTTGAAATAAAAATCATTTAAAATATTGATTGCTTAGGCAAATTGTGGTATAATACAAAAGAATAGGCAATTTAGCACAATATCAGTGAAAGGAACTGTAGATATATGATAAAAGCTAATCAGTATCGCACCGTAACTTGCGGTGAGTTAAGAGAAGAAAATATCGGACAGGAAGTTCGTGTAGCAGGCTGGGTTGAAAATATCCGTGACCACGGCGGCGTAATGTTCCTTGACATTCGTGATCAGTACGGTGTTCTTCAGGTAGTAGTTCACAATGACGAGTTACTTAAGGGTATTAACAAAGAATGTACCGTAACATTGAGCGGTAAGGTAGTAAAGAGAGATGAAGAAACTATCAACTCTAAGATTGCTACCGGTTATGTTGAGGTACACACAGATGACATTACTGTTCTCGGCAAATGTAAAAACGCACTTCCGTTTGAAGTTGCCACTTCTACCAATACTTCGGAGGAGGTACGCTTAAAGTATCGTTTCCTCGACCTTCGTAATCAGAAGGTGCATAATAACATTATGCTCCGTTCACAGATTATAACATTCCTCCGTGCAAAAATGAACGAGATGGGATTTAATGAAATTCAGACACCGATTCTTTCAACTTCATCACCGGAAGGAGCAAGAGATTATCTTATTCCGAGCCGTAAGCACAAGGGCAAATTCTATGCTCTTCCGCAGGCTCCGCAGATTTTCAAACAGCTCCTTATGGTTTCCGGTTTTGACAGATACTTCCAGATTGCACCTTGTTTCAGAGATGAGGATGCAAGAGCAGACCGTTCGCCGGGCGAGTTCTATCAGCTTGACTTTGAAATGGCTTTTGCCACACAGGAAGATGTATTTGCGGTTGCAGAAGAAGTTCTTTACGAAACATTCACTAAGTTTACAGATAAAGAGGTTTCAAAGCCTCCGTTTGTCCGTATTCCATACGCTGAAAGTATGTTAAAGTACGGTACAGACAAGCCTGATCTCCGTAACCCGCTTGTTATCGTGGAGATTAGCGATATGTTTGAGGAAACTGACTTTAAGCCGTTCCTCAAAAAGACTGTTCGTTCAATTAATGTACCGGGTGCCGCAAAGCAGTCAAAGAGCTGGTTCAAGAAGATGGAAGAGTTTGCACTTTCTATCGGAATGAAGGGTCTCGGTTATGTTAAGGTAAGAGATGATATGACTTTTGACGGTCCTATCGATAAGTTTCTTAAAGAGGGCGACAGAGAGGAGCTTATTAAGCGTAATAATTCTAACGCAGGCGATGTTATTTACTTTATCGCAGATACAGAAAAAGACGCTCCAAAGCTTGCAGGTCAGATTCGTACAGAGGTTGCTAACCGTCTTGACCTTATTGACAAGTCAAAGTTTGAGATGTGCTTTATCGTTGACTTCCCAATGTATGAGCATGATGAAACCACAGGTCAGGTAATCTTTACACACAATCCATTCTCAATGCCACAGGGCGGTATGGACAGCTTGCTTCATAAGAACCCCGATGATATTCTTGCTTATCAGTATGACATCGTATGTAACGGTGTTGAGCTTTCATCAGGTGCTGTTCGTAACCACGACCTTGACATTATGATTAAGGCTTTCGAGATTGCAGGATATACCGAAGATGAGCTTAAATCTAAGTTCTCTGCTCTCTACAACGCATTCCAGTACGGTGCTCCGCCACATGCAGGTATGGCTCCGGGCGTTGACAGAATGATTATGCTCATTACTGAAGAAGAGAACATCAGAGAGGTTATTGCTTTCCCAATGAACTCAAATGCTCAGGATCTTCTCCTCGGTTCACCGGGAGAGGTAACAGAGCAGCAGCTTCGTGAAGTTCACATTAAATTAAGATAACTTCATATATACTCAAAGGGCGAGTTGTTTTTATAACTTGCCCTGATTCTGTTTATACAAAGGATGGTTTTTATGGTAACAAGAGAAGATGTTGAAAACATTGCGTTGCTTTCAAAGCTGTTCGTTCCCGAAGAGGAGCTTGACAGCCTTACACAGTCAATGCAGGAAATTATAGATTTTGCCGATACAATCAATAATGCTCCCACAAGCGGTGAGAGCTTTGACAACATAAACAACCTTTCAAATGTATTTCGTGAGGATGTTGTGGTTGAGTCATATGACAGCGAGGAAATTTTGAAAAATGCGCCTGAGCAGGCAGAGTCACATTTCCTTGTCAGAGGCAGAGAATAAGAGGTGTAAAAATGGGTAGTATTGCAAAAATTCACGAAATGCTTGTTTCCAAGCAGGTTTCGTGTACGGAGCTTACTAAAAGCTATCTTGAAGAAATAGAAAAATCAAACGGCGAGCTTAACGCTTATGTAAATGTAACTCCCGATACAGCGCTTGAAACCGCAAAGACTGTTGACGAAAAAATTGCAAAGGGCGAAGAAATCGGTATGCTCGAGGGTGTTCCGATGACATTGAAAGATAACCTTTCCACAAAGGACATTGAAACTACTTGCTGTTCTAAAATCCTTAAAGGTTACAAGCCGATTTATAATGCAACTGTATGGGAGAATCTTTCTGCACAAAATGCAGTTATGCTCGGTAAAACAAATATGGACGAATTTGCAATGGGTTCTTCGTGTGAAACTTCATGCTTTGGCGGTGCAATGAATCCGTTTAACACAAAGTATGTATCCGGCGGTTCATCAGGCGGCGTAGCAAGCGCTGTCGGCGCAAACATTGCTGCATACGGACTTGGTTCTGATACAGGCGGTTCTATCCGTCAGCCTGCAAGTTTTTGCGGTATCGTAGGTCTTAAGCCGACATACGGCAGTGTATCCCGTTACGGTCTTATCGCTTATGCAAGCTCACTTGACCAAATTGGACCTATCACAAAGAGCGTTGAAGATGCGTCTATTGTATTTGATGCAATTTCACAGTACGACGAAAAAGACAGCACTTCAAAGGGTAATGTCGGCGGCGCAACTTACGGAAAGCTCAACAATGACATCAAAGGTATGAAAATCGGTATTGCCCGTGAGTATCTTGACGGTATTCGTGACGATGTTAAAGAGGCAGTTCTCAATGCCGCAAAAGTTTATGAATCACTCGGTGCAGAAATAGTGTATTTTGATATGCCCGCACTTAAGTTTGCTCTTCCTGTTTATTACATTATTGCCTGTGCAGAGGCATCTTCAAACCTCGGCAGATACGACGGTATTCGTTTTGGTTATAAAACACCGCATTATAACGGCACTCACGATATGATTTGCCGCACCCGTTCAGAGGGCTTTGGTGAGGAAGTTAAGAGAAGAATTCTTCTCGGCACATATGTACTCTCTGCCGGTTATTATGACGCTTATTATAAAAAGGCACAGAATTTGCGTGGAACTATTGTAAAGGCATTTACAGATGCATTTGAGCATTGTGATGTAATTCTTGCTCCAACTGTTCCTATGACTGCTTTCGAGGCAGGTCACGCTGTTTCTGACCCTATTGAAACCTATCTTACAGACATTTGCACAGTACCTGTTAATATTGCAGGACTTCCGGGTGTATCTGTTCCTTGTGGATTTAACGCAAACGGTATGCCAATCGGTATGCAGCTTATCGGCAAGAGTTTTGGCGAGGCTGAAATTTTAAATGCAGCGTTTAAATATCAGCAGGCTGCCGGAGAAAACTTTAAGGATACAAAGTGGGGTGTTAAGCTGTGAAATATGAATTAGTTGCGGGTTTTGAAACCCATATTGAACTTGCTACAAAGACAAAAATTTTCTGCTCATGTACAACAGCGTTTGGCGGTGCACCTAACTCACATTGCTGTCCCGTATGTATCGGACTTCCGGGTACACTTCCAAAACTTAACCGTGAGGTTGTAAACTTCGGTATAAAGGCAGGTCTTGCCACTCACGGTGAGATTGCGGAGATTTCTAAAATGGACAGAAAGAACTACTGCTATCCTGACCTTTCAAAGGCTTATCAAATCAGCCAGCTTTATGCACCGCTTTCAATCGGCGGCTATGTAGAGCTTTCAAACGGCAGAAAAATCAGACTTCATCATATTCATATTGAAGAAGATGCAGGAAAACTTATTCATCAGCACGGCGACACATATGTCGACTACAACCGTGGCGGTGTTCCTCTTATCGAGATTGTATCGGAGCCTGATATTCGTTCTATTGACGAGGCTAAGGAGTATGTGGAAAAATTACAGCAGGTAATGCGCTATATAGGAATTTCCGACTGCCGTATGCAGGAAGGCTCAATGCGTTGTGATGTTAATATTTCTGTTCGTCCTGAGGGCAGTGAAACTCTTGGAACAAGAACAGAGATTAAGAATATGAACTCAATTACAAATATTGCCAAAGCAATGGAGTATGAGTATGAGCGTCAGGTAGATTTAATTGAGAGCGGCGGCAAAGTAGTGCAGGAAACTCTCCGTTATGATGATGCAACAAACACTACATCTTCAATGCGCAGTAAAGAGGACGCTCACGATTACCGTTATTTCAGAGATCCTGACCTTGTTACAATCAATGTCCCAAGAGATGTTGTGGAGAGCTTAAAGGCTGAAATGCCTGAACTTCCTTCTGACAAATGCAAGAGATATATTGAAGAACTTGAAATTCCTGAAAAGGATGCACAACTTCTTACAAAATACAGAAAAATCAGCGAGTTCTTTGATAAGGCTTGCGAGGGTGTAAAATCCGCAAAGTCTGTATCTAACTTTATTATAGGTCAGATTTTCCGCAGAACAGAAACCGAGGCTGATAAGGAAACATTTGATGTATCAATAACACCTGAACAACTCAATGAGCTTGTAAAATTGATTGACAGCGGCAAGATACGCAATAACCTTGCTAAGGCTACACTTGAGAAAATGCTTGATTCCGGCAAGGGAGCACTTGATTTTATCAGTGAAAGTGATATGGCAGGACTTGATGAAAACACTGTAAATGAACTTTGTAAACAGGCTATAGATAACAATCCTAAGGCCGTAGATGATTACAAGAACGGTAAGGAAAAAGCTATTAAGGCTCTTGTCGGTAATGTAATGAAGAACAGCCGTGGTAAAGCAGATGCTGCAGCAGTTGAACAGAAACTTAAAGATATGATTTCTTAAAGTTTTATTATATAAGAGTGAAAGCCACTTTTGATTTAGTTCAAAAGTGGCTTTTGTGTTTGTGGATTTTTATATTAGAAATTAAAATAAATTTGGTTGAGTGCACAGCTTAGCCAAGCAATTATAAAAGTTTGATCGACCTTTTCAAAGGTCGTGGGTGTGGGCAAAGCCCACAAATACTTTCCCTTTATGCAAGCTAACTATAGACGAACAGCTTGCTGTTTGGCGGCTTGAACACAACGGCGAATGCCCTTTAATGCGATAGCAACAAGAAATCCATTCGATATATAATGAAAAGTTAATCATTTCTTTTATAAAATGCTGTCGCCTGTTTTTCAAACTATGTGCAAGCACGCAAACAGCGTGGCTGTTTGC
>ERZ825324.3244-NODE-3244-length-15475-cov-4.455707_pt1 | contig 15475 bp, 10 predicted proteins | sample MGYA00519859_ERZ825324 | MGnify/ENA primary metagenome ERZ825324 (study PRJEB31778, sample SAMEA3449198) | human gut metagenome | biome: human gut; feature: human-associated habitat; material: faeces | place: United Kingdom | collected 2010/2012 ... | reverse complement strand
CGCCGCTAAGGGCGATTTCGCCAAGACCGTGCTCATGCCCGGCGACCCCCTGCGCGCCAAGTTCATCGCGGAGACGTTCCTGACCGAGCCGAAGATGGTCAACAATGTCCGCGGCGTGCAGGGCTACACCGGTACCTACAAGGGCGTGCCTGTCTCCGTCATGGCCAGCGGCATGGGCATCCCCTCCATCGGTATCTACTCCTACGAGCTGTATACCCAGTACGACGTGGAGAACATCATCCGCGTGGGCTCCGCCGGCGCCATGCGTGCTGATCTGGAGCTGGGCAGCGTGGTGGCCGGTCAGGGCGCCTGCACCAATTCCAGCTTTGCCGACCAGTACGAGCTGGGCGGCGCTTACGCCCCCATCTGCGACTTCGACCTGCTGATGGCCGCCGTGGAGAGCGCCAGGGAGCTGGGCGTGAAGATGCCCGTGGGCAACCTCTACTCCTCCGATACGTTCTACGATGCCGCCGGGCGCAATATGCGCTACGCCAAGATGGGCGTCATGGCTGTGGAGATGGAGGCCGCCGGCCTGTACTGCACCGCCGCCTACACCGGCAAGCGGGCGCTGGCCATCTGCTCCATCTCCGATAACCTCATCACCGGTGAGGAATTGTCCGCCGACGACCGCCAGACTACCTTCACCAACATGATGAAGATCGGCCTGGAGATCGCGGTGAAAATGGCCGCCAAATAAGCGCATTTGTGTATATGACAAAAACAGAATGTAAATAATTTGCAAAATTTGTTTACATTGTCTTTACAAAACGCGGAATTTGCTTGCCAAAAGCAAATGAATCTGCTATAATGCACACTGCCCACAGAGGGGCCTGTCCCCCTGCGGGAGCAGAACGGTTTTCCCGCCTCTGGCGTGAAAATAAAAATTTTAGGAAGGTAGATTCAGAATGATGAAGAAGTTTCTTGCGCTGATGCTGGCTCTGGTCATGGCACTGTCTCTGGTAGCCTGCGGCCAGAAGAACCAGGATTCCAATGGAACCTACGACACTGACAAAGATACCGATGTTACCGATGTCGCGTACAAGGTCGCCATGATCACCGACTACGGCGATATCACCGACCAGTCCTTCAACCAGACCACCTACGAGGCCTGCAAGGCTTTCGCGGAGGCCAACGGTGTGGACTTCCAGTACTTCAAGCCCGCCGGCGATAACACCGCCGACCGTGTGGCCATGATCGAGAGTGCTGTCGATCAGGGCTACAACGTCATCGTGATGCCCGGCTACGCCTTCGGCGCCGCCATCGCGGAGACCGCCCCCAAGTTCTCCGATGTCAAGTTCATCGCGCTGGACGTGTCCGCCGGTGACCTGGGCGAGGGCTTTGAGGTTCCCGCCAACCTGTACTGCGCTGTGTATCAGGAAGAGCTGTGCGGCTACATGGCCGGCTACGCTGCTGTGAAGCTGGGCTACAAGAACCTGGGCTTCCTGGGCGGCATGGCTGTCCCCGCTGTCCAGCGCTATGGCTACGGCTTTGTGCAGGGCGTTGACGCCGCTGCCGCCGAGCTGAAGCTGACCGATGTCAAGGTCAACTATGCTTACGGCAACCAGTTCTTCGGTGATGCCGACATCACCGCCGCTATGGATACCTGGTACGCCGGCGGCACCGAGATCGTGTTCGCCTGCGGCGGTGGTATCTACACCTCCGCTGTTGACGCCGCCAAGAAGGTCGAGGGCGCCAAGGTCATCGGTGTTGACGTTGACCAGGCTGCCGTCATCGCCAACTACGCCGCCGGCGAGGGCGCTGATGCCGCCACCGTCGAGGGCTACAAGGCTCTGACCGTTACCTCCGCCATGAAGGGTCTGTATCCCGCCACCTTTGACACTCTGACCGATGTCATCGTCAACGGCAACTGGGAGAAGTACTCCGGCAAGATCGACACGCTGGGCCTGGTGTCCGCGGATGATCCTGCTGCCAACTATGTCCAGATCCCCATGGAGTCCACCCAGTGGGCGGACGGCAAGTTCACTCAGGATGACTACAAGGCTCTGGTGAAGGCCATGTTCGACGGCACTCTGACCGTCAGCAACGACATCACCAAGGCCGCCAAGGACTTTGCCACCGTCATCACCGTGGACGATCAGGGCAACATCAAGTAAGTCCGTACTTACCGATAAAAAACAGAGGCTGCCTCGGCGGCCTCTGTTTTTTTGCGCACCTGCCGAAAAATGTCGTTACCGGTAATGCCTGACCTATGAAAAAACTTTGCTTTATGAGCAGAAGTATAGTATACTAAACCTATTATCATGGTTTCCGTCCCCGCAGACAGCGAAAAGCGGCGGGCCATAAAACGGAAGGAGGGCGAAAGCTTGGATACACCGTATGCCATCGAAATGCTCCATATCACCAAACGGTTTCCCGGGATCATCGCCAATGACGACATCACCTTACAGGTGAAAAAGGGCGAGATCCACGCCTTACTGGGCGAGAACGGCGCCGGAAAGTCCACGCTGATGAGCGTCTTGTTCGGCCTGTATCAGGCGGAGGAGGGCACCATCAAGAAGGACGGCGTGGAGGTCAGCATCAAGGACCCCAACGATGCCAACGCGCTGGGTATCGGCATGGTCCACCAGCACTTCAAACTGGTGGAGTGCTTCTCCGTGCTGGACAACATCATCATGGGCGTGGAGCCCACGAAGCACGGCTTTCTCCAGAAGAAGGAGGCCCGGGAGCGCGTACTGGCCCTCAGCGAGAAGTACGGCCTGAAGGTAGACCCCGACGCGCTGATCGAAGACATCACCGTGGGCATGCAGCAGCGCACGGAGATCCTGAAAATGCTGTACCGCGAGAACGAGATACTTATTTTCGACGAGCCCACGGCGGTGCTGACGCCCCAGGAGATCGATGAGCTCATGGAGATCATGCGCAGCCTGGCGGCGGAGGGCAAGTCCATCCTGTTCATCTCCCACAAGCTCAACGAGATCATGGCCGTTGCGGACCGCTGCACCGTGCTCCGCAAGGGCAGGTACGTGGGCACCGTAGAGACGAAGGACACCACCATGGAGCAGCTTTCCGCCATGATGGTGGGCCGGAACGTCAACTTCCACGTGGAGAAAAAGGCAGCCGCCCCCGGCGACGTGGTGCTGGATGTGGAGCACATGACCGTGGCCAGCAAGATGCATAAGAACAACGCCGTCAAGGACGTGAGCCTCCAGGTCCGCCGCGGCGAGATCGTCTGTCTCGCCGGCATCGACGGCAACGGCCAGACGGAGTTCGTCTACGGCCTGACGGGTCTGGAGCCCCTGACCTCCGGCAAGATCAGCCTCTGCGGCCACGACATCACCCACGCCTCCATCCGCAAGCGCAGCCTGCTGGGCATGTCCCACATCCCCGAGGACCGTCATAAGCACGGTCTGGTGCTGGACTACACGCTGGAGGACAATCTGGTGCTCCAGCGCTACTTTGAGCCGGAGTTCACCGACAAGGCGGGCTTCCTGCGCCGCAGGAACATCCGTACCTACGCTGAAAAGCTCATCGACCAGTACGACGTCCGTTCCGGTCAGGGCCCGATCACCATTGCCCGCAGCATGTCCGGCGGCAACCAGCAGAAGGCCATCGTCGCCCGCGAGATCGACAAGGATCCCGAGCTGCTCGTCGCCGTGCAGCCGACCCGCGGTCTGGACGTCGGCGCCATCGAATACATCCACCGCCAGCTCGTCGCGCAGCGCGACGAGGGCAAGGCGGTCCTGCTCGTGAGTCTGGAGCTGGACGAGGTCATGGACGTGCCCGACCGCATCCTCGTGATGTATGAGGGCGAGATCGTCGGTGAGCTCGACCCGAAAAAGACCACGCAGGAGGAGTTGGGCCTCTACATGGCAGGCGCGAAGAGAGATGAGGTGAAGGCATGAAAAAGAATATTTTCAAAAGCGGCGGCTTCCAGTCGCTGCTGGCCTCCCTCCTGTGCATCGTGCTGGGACTGTTCCTCGGCTACCTTGTGCTGCTGCTCATCAATCCCGCGGGTGCGGGCGAGGCCATTCTTACGGTCATCAAGAACTTTATGACCTACAACCGCCCCGCCTCGCAGCTGAAATATTTCGGCAATACGCTCGTCAAGACCGCGCCGCTGCTGATGTGCGCGCTGGCGATCCTGTTTGCCTACAAGGTGGGCCTCTTTAACATCGGTGCAGCCGGACAGTACTGCGCCGGCGTGGCGCTGAGCCTGTACGCGGCGCTCGGCCTCGGCTGGAGCTGGCTTCCGTGTATGCTGCTCGCCATTTGCGGCGGCGCGATCCTCGGCAGCATTTCCGGCCTGCTCAAGTCCTACTGCAACGTCAACGAGGTCATTTCCGGCATCATGCTCAACTGGATCGTGCTGTATCTGACCAATATGCTTCTCACCACGGTGAAGGAGGACGCCAGCCCCTACACCAAGGTGCTCGCACACATCAACGAATCTGCCGTGCTGCCCTCGCTGGGGCTCGGCGCGCTGTTCAACAACAACCAGTACGTCGGTCTCGCGATCCCGCTGTCCGTGCTGATGGCGATCCTCGTGTGGGTCGTGCTGGAAAAGACGAAGTTCGGCTATGAGCTCAAGGCCACCGGCTACAACAAGAATGCCGCCAAATACTGCGGCATGGCCGAAAAGCGCAACATCATCCTCAGCCTCATGATCTCCGGCGCGCTCGCCGGCATGGGCGCGGCGATGCTCTACCTCACCGGATATGAGCAGTGGCAGTGCTCAACCTCCTCCGTCCCCGCGATGGGCTTCAACGGCATCAGTACGGCACTGCTGGCCTGCTCCAACCCGATTGGAACGATTTTCTCCTCGCTGTTCATTTCGTATATCACCGTCGGCGGCACGAAGCTCTCCACGCAGTATTACACCAAGGAGATCGCCGACGTGATTACCGCGCTGATTATCTATCTCTGCGCGTTCTCACTGCTCTTTAAGAACAAGATCCGCGCGCTGCTTGTGGGCAAGGCCAAGCGGGTCTCCGTCGGGAAGGGAGGGGACGACTGATGTTTCTGCTGCTGAAATATACGCTGCTGTATACGGTCGTGCTGATGATGGTGGCGCTGGGCGGCATGTTCTCCGAGCGCAGCGGCATTATCAACATCGCGCTGGAGGGCATTATGGTGATCGGCGGGCTGATGGGCGTCATCGCCATTCAGATGATGCCCGCCGGGGCGAGCGCGTTCTCCATCGTGCTGGTCTCCGTTCTCGCGGCGGGCATTGCGGGCATGCTGTATGCCGGGCTGCTGGCGTTCGCTTCGATCAATCTGAACGCGGATCAGACCATCGGCGGCACGGCGCTCAACCTGCTGGCCACCGCGCTGGCGATGGTCATCGCCAAGGGCGTGAACCACTCCGCCTCCGCCAAGCTGGATTACAGCAACCGCGTGTTCGTCTATGAGTTCGGCCCGCTGACGGTCAACGTTTTTCTGTTCATCGGCATTGTGGCGCTGATTCTCTCGTACATCGTGCTCTATAAGACGCGGTTGGGTCTGCGCCTGCGCGCGTGCGGCGAGCATCCGCAGGCGGCGGACAGCGTGGGCATCAACGTCTACAAGATGCGCTATATCGGCGTGCTGATTTCCGGCGTGCTGGGCGGCATCGGCGGCATGGCGTACATCATCCCGTCCGTCTCCAGTTGGAATTTCGAGGTCGGCGTTTCCGGCGCGGGCTTCCTCGCGCTGGCGGTTATGATCTTCGGCCAGTGGAAGCCGTTCCGCATCTTCCTTGCGGCGGTGTTCTTCGCGTTGTTCAAGTCGCTGGCGAATATTGCCAGCTCGATTCCGTTCCTCGCCGATCTGGGCTGGACGCAGAACATGTATAACATGATTCCGTTCATCGCCTCGATGATTATTCTGGCGTTTACCAGCAAAAAATCCCGCGCGCCGAAGGCGGAGGGTATTCCCTACGACAAGGGCTCGCGGTAAGGAGACGTTGGGCTGCCGCCCAAACCTGCCTGAGGGACTTCATCCCTCAGACTCCCATTATCGCTTCGCGGCGGTTTTAATCAGTGAGCATAAAAAATTCTCCGATGGTTTTCCATCGGAGAATTTTTATAGTGGGAAGTGCAGGAACCTCAGGTTCCTGCCGAGGGTTTGGGGCGAGAAGCCCCAACGTCCCCTTAAAACTCCTTGTTCTCGTATCGCCTGCACCAGGTATACTTGCTCACCGCGCTGCGCTGAGCCGTCACGCCGCTGAGAATCGCCTGCATATACGTCGGCAGAAACTCGTCGTACTTGACTTCCAGCACCTCCACCGGGTCGTCGAAGACCGGATAGGTGGGGATCGACGCATCGAACATGGCGGTCTGGTACAGACCGGTGCGAATCTGCTTGTCAAACGTGATGCGCACTTCCTCGGCGGGGTGGATATACGCCTCGCGGATGTAATCCACGATGACCACCGGGCGCAGCAGCCGCGTTTTCATCTCGCGGTATACGTCGTGCAGCAGGGGATGGCGCATGCGCTGCAAGCCCTCCGGGTCGCCCGCGATGAGCTGATCGGCCAATTCGCGGGGGATGGAAACGGACTGCTTGGAAATCAAATCGCCGTATTTGCTCTTACATTCCAGCTTGATGACGCGGTCGCTGAAATTGTAGATGCGGATGCGGTATTTTTTTCGGTTGCCCACGCCCGCGATTTTTTCTTCCAGCGCATCGTCGTTGATCGTGTCGAAATACAGCGAGCGGATGTGGTATTCGTTGTTTTCGTTGCCGTTGGGATCGAGCTGCATCACGGGCTTCAGCGAACTGCGCAGCACATTCAGCTCCGCCGGGGTGATGAAATATTTCAGCTCATGTCGCAGCGGAATGTTGCGGATGATCATATCGGCTCCTTAGTTGCCCGCTTCGGACTGGCAGGCGATCAGCGTCGCGTTGTGAACGCCCTCGGTGTCCATCAGCTTGTTGACGATGTCAAAGCGCTCGCGGAGCTGCACCTCGACGGTCAGTTCCACGCCGCCGGGGGTGACGGTCTTGCTGCGCAGACGCTGCACCTTGATGCGGCGGATGAAATCCATGACCTCCGCTTCGGCGGCCTGATCGTAGTGGGTGACGAGCAGGAAGGTGTTCGGGGTGCGCAGCCGGAAGAACGCCAGCGCCAGCATCGCGATGGAAATGCCCGCGACGACGACCAGCGCGATGGTGTACAGCTCCGCGCCGAGCAGGATGCCCATCGTCAGGCTCCAGAACATGTAAGCCGTGTCGAGCGGATCCTTGACGGCCGTGCGGAAACGCACGATGGAGAGCGCGCCGACCATGCCCATGGAGAGCGCGATATTCGATTTAATACACATGACGACCGGGGTGGTAATCATGCACAGCATAATCAGCGTGTTGGCGAACGACGGGGAAAAGAGCACGCCGCGGAAGGCCTTGCGATAGACCAGCGCGATAATCAGGCCGACGATAAAGCCCATCAGCAGCGCCAGCAGCATCTTCATCGGGGTGAGGCTGGTCATCTGCTGTGCAAACCACTCGTTCACACTCGCGTCGTTGATGATGTTCTTCATGGGAAATTCCTCCATACTATAAATGATTCAATGAATAACGGATTTATACTAATTCTTGTTAAAATGGCTTAATCCGCGCACCATCTTTTTCGCTCTGACTTTGCCTCGTTCCGTTCAACGTACCTCCAGTACGCCTCACTTCACTTGGCTTCGTCAGAACAAAAAATCTGATGCGCTCTGTTAAGCATTTTAACTGCGAATTAGTATTAGCGCGTGGGGATAGGGGAACGTTTACTGATACTGCGCCGGGATCTCCGGGCAGGGGCCGAAGTAGGATTCCATTTCCGCGTCGCTCAGCCCGAAATAGGATTGGATATCCAGCCAGACGAAGTGCGGCCTGCGATTCATCACGCGGACGGCGCGCTCGCAGCGGGAAACCCAGTAGTTGTAAGCGCCGGTCGCGTTCTTCGGCACGTCAAAGCTGACCTGCGCGGGCATTTCCGCCGCCCAGCGCTCGCTGTGCATCTGCATTTCCGGCTTGATCTGCGCCGTCATTTCGTAGAAGAGCGAGACCATGTTCTCCGTCGTCAGCACGCTGTTGAACAGCTCGGCGTAGCGCGTCAGGAACTTTTCGCGGTATTGCGGAACCTGCACCAGCTTGCGCACGAACAGGTTGGATTTGATCTTCTGGCTGCCCGCGCCGTTTTCATTCATGTAATAGGTGACGCAGCCGGTCGCGTATTCCTTGCCCTTGCTCTTGTAGGTGGCGTTGAACAGCCCCCAGTCCATATCGAACACCAGATAGCGCCACTTGCCGTCGCCGGATTTCGTGTTGCGGTAGAAGCGGATATTGCCGGGGTCGGTGTTGCCGTAGAACGATTCGAAGATGTAGTAATCGAACATGTTGTCGATGTCAAAATTCGCTTCGACCTCGGCCAGCAATTCGGGGTTGCTGTTCAAATCGGCGTCCTTGACCTTGTTGTAGAGCGCCTTGTAATCCGCGTTCGAGCCCTGCTTGACCTGCGAGGAAGAGAGGCCGTCGGATTGCAGCAGGTCGATGTCCTTCGATTTGAGCCAGCCCTCGTGCTGCGCCACCATGTCCACGCCCGCGCGCTCGCGCATGTTGTAATGACCCCAGTATTGGCCATTGATGTAGACAATGACGGGCTTCCATGCCTGCGTGGCCAGCGTGCTTTCGGCTTGATCGATCAGCCGCGCTTCAAGGCCGTCCATCACGCGGGTGAACAGGCCGTCCTGACCGCCGTTGCGCAGAACGAAGCTCTTGTAGGTCGTGAACGGGCGGTCGTCGAAGAGCGCATAATCAAATTCGCTCTTGCCGAATTGGCCGTCCGCCTTGATGAACAGGCTCTTCTGCGGCATATCCAGCGAATACTGACCCATGACGCGGAAACGAACGCCCTGCGAAAGCTGAAGCTGGCCGTTTTCGTCGCTGTATTCCAGCCACGCGGGGAACCAATTCTTCTGGCCGTAGGTCGCGATCTTGATCCACGGCGTCGGCTTGGATGTATCGACGTTCGGGCCGTAGGCGAACGCGCCGTATTCCTCGTTGGTCAGGTTATCCGGGTCGGTCGTCAGGCAGACGACCGGCATTGTGTGATACACGGAAATCAAATACGTTTCGGAGATGATCTGCGAGGCCTCCACGCCGTCGCGATAGGTGCGCGCGCGGATGACCGTGTTGGTTTCGATCTCGATCGGCTCGGTGTAAATCGGGGAGGATTCGTTCGGGTCGGTGCTGTCGAGCGTATAGCGGACGGTGCTGCCCGCCGGAACGTTGATCGTGACCGCGTTTTCGCCCGTCAGCGGCCGCACGTACAGGCCGCCCGCCACGTTGAAGGTCGGCGGCTCGGCATAGCCGGTAAAGCCCTGTCCGTTCGCCGCGCCCGGCGTGGGGGAGGAATAATAGAACAGCCCTGCCTGCCCGAGCGTGCGCCCGTAGGAGGTATCGTCGTAAAGCTGGGGGACGACCACCTTATCCAAAATCTGCCCGCTGGGGGTGGAAAGGCAGACCGTCTCGCCCGATTTTTTCAGGTTGTAATTGGTGAAATAATAAACGCCGTCTTTGCTCGTCTGCGTGGTATCGCAGTAGATGACCAGATAGCTGTTGTTTTCGATGGTGATGTCAGGAAATTGCCATTTGCGGGGTTTTTTAATGTTATCGGACAGGCCGTAACCCTTGAGGTTTACGGCCTGCCCGCTCATGTTGTAGATTTCGATGTAGTCGTAGTAGTAGTTGACGTTCGGTCCGTGCGTGCTTTTGTTGCCGGTCATCACCTCGGTGATGTAAAGCCCGGAGGTGTTGGCCAGACACATGCGCGTGTCCATCGCCGTCATGCCGGCGCGCGTGTTGGGCAGCCCCGGCGTGGGGCTGGTAAAGAGCTTGAAGCTGCCGTCGCCTTCCTCGTCGCGCCCCCAGGAGGTATCCGCCGAGAGCAGGTCGTAAGTGACCATGTCGATCATTCGACCCTGAATATCCGACAGGATGACGGTTTCGCCGTTGGAGCGCAGCTTGAAGCTGGCGTGCGGCCAGCTCCCTTCCGCTGCGGCGCGGTCCTTTTTCGAGGCGAAGACGACGAAATAGCCGTTCGGCTCGATCACGCAGCCCTGCGGGAAGCGCCACTTGACGAGCTTATCCGTGCTGTCGCTGAGCGCGTAGTTGGAAAGGTCGATCGCCTGATTGGTCGTGTTGCGGATCTCGATCCAGTCGGGGTAATCGCCGTCTTCGTCCTTGAGCGTGGTGATGGAGGACGCGCAGATTTCGTTGATGACCAGCGCGCCGCTTTGCAGCACCGTGCTTGCGCGGAACGCGGCGTAGCCCTCCTGCGTGTTGTCGTAGCCCGGCGTGTATTGGTCGGTGATGATGTAATCGTTGCCGCCGACCCATGTGTAGCTCATGTTGGAATCCATCGCGGGGATGTCCAGCTCCTGGAAGGCGATGCCGTCGCTGCCGAAGAGGAAGAGCTTGTCGCCTGCGGAGGAGAGCTTGAATTTCGCGTGGAGCGCCTTTCCGGCTTCGTTCTGTGTGCTGTCCGACGCAAAGACGATGACATGCTCGCCCGCGGCCAGCGTCATATCCGGAAAGACGAAGGTGATCTTGTCCGCGCGGTCGGAAAGGCCGTAGCCCTTGATGTTGATCGGGCTGTCGCCGGTGTTGGTGAGTTCCACCCAATCCGGAAACGCGCCGGTTTCATCCGGGAACGCGCTGCGGTTGGAGGACATCGCCTCCGTGACGCGCAGATTCGTGTTGCCGCTGGAAACGGCCTCCGCTTCGATCTCCGTGCCGGAGACGTTGGCAGCCGGGGTCTGCGCGATTTTCGGCGCGAAGAGAACCATCAGCACGACAAACACGCTCAGCACAATCAGCAGCGGCAGGGTGCCGCGCTGGGGCTTGACACGTTTGACGGCGCTGCGCCTTCTGCGCGGCGGACTGGTGTTTTTCATCCGGTTGGAACGCATGAATTGACTTCCTTTCAAAATTCGACAAAATAGCCTGACTTAGTATAACATAAATCTCGCATAAACGGAAGATCAAGAAAAAATTTCTACGGGTTCTTTCCGCCGCTGCGCGATTTTTCTGCGTGTTTGGCCTGCGAAACGCATAGATTATCCCAGTGGAAAACGGGAGGAGGGCGAAGAAATGCGGCTTGGCGTTGTGCTCACGGGGGCAGGCGCCTGCGCGGCGGCGAGCGCGGGCGCGCTGACATGGCTGCTGGATGCGGGCGTTTCGCCCTGCGCGGTCTGCGGGATGCAGGCGGCGGCATGGCCTGCGGCGCTGTATCTGGCGGGCTATGACGCGGGAAGACTGCGCGGCGCGGCTGCGCAGGCCGCGCGGATGGGGCGGCGGCTTCTGCGCGCCGATGCGTCCGCCTCGGCGGTGCTGGGCATGAAAAAAAGCGCGCTGTGCCGCGGGCGGCGGCTGGAAAAGCTGCTGGCCGCGCAGACAGGGGAGCGCGCGTTGGGGTTGTGCGAGCGGCAGGGCGTTTTTCTGTGCCGGACGGCGCGAAGCGGGCACGTCGTTGCTTTCTGCACGCAGAGCGTGTCGCAGGAGGGGACGATTGTGACGCTGCAAGCCTCGGCGGGTTTTGCGGCGCGCGCGGCGCTGGCCAGACCGCCGTTTGTCTCGGCGCTGGAATGGATGGGCTCGCCGCTTCTGCCGCTGGATGATCTGCCGCTGGCCTGCCGTCTGCTCACCGCCTTGGGCGCACAGCGGGTGCTGGTCGTCGCGCCGCAGAGCGCCCTGCGCCATCAGCCGGACGCGCTCGAACAGGCGAGCGGCTTTTTCGTGCCCTGCGCGCGGGAACTGGGGGAGAATGTCGGCGTTTTTCGTATTCCGCTGCCGGAAACGCTCGGCGCGCTTTCCCTCGATCGGATTCTGCCCGCCATGGACGTCGGCCGGGAGGCCGCCGAGCATGGCATGGAGGCGGCACTGGAGCGCATCGGCATGCCGCTGTGCCGCGTGCTGCCGTTTCGGCGAAGGCTCATCGCACCGTGATATCCACGGTGGCCTTCTGCCGTTCGCCGCCGATCACGGTTTCCAGCGCGGCGGCGTATGCCCCGGCGGGAACGCGCTCCCCGGCGTCGTTTCGCCCGTCCCAATACAGGCGGGTGACGTCTCCGGGCGCGGGGCGCGTGAGCTGAGCGCTGGCCAGACGGCGGACGAGCTTCCCCTGCGCGTCATAAATGCAGACCGTGATTTCCGCCGGCACGTTGATCTGCGCTTCCAGCACGAGCTCGCGCCGGGCGGATGCGTCGAATTCGGCGTTTTCGGCGCTCAGCGTGACGCTCGGCTCGACAGCCGCGGGGCGGACGGCCAGCAGCCGCTCGGAGCAGAGGATCACCTCGCTGCCCGTGACGGCGAAGACCTGAAGCATCATGTAGCCGCTTTCGCCCTCCAGAATACCGTCGAGCGTCAGCTCCCGCGTCTTGCGGCCGGGGGTCAGCAGGCCGCCTGTTGTGTCGCCGTCATCCAGAAACGTCGCCGCGTTTTGCCAATCCCAGCCGCCGTTCACCTGCCGCACCACGCGGTACTGCACGGCGGTTTCGGCCGTGACGGTGTAAGAAAATTCAAGCGTCGGGTCGTCGGATTCGAGCAGGCAGTCGCCGTAGCTGAATCCGGAAAGGGCGCGCGCAAGGGGGGTGTTCGTCGCCACGGGGAGCGTCAGCGCGTTGGCCTGCGCGGAGAGAAGCTGCACGGAGGAGGAGGGAACCGCCGCGTTCAGATACCGCCGCAGCTCTTCCAGCGTCACCTCGCCGTTGCCGTTCACATCCGCTTCGGGCTTGCCGTAAAGCCCGAGGCCGCTGGAAAGCGCGCTGGCGAAGTAGGAAACCGCGCCCGTGGAGAGCCCCTCGCTGTCATAATACCAACTGGATTCAAACCCGCTGGCGGAGGTCAGCACGTGGATGCTCGGGTCGGCCAGAAAGGGCGTTTCCAGCGACGCGGGGGATTGCGCGCGGCTGCCCGGCAGAAGGCTGTGCGCAAAAGCGCCGCGGCCGATCAGCGCGCCGGAATAGCAGGCGTCCACGATCAGCAGCTTTTCGCCCTGTATGCCCGAAAGGATGTTTTGCAGCGCCGCCGCGCCCAGCGGCGCTTCGTTTTCGCCGTCGCCCAGCATCAGATAAACCTGCCCGTCGTCCGAGGAGGAGAGCACGCCGTGGGTGCACAGGTAGAGGATGGAGAGATCGGTCTCGTCCGCGTCGCCGAATGCGTCGTCCACGGCGGATTGAAGGCGCCGGACGGTGCCGATGGTGCCATCCTCGATGGAAAGGCTGCCGAGGTTCAGCCCCGCGCCGACCAGCGCGGAACCGACGATGTGCAGATTGCCGGAGACGGAATTGCCCAGATCCGGCAGGGAGAGAAAGTCGCGGCAGGCGACGAGCAGCGCGCGCGTCTGCCCCAGCGCCCACGCGGGCAGCGCGAGCAGCAGCAGAAAAACGACGAGCGGGAAAATCCTTCGCATAACCGGCGACCTCCTTTCTTCCGTAACGGCGGCTGAAAGCGGCAAAAAGCGCTTTCGGCGGTTCTCTACTTGTATAGACGTAAAAACCGGCCGAAAATTTCACTTTTTTTCAAAATTTTTTTGAAAATATTTTTTGATGGGCGGGATATTGCGTAAAATCGCCCGCGCACGCTTCGGAAATATCCCCATTTTATCCGATTCTCTGCGAATCGGCAAGATAAATGTTACGAAATTCCATAAAATTCCGTTCGGATGTCACAATTTCGTCACAAATCCGAAGGCGCTTGTCAAATGAACCGCCCGGTGATAAGCTGGAAGTATCACATGGGGAAGGAAAGACAGCATGAAACCTGAAAAACAAAAGAAACACGCCGCTCTGCGCGCGCTGCTGATCGCGCTGCTGACGCTGGCGCTGCTGGCGGCGGGCTTTGCGGCCTACCGCTTCTGGCGGCTGCCGCGCGCCGGGTTCGCCGTGCACTTCGTGGATATCGGGCAGGGGGATGCGGCGATTGTGGTTTGCGACGGGAAAACGCTCGTCATCGACGGCGGGATGCCGGAGAGCGGCGCGAAGCTGGTCGATTATCTGCAAAACACGCTGCACGTTTCCACCATCGACGCCATGATCGGCACCCATCCGCACGCGGATCATATCGGCGGCCTGCCGGACGTCATCTGCGCCTTTGCGGTGAAGACGCTGTATTCGCCGGTGGATGAATTTGAGGGCAAGCCGTTTGAAGCGATGAAGCGCGCGGCCGACGCGAAAAACGTCAGAATCACCGTTCCGCAGGCGGGGCAGCGCTTTTCTCTCGGGCGTGCGGAGGTCGAGTTTTACGCACCGCTGGGCATTTACGACGACGTGAACGATCTCTCCCTCGTCACCCGGATCACCTATGGGCAGACGGCGTTCCTGTTCACCGGCGATGCGGAAAGGCCGTCCGAAAACGACATGATCGACAGCGACGAGGCGCTGTCCGCAACGGTGCTCAAGGTCGGCCATCACGGCAGCAACACGTCGAGCTCCTATCTCTTTCTGCGGCAGGTCATGCCGTCCTACGCGGTCATTAGCTGCGGCCGGGATAACGCCTATGGCCATCCGCATCAGGAGGTGCTGGCACGGCTGAGGGATATCGGCGCGGCGGTGTATCGCACGGATGAAAGCGGCACGATCGTCTGCCGGTCAAACGGCGAGCGCGTCGCGTTTGAGACAGAAAAGGGAAAAATGCCGACCGCAACGCCCCGAAAGGGTCAGTCGGTTGGCTATGTCGGCAATATAAAGAGCAAAAAGTTCCATCTGTCTACCTGCTCGTCCGTGCAGGATATTCAGCAGAGCAACCGCATCACGTTCGCCACCCGCGCGGCAGCCGTGAAGCAGGGGTATTCGCCCTGTAAGGCGTGCAGGCCATGAGGCGCGCATGGCAGGGAAAATACAGGCGCGAGAAAGGCAAAAGAAGACAAAAAGGGAGCGGCCCTCGTCAAAAGGCCGCTCCTTTTCGTATGCTGTTTGGGAAAACGGGCGCTTAGTACATGCCGCCCATGCCCGGATCAGCCGCCGGGGCGGGCGCCGGATTCTTCTCCGGGATATCCGCCACGAGGGATTCGGTGGTCAGCACGGTCGCCGCGACGGAAGCCGCGTTCTGCAGCGCGCTGCGGGTCACCTTGGTCGGGTCGATGATGCCGGCCTCAACCATATCGACGTACTTGTCGTTCAGCGCGTCATAGCCATAGCCCGGCTTCTTGGTGCGCTTGATCTTCTCGACGATGACGGAGCCTTCCACGCCCGCGTTGGCCGCGATCTGGCGAACCGGCTCTTCCAGCGCGCGCAGGACGATCTGCACGCCGGTCTTCGCGTCGCCGCTGAACTTCGGCAGCAGCGCCTGAACCTCCGGCAGCACGCTCAGCAGTGCGGTTCCGCCGCCCGGAACAATGCCTTCCTCAACGGCGGCACGGGTCGCGGAGAGCGCATCCTCAATGCGCATCTTGCGCTCCTTCATTTCGATTTCGGTGGCTGCGCCGACCTGAATCACCGCAACGCCGCCGGCCAGCTTGGCCAGACGCTCCTGCAGCTTCTCGCGGTCGAAG
>ERZ825324.3208-NODE-3208-length-15595-cov-7.928057_pt1 | contig 15595 bp, 14 predicted proteins | sample MGYA00519859_ERZ825324 | MGnify/ENA primary metagenome ERZ825324 (study PRJEB31778, sample SAMEA3449198) | human gut metagenome | biome: human gut; feature: human-associated habitat; material: faeces | place: United Kingdom | collected 2010/2012 ... | reverse complement strand
GAAGCTACTGGTGAAAAAGAATACACAATGTTGTGGCAACAGAAATAGAAAGCGGATTTTTGGGGAGGATTTTATATGGAGTTTAACAATAAGGTAGTGATTGTGACGGGAGGCGCGCAGGGCATTGGAAAGACCATTGCAGAGGAATTTCAGAAGCAAGGAGCCCTTATCTGCAGCATTGATAAACAGCTTGGAGTTTACTTTACCGGTGATCTTGCACAGCAGGATACATTGGAGAAATTTGCTCAAAAGGTGATTACTGAATATGGTCATGTGGATTATCTTATCAACAACGCATTACCGTTGATGAAAGGAATTGACAACTGCTCTTATGAAGAATTCAATTATGCATTAAAAGTAGGTGTTACGGCACCGTTTTATCTGGCCAAACTATTTCAGCCATATTTTTCTGAAGGAGCTGCCATTGTCAATATTTCATCTTCCCGTGACCGCATGAGTCAACCGCAAATAGAAAGTTACACCGCAGCAAAAGGCGGAATTTCAGCATTAACTCATGCGTTGGCAGTCAGCCTTGCAGGAAGAGTACGAGTCAATTCAATCTCTCCGGGATGGATAGATACTGACTTTATCGAATATACAGGAGCAGATGCAGTGCAGCAGCCGGTTCATCGTGTCGGAAATCCTATGGATATTGCCAATATGGTACTGTTTCTTTGCTCTGAAAAAGCAGGCTTTATCACAGGTGAAAACATCTGTATTGACGGTGGCATGACAAAACAAATGATTTACCATGGTGATTGTGGTTGGAGGCTTGACATGTCGCTTGATATGAAGAGTAAAAAATAGAATAGGAAGGAAAATGTACGAAAAGGAATACTGATGATTTTGTGAGGATCCCTTTTTTTAACGGCGACCACTTATGATCCTGGAATGTATATTCTGGTACTTTCAGTAATCTGTACTTTCCTAGAGCTTTGAAAACGAAATCTAATATTTTCAAAACTTCAATAAATAAACACAATTATCAATACAATACTCTTCATAAAAAATAAAATAGGATATTTTAATGGGAGATGAGCAGAATGATGGACAACTAGGGCTTTCTGTGAACTTTGTTCACAAAAATACCTCGCGGAACGTTACCAGTGAACAGTAGCTATTAAGAACAGAGACTTCATGACAGGATGTTAAAAATATGGTATTTTATAAGATATTAGAGTAGAATATTATTGAAAGTTGATGCCTTGAGTAAATATTATTCTGATGAGCAACTTAACCAGGTAATAAATGTAAAACCTAAAAACCGCATTACAATTGGATATTGTCGCATTTCCAATCATAAACAAAAAGATGATCTGGAACGGCAGATTGATAATGTTAGAATATATCTTCAGGCAAAAGGACAGCCATTTGAGATAATAAGTGATATCGGTTCCGGGATTAATTACAAGGAAAATAAGCTTCAGTATGCTGGTGCATCAAGATTTGCTTATAACTGGGTTTTGGCCAGCGAAGAAGAGAACTATGAAAAAGGTGGCAGATTCATTTCAGATCCAGAACTCAGAAAGTAAAGAAATTAGAAAAACAGAAACGCAGATTACAGCGTAGTCTCTCTCGTTCTTACGAGAAAAATAAGAAAGGGGTAAGTTACTGTAAAACAAATAATGTAATCGAAAAGGAAAAACTTTTATTAAAACGAAATAATAGATTAACAAACATCCGTAAAAATTATTTGAAGAAGGAATGAAACATAGAGGTTTATGACTTTTTATAAGTTTTCAGTAACGGAATGGATTATGTTTAGAGAAATTGGGGATGAGCGGGCTTTCGATGGGATTTTAAATCAGATTATAGAGAACATTCAGAATGGCAGTCTCAAAGCGGGAGCTGCCCTTCCGGCGGAGCGGACAATGGCGGAGACCATGGGAGTGTCCAGACCGGCAGTCAGAGAAGTTTTGAGAGCACTGGAACTGCTGGGAATAGTTAAGCCAGTGCCGGGAGGCGGGAATTATATTACAGAGGATCTGGATACCTGGCTAATCGGCCCCTTATCCATACTTTTTAAATTAAATAATGGATATCTGCGCCAGAATCAGCAGTTTCGTGCGGCACTGGAAAGAGAATCAGCAATTCTTGCAGCGAGGAAGTGCACACCGCTGAACGCAGCAGAATTATGGATGATTCTTGCACGGCTGGACGCCGCAGAAGATGAAAAGATACGGGGTAAACTGGATCGCGAACTTCACCAGAAGATTGCAAAGATCGCAGATAACCCGATGATTTACAGTGTCCTTGCGGCAGCGGATCAGCTTACGGAGAATATTGTTTCCGGGACGAGAGACTACATTATGAAAAAGAATAATTCTGCCAGAGAGGTTGATGACCAGCATCATCGGCTTGTTGAGGCAATCATCAACGGAGATGCAGAACAGGCGGAACGATGTATGTCCGAACATATGGATACGATTGAACGTTATATGGAAGAAATGCAAAAAAAATCCTAAGAAATTTTGGGCATTTTTACAGAGTTAATTGATATGACCTCTATTGCGTTTTGGTAATACCAGTGATATAATTAAAATGTAAATTGGTAATACCAATAAATGAAACTGGCAATACCAGAAAGAGGTGCGAAACAATGGGATATGTGAAATGGTCATATGAGACACTGAATCATTTTTGCGGAGACGTATTCAAGGCGTTTGGATTTACAGAGGAAGAAAGCAATCAGATCAAGGATGTGCTTCTTACGGCTGACCTTTATGGAATAGAAAGTCATGGTATGCAGAGAATGGTGCGTTATCATAAGGGAATCGAAAAGGGAACCATCCATCCGCAGGCAAAGCCTGAAGTTGTATTTGAAACACCGATATCTGCAGTGATTGATGGTCATAATGGAATGGGACAGCTTATTTCTGTTTACGCAATGAAAAAAGCCATCGAAAAAGCCAAAAAAACCGGAGTTGGAATCGTAACCGTCCGTGAGTCCAATCATTTTGGTATTGCCGGATATTATGCAAAGATGGCGTGCGATGAAGGACTTCTGGGAATGGCTTGCACCAATTCAGAGGCTATTATGGTTCCTACGTTTGGCAAAAAAGCCATGCTTGGATCAAACCCAATCGCAGTAGCTATGCCGGCAGACCCGTATCCGTTTTTCTTTGACTGTTCTACTACAGTAGTTACAAGAGGAAAACTAGAAATGTACAACAAAATGGAGAAACCGCTTCCTAATGGATGGGCGTTGGACAAAGATGGTCATGCAAGCACAGACGCACCGGATGTCCTTGCCAATATTGTTGCAAAGAAGGGCGGCGGAATCATGCCCCTTGGTGGAAATGAAGAGGTTACAGGAAGCCACAAGGGATATGGATATGGTATGTTATGTGAACTGTTCAGTTCCATTCTTTCCATGGGTGTTACTTCGGATCATTGCTGCACATTCCCGGATAAAACTGGAATCTGTCATGGATTCATGGCAATCGATCCGGCTGCATTTGGTGATCCTCAGGCAATCCGCAGACATTTTTCAGAATACCTGGAAGCTTTGAGAGAAAGTCCGAAGGCAGAAGGCAAAGAACGTATTTATACACATGGTGAAAAAGAAGTTTTGGCAGAAAAAGAAAGAAGAGAACATGGATTACCTGTAAACGATAATACGATGGTCGAACTTGCTAATCTGTGTGGATATCTCAAACTTGACTTTGATAAATATTTTGACGGATATGAGCTTCCAAAAGATAGCAAATTCTTTACAGGAAATTATTAATAGATTAGAAGGCAACTGTTCACAGTAACAATAGAGGCAGCCGAATCATACGGTTTCACATAATTTAAGATACCAGGGAGGACAATAGAAATGGATTATGCAAAAGAATCTTTAAGACTGCATGGAGAATGGAAAGGTAAGATTGAAGTTGTAACAAGAGTACCTGTAGAAAATAAGGATGATCTGTCACTTGCTTATACACCTGGAGTTGCACAGCCTTGTCTGGAAATCCAGAAGGATGTAAACAAATCTTACGAACTCACAAGAAGATGGAACATGTGTCTGGTAGTTACAGACGGTTCTGCTGTTCTTGGACTTGGAAACATTGGACCAGAAGCCGGAATGCCGGTTATGGAAGGTAAATGTGTCCTTTTCAAGGCATTTGGTGATGTAGATGCATTTCCACTCTGCATTAAAAGCAACGATGTGGACGAAATTGTAAATACAATCTATATGATCTCCGGTTCCTTTGGTGGAGTAAACCTGGAAGATATTTCCGCACCGAGATGTTTCGAAATTGAAAAGAAACTGAAAGAAAAATGTGATATTCCGATCTTCCATGATGACCAGCATGGTACTGCGATCATCACACTGGCAGGTCTTACCAATGCACTTAAAGTTGTTGGCAAGAAGAAAGAGGATGTCCATGTTGTAATGAACGGAGCAGGAGCAGCAGCAATCTCTATCGCTCGTCTGCTTCTCACAGCCGGATTTAAGAACATCACACTCTGTGACAGAAAGGGTGCGATCTATGAGGGACGTCCGGAAGGAATGAATCCAGTCAAAGATGAAATGAGCAAGGTGACCAATCTGGATAAGAAAGCAGGTTCTCTGGCAGATATGCTGGTCGGCGCAGATGTATTTATCGGTGTTTCCGCACCTGGTGCCGTTACAACAGAGATGGTTAAGACCATGAATAAGGATGCAATTGTTTTTGCATGTGCAAACCCGACTCCGGAGATTTTCCCGGATGACGCAAAGGCTGGCGGAGCAAAAGTTGTTTCCACAGGAAGAAGTGATTTCCCGAACCAGATCAACAACGTACTTGCTTTTCCAGGAATCTTTCGTGGCGCATTTGATGTGAGAGCAAAAGAGATCAATGATGAAATGAAGCTGGCAGCGTCTGAAGCACTTGCAAATCTGATCGCAGATGAGGAACTTTCTCCGGAATATATCATTCCGAAGGCATTCGATAAGAGAGTAGGACCGGCGGTAGCCAAAGCAGTTGCGGAGGCAGCAAAGAGAACCGGCGTAGCCCGTATTTAAAAAATACAATTTAATAAGATAGACAATTTTCCCCGGCATAACTTATTATAGGGATAGCAAGGACGTGTGACAACAATAGATTTTACTTCAAGGAAACGTCCGCAGTATGCCGGGGATTTTCTTATAATTTTTTACGAATGAGTAGAGATTTATAGCTGGAAATAAGAAACCAACTATGGAAGGGAGAGCTGTGGTATAAACAGCTTCCGTCACAGACAGCGTAGGAGACCTGCAAGTAGAAAATAACAGACATCAGAAAAGAAGGGACAAAATATGCAAATCAGTTTATTACTAATGGAAGAGATTGCAAAGCTTTTTGCAATCATGCTTATGGGATATGCGGTTGTAAAAGCCGGCCTTATGAAGTCATCGGAGAGTAAAAGCATATCTGTAGTCATGGTTTATCTGGTTATTCCATGCGTAATTATCGACGCATTTCAGGTGGACTATACGCCAGATGTAAAAAAAGGACTGCTCCTGGCATGTGCGGCAGCAGTTCTGGTACATGTTTTATTTCTGATACTTACCACAATATTAAAACAAGTATTGCGGCTAGATACGATTGAACGCGCGACGGTTATTTATTCAAATGCCGGTATACTGGTAATTCCGCTGGTACAGGATTTGCTTGGAAAGGAGTATGTTATTTACTCCAGTGCTTATATTACGGTACAGCTGGTTTTGATCTGGACACATTGCAAAAATATGATTTGCGAAGAAGATAGATTAGAGTGGAAAAAAGTATTTCTGAACGTAAATATTATTTCAATCATAGTAGGAGTGATATTGTTTATCTGCAGAATCCAGATGCCTTCGGGAGTGCAGGATGTCATGGATATGATGAATAATATGATTGGTCCGATTGGTATGCTGCTTGCCGGAATGGTTATTGCGGACGTACCTCTTAAGATTGTATTTACTAAAAAAAGAAACTATCTTTCAACAGATATCCACGGCGAAGAAGCTCGATGCAAACGATGTTTTCATATACTCTGCCATAATCCATATTTCTGCTTCCCAGTATTGCATATCGAATACCGCTGTCACACAAATAGAACTTTTCAGAGCTTTCAAGGTATTTCTTACCTCGGATGTCGTATCTCTTAATATCATAAAATACAAAAGCATTGCACAAATACTTAATGTACTTGCCGACGGTTACATGATTGGTTACCAAATCGACGAATACCCGTGATGATCTTGATGTCAGGAGTGCCATTCAGTTCAATGATTCCATCGAGATATTTTGCTCTCGTGATTGTTTTCATATAGTCATCCACTTTCAAAAATTGAAGTTTTTTCATTTCTCGAAACCGCTTCGTTGTACTTAGTATACTGTCTGATAATAGTATATGCAATATGTCGCTTTCAAAAACACAAATTTTTTTATTTTTTGAAAGTGGAAACTATGTAAAGGCAACCCGAAGGCTGTACTAGAGCGTGTTTGAAAAATAAAAACAGGATGTGGGAAATTGCGATTTAAGAATATATGGGGTATGCCTTATAAAGTTGTTGACATTGGATGACAAAGTATGATATTTTTCATGCAATGGGTTAGCTGCGAGCAACTAAAGACCTTCTTGCAGAACTCAAGTAACCATAACTAAAAAATATTAGCAAAAACTAATACCACGACATGAAAAGGAGGAAAACTCCCACAGGAGAACAGAAAGAAGATGAAAAATTCTTTAAAAGTAATATGGACCGTGCTTGGCTTTCTTTGCCTTGGATTTGGTACGATAGGAATTGTACTTCCTGTTTTGCCAACCGTTCCGTTTTATATGGCAACACTGTTTTGCTTTGCAAAGAGTTCAAAGAAACTGCACGACTGGTTTGTAGAAACGAATTTATATAAGAATCATCTGGACAGTTTTGTTCAGAAAAGAGCCATGCCAATGGGAACAAAATGCAAGATTATCGGAATGGTAACAGTAGTTATGCTGATCGGTTTTATCTGTATGAAGAATGTACCGATTGGAAGAATCTGTATCGCAATTGTGTGGGTATGCCATCTGCTATATTTCTTCTTAAGGGTTAAGACAGAAAATCCAGAAGTTAAAATGGCAGAAATGGGAGATTGAGATGGACAAAGTAGAAAAGAAACGGCAGAAAGAACAGTATGTTGTGGAAGAGATGATCCGGCTGTACTGCCGGAAAAACCATCCGAAAGAAAAAAGACAGGAGGGGAAGACATGTCCTGACTGTCAAAGACTTTTGGATTACGCAAAACAAAGAAGTCAGAAGTGTCCATTTATGGAAGAAAAAACGTTCTGTGCGAACTGTAAGGTACATTGTTATAAGCCGGAAATGAGAGAACAGATTCGACAGGTCATGCGTTTTTCAGGACCAAGGATGTTATTATACCATCCATTTCTTGCAATATGGCATTTGGTATGCAGTAAAAGAGAATCGAAAAAATAAACAAAAGGATAAGATTTTTATGATTAAAACAAGATTGATGGGGCTGTTGTCCCACGCAAAAAAGTATATTGCGTATACGATTTTGTGGCAGTGGGCAGCCCTTCTGTCGCAGGTATTGGCAGTCTTTTCTATCGCAGATTTACTGGAACAGGTGGCGTACCGGGGAGTAACCGTACCGATTATTGAACGGACAATACTGATTTTATTTCTGGTTCTGGTAATCCGGTTCGTATGTGAGCGGATGGGAGCAAGGTCTTCCTATCTGGCGTGTGTGGATGTAAAGCGGATTCTGCGTGAAAAGATTTATGAGAAAATGTTGAAGCTGGGAGCTTCCTACAGTGAGCAGGTATCCTCTTCAGAGGTCGTACAGGTGTCGACCGAAGGTGTGGAGCAGTTGGAAACATACTTTGGAAAATATCTTCCACAGTTATTCTACAGCCTGATTGCACCACTGACCTTATTTATCATTCTTTGCAGAGTAAGTCTGAAAGCGAGTGCCATACTGCTGATCTGTGTACCGTTGATTCCAATTTCCATCGTGGTGGTACAGAAAGTAGCGAAGAAATTATTGAGTAACTATTGGAGCATCTATACCGGACTGGGTGATTCGTTCCTCGAAAATTTACAGGGACTTACCACTCTGAAGATTTATCAGGCAGACCAGCAGAAAGCAGATGAGATGGATGTGGAATCTCAGAACTTCCGCAGGATTACGATGAAGGTGCTGACCATGCAGCTTAATTCCACCAGTGTGATGGATATTGTGGCGTATGGTGGAGCAGCCATCGGTATGGCAGTTGCGGTATCCGAATTCCTAAAGGGGAATATCAGTGTAGCAGGAACTTTATGTATTGTCCTGCTTGCAAGCGAGTTTTTCCTGCCACTCAGACTGCTTGGTTCGTTTTTCCATATTGCAATGAATGGTATGGCAGCCAGTGATAAAATTTTTAAGATTTTAGATTTACCAGAACCACAGGCCGGAGAAAAAGCACTGCCGGAGGTTGCGTTAGATGTTACATTAAAAGATGTGTATTTTTCTTATGAAGAGGACAGAGAGATCTTAAAAGAAATCAGCTTAAATCTGCCAGCAGGAAGTTTTGTATCACTGGTTGGTGAATCCGGATGTGGTAAGAGTACGATTGCCGGAATCCTTGCAGCAAAGAATCGGGGATATAGCGGAGAAATTACCATCGGTGGTGTACCGCTTAATGCGGTAAATGAGGAAAATCTGATGCAGAAGGTTGTTCTGGTTCGCCATAACAGCTATCTGTTCAAAGGTACAGTAGAAGAAAATCTGAAGATGGCAAAGCCGGACGCAACGAAAGAAGAGATGGAAGCAGTTCTTCAGAAAGTCAATCTCTTAGGGTTTTTACAGACACAGGATGGATTGCAGACACAGTTGCTGGAAAAAGCAAGCAACCTGTCCGGCGGTCAGTGCCAGAGACTGGTGATTGCCAGAGCATTGCTTCGGACAGACAGTGCGGTTTATATTTTCGATGAAGCTGCATCCAATATCGATGTGGAAAGTGAAGAACTGATTATGAATGTGATTCACGAACTGGCAAAGACAAAGACGGTGCTTCTGATTTCCCACAGACTGGCAAATGTTGTGAAATCTGATAAGATTTATTTCTTAAAAGACGGAGAAATTAAAGAAAGCGGAAAGCATGACGAACTGATGAGACAGAATGGTGCATACAGACATCTGTATGAAAGCCAGATGGCATTGGAAAACTATGGAAAAGGAGGAGTGGCATAATGAGTGAAAATATAAATACAACAAAACGCAGAAGTGCCATCCGGATCATGGGAAGTCTGATTGGTCTGGTAAAACCCTTGCTCCATATTATGCTGGCGGCAATCATCCTTGGAACATTAGGTTACTTGTGTGCGATTTTCCTGACGATATTGGCAGGACAGGTTATCGTGCATGGACTTCTGACAGGAGCAGCCGGAATAATTGTTCCGGTGGACAATATGTGGCTGGCATTTATCCCGGTAAAAACCATTATAACAGTCATGATTGTGATTGCAGTGCTTCGCGGAATCCTACATTATGCAGAACAGTATTGTAATCATTTTATCGCTTTTAAGTTGTTAGCAATCATCCGTCATAAAGTGTTTGCTTCCTTAAGAAAACTCTGTCCGGCAAAACTGGAAGGACGGGACAAGGGAAATCTGATTTCTATTATTACAACGGATATTGAATTACTGGAAGTGTTTTATGCACATACCATTTCCCCGATTGCGATTGCAACACTGACCTCGATGGTTATGGTGATTTTTATTGGAAGATATCACTGGTTAGCGGGAATGCTTGCACTGGCAGCTTATCTGATTGTCGGTGTAGCCATCCCGATGTGGAATGGAAAACGTGGCAGCCAGAAGGGAATGGAATTTAGAACAAGCTTCGGAGAACTGAACAGTTTTGTTCTGGACTCTTTACGAGGACTGGATGAGACTATCCAGTACGGACAGGGTGAAAAGAGAAAAGAGCAGATGTCGGAACGTTCGAAAAACCTTGCAGGAATACAGAAGTCATTAAGCAAAATGGAAGGCTCACAGCGTTCATTCACAAATATGGTTATTTTGCTTGCATCTTTTGGAATGCTGGCGCTGACCATCTGGCTGTATGACAAAGGTGCGATAGGATTCGAGGGAATCTTAACCTGTACCATCGCAATGATGGGTTCTTTCGGACCGGTAGTGGCATTATCAAGCCTGTCTAACAATCTGAACCAGACACTTGCAAGTGGTGAGCGTGTTCTTTCCCTTCTGGAAGAGACACCGCTTGTGGAAGAAATTCCGGGTGATGTGGAAACTCCTGGGACAGAGAGTGTGGAACATGAATTTACAGGAGCAGAGGCAGAGAACGTAACATTTGCTTATAAGGTGAATGGCTTGGAAGGAGACAGAGAGGACGGCCTTGGCCGCGATAATGAGGTTATTTTAGATAACTATTCACTGAAATTACAGCCAGGGAAGATCACAGGTATTCATGGTGCGAGCGGTTCCGGAAAATCTACGCTCTTAAAACTGCTGATGCGGTTCTGGGATGTTCAGGATGGAAGTATATCGGTAGACGGTACAAATGTCCGAAAGATTCCAACCAGGCATCTGAGAGATATGGAAAGTTATGTCACACAGGAAACGCACCTGTTCCATGATTCGATTGCAAATAATATTGAGATAGCAAAGCCGGGAGCATCCAGAGAAGAAATTATGGAAGCGGCAAAGAAAGCGTCTATTCATGATTTCATTATGACATTACCGAAAGAATATGATACAGAAGTCGGAGAACTGGGTGATACATTATCTGGTGGTGAGAAACAGAGAATCGGAATTGCAAGAGCATTTCTCCACGAATGCCCTCTGATTCTGCTCGATGAGCCTACATCAAACCTGGATTCTTTAAATGAGGGAATTATCTTAAAATCATTGAAAGAATCGGCCAGGAAGAAAACGGTTGTCCTGGTATCCCACAGAGTGTCCACAATGAATGTGGCAGATGTGGTTTATGAAATGGAGAACGGCAGAATTTCTTAAGAGCATGTTCAATGGATAAGCTATTTAAATCTGTAGCCATAATAATCGGCTGAAACCGAACCATCTGAAGAAAACAGTCCTCTTTATACTATGAATAATGTCATTTTGACACCTCATATAGGATGGAAAGGGCTTGAGTAAAAGAATAATAAGATAATTACAATCAATAACGCCGATACGGGATTATAATAAATCCTACTCGGCGTTATTGATTTTTGCATAGCATTCTTTGCTCTATAAGAAGTTCACGAAATTTACCACATCGAGTTGGATTTGTTGACAATCATATTGGCTTGGAATATACTTGGTTTATCAAGCGCGGCTCGAAAAAATCTTTATTGTCAGAAAAAAGTCAATCCAAAAGGGGAACTGGAGATTATTGACAGTTAAATATAACATATAAAATCATATAAGTAGATGTTGAGCTCAAGAAGCTAAAACTTTCATAAAGAGGTGTCAGAATGGATAAAAAAACAACGTTGGAAATGATTGCAGCAATTTCAAATGCAAACGGTACATCAGGCTTCGAAGATGAAGTGGTTGCAGCAATTCGTCCTTATGCAGAAGGACTCGGAGAAATTACAGAAGATCGCATGCGCAACCTATATATTCGCCGTAAAGAAAATAACGGCAAACGTCCGGTTGTTCAGCTTGATGCACATAGTGATGAGGTTGGCTTTATGGTGCAGGCTATCTGCCCGAATGGAACTCTCCGCATCATTCAGCTCGGAGGTTGGGTGAACCACAATATTCCAGCTCATAAAGTCCTGGTCCGCAACCGATTCGGAGAATATATTCCGGGTATTACTGCCAGCAAGCCACCGCATTTCATGACAGAGCAGGAGCGTAAAGCACCTCTGGATATGAAAGATATCACAGTAGATGTTGGCGCTGTTTCTAAAGAAGAGGCGGTTGAAAAGTTCGGCATTCGTATCGGTGAACCGGTAGTGCCGGATGTGACATTTACATATTCAGAAACCACAGATCTGATGGTGGGCAAGAGCTTTGACTGTCGTCTGGGATGTGCGGCAATTCTTAAGACCATGCATACCCTGGCTGGTCAGGATTTGAATGTGGATATTGTTGGCGCGTGTGCAGCACAGGAAGAAGTTGGTGTACGTGGTGCCACTGTGACAGCACAGGTAATTAAGCCGGATATCGCAATTGTTTTTGAAGGCTGCCCGGCAGATGATACGTGCGTTGAGCAGTATATGGTTCAGACTGCTATTAAGCGTGGTCCGATGCTTCGTCACATCGATTCACGCATGATCACCAATCCGCGTTACCAGAGATATGCGCTTGATCTGGCAGAAAAGCTTGGCATCCCGGTTCAGGATGCAGTTCGCAGTGCTGGTTCAACCAATGGTGCAGTTATACATCTGACTGAAAAAGCAGTTCCGGTCATCGTTATTGGTGTTCCGGTTCGCTATGCGCACACACATTACGGAATTTCAGCTTATGCTGATTTTGATAATGCGGTTAAGTTGGCATGCGAAATTCTTAAAAGACTTGACGAAGAGCAGATTATGAGTTTCTAAAAAAATATAATGCTGTGCTGAAAGCGACAGGTATAACGGCAACTGCCGGAAAAGAATATGCAAAGAAGCGTATCACAGTTATTTAAACGTTTATGTGACAAACGTAACTGTCTGTGATATTATGAAAGTGGTATAGGCGAAAATGACTTTTGCAGAAACGAAAGTATTTTCAGATTTTATTTAAAAATATACTTATTCTAATGAATAAGTGAGAAGCCATATAGATACGGGACGGTATGAGTACAAAGAACATTACCAGTGAACAGTAATGTAGGAGAACAGTTCGAACATATGTATCGGCTGTTCTCCTTTTGTTTTCAGGCATTAATGGGGGAATATTTTCTATATAAGTGTTGGGAGATTTTATGGAAAAGTTTAAGGCAAATGATAATAAGAATGAAGAACATGAGATTAACTACAGACAATTTAACAAAAAGCTGGAACTTCTGAATCAGATTCTGTCTCTGATATCAGACATTAATCAGGCATCGGATGAGAAAGAGATAGATACCATTCGATTTTATTGCACAGCCCGTTGAAAAACAGTTGGAAGAAAACATAATGAGGAAAATTCAATGAAAATAAATAATACAGCTGCTAAACATATTAAGAAATACTGCTATATTGTCGGCCTCCTCTCTTTCCTGATCGCGTTTTTTGCGTGTAGTCAGATGCTCAGATATCAGGAAAAGGAAAAAAAAGCATCGGGAATCTATATGGCACAAAGTACGATAAGGAGAGTCAAGGCAAAGCTGGACAATTATATAACGATTTCTGATCTTCTTGGAAATTATATCATTGATGGATCGGATATGGATGAAAACACTTTTTCAGAACTGGCAGAAAAGATCCCAAATGAGGATGGTGTGGTAAAGGCATTTGAGCTGGCACCGGAAGGAATCATAACCGAAATCTATCCTATGCAGGGAAATTCAGAGGCTCTTGAACTGGATGTACTGGGGGAACATGAACGGAAAAAGGATGCAGCTTTGGCTAAGGAAACCGGGGAGTATACACTTGGCGGCCCCTATCAGTTAAAGCAGGGAGGAACCGGAGCATTACTTTTTAAACCGGTTTATCGAACCGATGATTCCGGAGAGAGTAGTTTCTGGGGATTTGTACTCCAGGTGATTGACTGGGACCGTTTTATGAGTGACATAAATCTGCAATCCTTAAATGAGGCGGATTTCAGTTATAAAATCTGGTCTTATGACAGAAGCAGTGGAGATAAGGTTATTTTTGCCCAGAGTCAGGACGATATGCCGGAAGACAGCCTGACGATAGAATGCGAGATCCCGAATAACACATGGTATTTTGATATTGTGCCTTCGAATGGGTGGATCCCGGTTTCATACTGGCTCCTCGCTATTGCCGCTTCTTATATATTTTCGTTATTGGTCGCTACAATTTATTATCAGATATCCAGCAAAAAGCACAGAGAAAAACAATATGCAGCTGATCTTAAGAATGCAGCGGAGCTGGCGAAAAGTGCAAACGAAGCAAAAACGCGATTTCTGTTTAATATGAGTCATGATATACGGACACCGATGAATGCGATCATAGGTTTTTCCGGATTACTGGAAAAGAATCTTCAGAACGAGGAAAAAGCAAAGGAATATCTGGGAAAAATCTGTTCTTCCGGAAATCTGCTGATGTCGATCATTAACCAGATCTTGGAGATAGCCCGTATTGAAAGCGGTACTACAGCGCTGCAGCTGAAAGCTGAGGATATAAATACAGTATTTCATACGGTAAACACGGTATTTGAGGATGATATAAGGAAGAAGAACCTGCAGTATTCGGCAGATTTGGATGTAAATCATGCGTTTATCTTTTGCGACAGAGTGAAACTTCAGGAGATAATGCTGAATATTATCAGCAATGCAATAAAGTACACGTCTGATGGGCATGTGGTCCATGTAAAGATATATGAGAAAGATTCAGAGGATCCCCGGAAAGCCCGATTTATTTTTACCTGTGAAGATACAGGCATTGGCATGAGCGAGGAATATCTTCCACATATCTTTGAAGAATTTTCCAGAGAGCATACAACCACAGAGAACAAGGTCGCTGGTACAGGACTGGGCCTTCCTATTGTAAAATCCATGATTGAGTTGATGGGAGGAAGTATCCGGGTAGAAAGCGCGCAAGGTGCCGGGACAAAATTCACAGTAGATATTTCTTTTGATACAGCATCAGAAGAGGATGTATATAGGAATCAGATATCTGAACAGCCAGATATATTAGAAAAGCTGAAAGGAAAACGTATTCTTCTTGCAGAGGATAATGATCTGAATGCAGAGATTGCGATAGAACTGCTTGCAGAACAAAAGATCATTGTATACCGTGCGAAGGATGGAGCAGAGTGTCTGGATAAGCTGGAGAAAGCAGATTCCGGATATTATGATATGATTCTTATGGACATTCAGATGCCGGTGATGGATGGATATAATGCTGCAGCCAGGATACGCAGGATGAAAGATGAGAAGAAAGCCTCCATCCCCATTGTTGCAATGACAGCAAACGCCTTTGCAGAGGACAGGCAGAAGGCAATATCGATGGGAATGAATGATCATGTGGCAAAACCAATTGATATGAATGTACTTTTACCGGTGATAGCAAAATATATAAGGTGAAATATCAGTTGGGATTACAGGTATCAAGAATTGCGGTGACTTGACTTATTCGTTGCAACCACATATAATTGTTTCGGAACGTAACTTGAAACTTACATTTCGAATACAAAATAAATTCTTATGAAGGGAAGAATAAATGAAAGTATGAAACCTGTGGAGGCATATGATAATGTCAAAAGATGAATATTTAATCACAGATGCGCCTCTTAAAGCGCTGACGGTTTTCGCAATGCCGATGATTCTCGGCAGCTTTTTTCAGCAGATATACAATATGGCTGACTCCATTATCGTCGGTCAGTTTGTGGGTTCCTCTGCACTGGCAGCGGTGGGTGCCTGTGCAGCCCTGACGAATGTTTTCATTTGTGTGGCACTGGGTGCCGGTGTCGGTGCTGGTGTGCTTGTGAGCCGCTATTTCGGTGCCAAAGAGTATGGCAAAATGAAAACCATTGTGTCTACAT
>ERZ825324.3206-NODE-3206-length-15602-cov-3.864154_pt1 | contig 15602 bp, 7 predicted proteins | sample MGYA00519859_ERZ825324 | MGnify/ENA primary metagenome ERZ825324 (study PRJEB31778, sample SAMEA3449198) | human gut metagenome | biome: human gut; feature: human-associated habitat; material: faeces | place: United Kingdom | collected 2010/2012 ... | reverse complement strand
TGAATGGCGATGGGGGCCGGTCCATATGGACCGGCCCCCATCGCCATTCACATGCGCGTCTGGATTTCAGAGCGTGATGTCTTCGTTCTTGGACTTGGCGAGACGCTCCTTGGCTTCCTTGATTTCCTTCTCGGCGGTCTCGACGTCGGCGAAGAAGTCCCCGGGCATGACCTCCTTGCCCGGCTCGAGAGCCTTGTACTGCTCGAAGAAGTGCTTGATCTCCGCCTTGTGGAACTTGGAGACGTCGTCGATGTTCTTGATGTTGTCATAACGGACGTCGTCCGGAACGCACAGCACCTTGTCGTCGCCGCCTTCCTCGTCGACCATGTGGTACAGGCCGACGGCGCGGCACTTGACCACGCAGCCCGGGAACACAGAGTCGGTGAGCATCACCAGCGCGTCGAGCGGGTCGCCGTCTTCGCCCAGCGTGCCGTCGATATAGCCGTAGTCATCCGGGTAGCCCATCGCCGTGAACAGCGTGCGGTCGAGGAACACGCGGCCGGAGGCCTGGTCCACTTCGTACTTGTTCTTGGAACCGCGTGGGATCTCCACGACGACATTGAAGGTTTCTGCCATGGTATTTCTCCTTTGCATGGACTTGTGCTAACGAACAACACAATACCCGCACATGCACACGGGGGCCGTTCGTCGCGAGTTGCATGCGGCGAACGGCCCCCGTGTGCTCAGCGGTGCTCTCAGTCGAGCGGCTGTTCCCCGGTCTCTACGTGGAACACATGCGCCACATCCGCCCAGGGTGCCAGCGAGACGAAGTTGTCCCAGCTCCAGTCGTACTCACGGCCGGTGAGCTGGTCCTTCACGCGGTACGGGTGCTCGGTGGGCAGCCCGAGTGCTTTGGCATCGACGTGGATCGACGACTGCTGCTCGTTGTATGGGTCGAGATTGACCACAACGATGAGCGTGTCGGTGCGTCCGTCTTTGGTGAAGCGGCCTTCCGTCTGCCGTGCGAAGGCGATGATGTTCTCGTTGGCGGACGGCAGGATCGTCAGATTGTGGTAGCTCGTGGTGGCCGCATGCTTCGAGCGGATCTCGTTGAGCGAGGTGAGCAGTTTGGAGATGCCGATTCTGTTCGCCGCGGACCAGTCGCGGACCTTGATCTCGAACTTCTCGTTCGACGACTGCTCCTCGGCATCGGCGCGCTGCCGGTTCTCGATAAGCTCATAGCCGTTGTAGATGCCCCAGCTGGGGGAGCCGAGGGCCGCGAGCACGGCGCGGATGGCGTGTGCCGCCACACCGCCGTCGCGCACATAGGCGGTGAGGATGTCGGGGGTGGTGGGCCAGAACGTGTTGTGCTGGTAGTAGCCGCCCTTGCCGTTGGTCTCCTGCAGGAACTCCTCGAGCTGCGGCTTCGTGTTGCGCCACGGGAAATAGCAGTGGGACTGCGTGAAACCGGCGTAGCTCAGCGCGCGCACCATGGCCGGGCGCGTGAAGGCCTCGGCGAGGAACAGCACCTCTGGGTGCTTCTTCGTCACGGCTGCGATCACGTCCTGCCAGAAGCGCACCGGCTTGGTGTGAGGGTTGTCGACGCGGAAGATGGTTACGCCCGCGTCGATCCACAGGTTCATGATGCGTTCGACCTCACGCTCGATACCCTCGAGATCGTTGTCGAAGTCGATCGGATAGATGTCCTGGTATTTCTTCGGCGGGTTCTCGGCGTAGGCGATCGAACCGTCCGGCTTGGTGCGGAACCAGTTCGGATGCTCCTTCACCCACGGGTGGTCCGGTGAGCACTGCAAGGCGAAGTCGAGCGCCACTTCGAGGTTCAGCTCGTGGGCGCGCTGGCAGAACGCCTTGAAGTCATCCATCGTGCCGAGCAGTGGGTCGACGGTGTCGTGTCCACCGAGTTCGCTGCCAATGCCGAACGGCGAGCCTGGGTCGTCCGGGCCCGCATTGAGGGCACCGTCGGGGCCCTTGCGGTTCGTCACGCCGATCGGGAAGATCGGAGGCAGGTACACGATGTTGAAGCCCTCCGCCTTGGCTCGTTCCAGTCCGCTGACGGCCGTGTGGAAGTTGCCCTGCACCTTTTTGCCGTTGTCGTCGAGGTAGGCGCCCTCGGAACGCGGGAAGAACTGGTACCAGGCGCTGAAGCTCGACTTCGGGCGTTCCACGTGGAACACATGGTCACCACTTGAGGTGAGACCGTCGCGCAGCGGATTCGTCTCATGCAGTGCCTCGATGTCGGCGTTGTCGGCGAAGGTGAGCCGGCTTTTGGCGTCGAGCGACGTGTCCATCATCGATTTCGCTGCCTCGCGCAACGTCTTGCGCTGCTCGGCGTTGAGATTCGCGTCACGGGTGGAGGCCCAGCGGGTGAGCAGCTCGGATCCGCTGGTCAGGGTGTTCTCCACGTCGGAAAGTACATCCACCTTGATGCGGGCGTCATGCAACCATGCCCCGTAGGTGTCTTCCCAACCTTCGATGGCCAGTTGCCCAGCTGCTTCTTCACCTCTGCGAATTCGGCATCCCACGGGTTCAGCGTGGAATGCTCGCCAGCCTGCAGCTTCGCCGTGTACAGGTCGAGGCCTGCGTTCTCCACGGTCATCGGGACCCGTGCCATGATGCGGCCGCGTGGATTCTTCAGCACGGCGGTCGCTCCGACCTTCGTGCGCCCCTCCATGAACACCTGGGCGGAAACGGTGAACTGCTCCCCGATCTCGACTCGGGCAGCGTAGACGTCGTCTTCGACGGACGGTTGGCAGTTCAGGATGTTGACGCGTCCGAACTGGCCCGGCTCCTTGATGGCGATCGGCATGGCCGGTGCCTCGGCTATGAATGTGGCCTGCTTGGACGCGCGTGGCTTGCGCGTGCGCGTCGTTTTCTTCGCCGCCGGTTTCCCGGCGGCCTCTGTCTCATTGTGTTGTGCTTCCATACCTGTCATTGTATGGAGTTTTTCGCGGCTGAGGTTGCGAGCCTGTACAAACGGTGGAAATTCCTTACCAATAGTCCACATTGTGGATGCATTTCCGGTCGGAAGGCCGCAGGCCTCTTCGTTCCCGCATGAATTCAATGCGGGATGGACAAAGTTCGTGCCGTTGTCGCATAGGCGTTGTGGATTGTGAATAGTGGCGCGGTTATCCACAATCGACTGAAACGCCGTCCTCCGTCCACAATGCCCCGTCCGGCTATGCACGCCGACCTGACTGTGTGAATCTGACAGCACATAATCTGCCAACACAATACGGGAAGGACGGTTGGAATGAACAGATCGGCAAGACATATGCGGGTCGTGGTGGTGCGGCTGCTCGCCATGCTGGCGGCCGTATGCGCGATTGTCGGCATACGGGGTGCGACTCGTGCCAATGCGTACACAGGGGAGAAACTCACCGTGGCCAGCGCCTCAGACTACCAAAGCTACTTCGATGGCGGCCGAATCTATTTCTTCGGAATGATCGGATATGACGGCCAGCAGAGACGGTACTACTGCATGGATCAATCGCAGGAGACGAACTACACGCTCGGCGTCACCAAACCGATGCCGGACACGTTGGTGACGCGCCTGGTGGGCGAGATGCTCAACCGACACCAACGCGAACACAACGTCGACGATCTGCAGGCGGCGTTGGCGTTCATCGTGCACGATGCATTCGACACAAGCCAGGGAGATGCCGGTTGGCCGCATGCGAGAGGGATTCTCGAAAGCCAATACCCGAACATACTCGCCAAGGCGCGCGAGCTCTATGAGGAGGTGCGTCCGGTCGTGCCGCAGTCCATTGCGACCCGAGTCGAGTACACCGACGGCAAACGCGCGGGAAACATCGTGCTCGAGATTCTCGACGACGAGGGCACGCCCACCACGAACACGGAGTATTCGGTGAGTCTGGAGGGCGATGCCGTGTTCGCGAACGGTGCGAGAACGCGAATCGGGCGCACCAACGGCAAGACCCTCCGCTTCGCATGGAAGGCGAGCGGCGAAGGAGCTGTGCGCGTCCATGCGCAGATGCAGGTGCCGGCGGTGGAGATGGCCGTGAGCTCCCAGAACCTGTTGCGCGTGGCTGCGGCCAAGACGGTGGAAGCGGCCGGGACGGCATTCGACACGGTCACCGTGTTCTCGCCGACGTTGGTCACCCAGACCACGCCGAAATCCACAGATCCCGGGTCTGCGGTGACCGATGACGTGACCATGCGACTCGACGGTGACGACAACTACTGGCCTGCCGATTCCGCAGTGGAGGCGAGCGGGTGGTACTTCACCGGCCTGCGCGGGGAGAACTTGGACTCGGTCATACGCCCGGATTCCGGCGAACCGGCACGGGAATTCCTAGGCAGACTGAAACGGCTCGGATTCGAACCCGCCGCATACGGCAACGCGACGTTCACCCATGACGGGCAGCATAGGCAGGTGCAGGCCGTCAGCGAGGAGAACGGGACGGAGCCGTACCGAGCACATGACGGCGACGCCTACGGCACATGGGTGTGGGCGGTGGAACGGCAACGGCAACCATCCGCCGTGCAACAGGTGATGACTCATGATTGGGTGAGCGGGTTCATGGAGCCGGCGGAGACCAATGTGACCCGCACGCCTGTGCAGGTGCGGTCACAGGCCGGTGAACACAGTGCACACGTGGGCGCCATGCTGACCGACGTGATCGAAGTGAGCGGATTCCCCCATGACCACGGTGAGTTCGGAGGCAACGAACAGTACGGGCTGGCTGCCGACGAACCGTACGCCCAGGTAAGCATGTGGTGGGCGGGCGACGGCAATGGCGGTGACGACGAACCGTACCGGCCGCAAGGCGAGGCCGAGCCGGAGGAAGACGGACACCACACGCTGATCGGCAGCTGGGACGTGCCCGCGCGCAACGGCATCGTGAGATTCGGCGGCGGCCAGATCGATGCGCATGGCGATGCGGTCACGGTGCAAGCCGCCCGTCCTGGGTGGTATGTGTTCGTCTGGAAATTCAAGGGTGACGCCCGTGCGATGCCGCAGCAGAGCGCCTACGGCGACAGCTGGGAGTGCGTCCGCGTGGTACGTGGGAGCGTCCATGCCGAACCGGCTGCAGACGGGTTGCCCGCAGACGAGCGAAAAACCGCTGACCTCAGTGCTTCCCCGACGCAACAGGGAGTGCGAACAGACCCCGCCAAGAGCGTCACACGGCAGCCCGCACCTATTCGACTGGCGAGAACAGGCGTGAGCATGGGCGGCGTCGCCCTGATGGGCGTAGTGATTGTGACCGCCATCGCCATGCTACTGGTCGCGCATCGTCGACATGCGATGTCACTGCGACGGGAAGACGGTGAACACAACGCGGCGACCGCAGGCGCCGACGAACACATGGAAACAGGAAAGGAATAGGAGGAATCTCATGCGAAAGCACAATGGCGTGCGATTGGATGGCGGGCACAGCGCGCTCGCGGTATTGGCGAGGAGGGCGGCTTCGGCCTGCATGGCCGTGGCAACAGTGGTCGGTGTGGTGGAGGCGGCACCCGCGTGGGCCGAAGAATCCGCTGAATTCCCGCAAACCATGCATTTCGCCGTCTCCATGGCCAATATGAATTTGAGCGAGAACGATCTGCCGGCGTTCCGCTACGGTTTCTCCGGGTTCCGGGAGGCGAATCCGACCGTGCCGGTGTACACGAACAGTCAATTCGAAGAGGCGCAGGCGTACTTCCGAGGCAATGCCGCCTATTGCATGGACGTCGACAAAGGGGCTCCGGGCGACCATTGGGGCGACGCGCGGAATACGGTGACGGTGGCCGAGCCGGTCACGGGGTACCACATGTTCAAATACACCACCCGTCCCAGCACGGTGGAATACCACAAGGCAGGTGCTCCGCAGACCGGTGCCGTGGCGTGGATCGCGGCGAAGGGGTACCCGAACGTGGAAAGTCAGAGCGTGTTCGCCAAGAACCTCGACGACGTCGACGCACGTTCCGTGACGCAGCTGGCAATATGGATCGCCTCCGGTCAGGTGCGTGTGGAAGGTGGAGAGGACTCATCGAAGGCCACGAAGGCGGTATCGGTGGCAAATCCGGGGCATCAGGTGGCTGGGGCCGGCTATTCGAGCGGCGGCCAGCAGAATTTCGCCCCCTACACGATGATCGGTCTGGCGTGGCTTCTGGCGCAGAAGGCCCTCAATGCCGAGGATCGCGACGAATACGAGGCCGTGTTCTATGAGCCGGTCGGAACCGCAGGCACCCTGCAACGCATGCTGTATGCGCGTAGGGTGCCGAAGAAAGCGCACCCGCGGACGGTGACGATGCGTAAGGTCGCGACGAATGCCGCATACACCACCGCCAATGAGGCATACGATATGACCGGTGCCGAGTATGCATTGCGCCGGAATGGGACGCTGGTGCATACCTTCAGCACCGATGCCGAAGGCAGGGCGACCTCGAGCGTCGATGTGATGCCCGGCACCTATACGTTGCAGGAAATGCAGGCGCCACGAAGAGGCTACATGCTGAATTCCAAGGTCAAAACCGTGGAGATTGCTGAAGGATCAGGCACGCAGACCATCACGATGGATGGCGAACATGCCGAATTGCCGCTGACCTCCATTGATGACCTTCACGTGCGCAAAGTCATAGCCAACGCCGGCTCGCCGGGCTCCCTCGAAGGTGATGTGGCGTCGTTAGAGGGGGTGCGTTTCCGGGTGGAGTGGTTCGGCATGGTGGCCACCGATGCAGCCGCCCTTGAGGGCAAACACCCCCAAGCGAATGCCATATGGCGAACCGACTCCAATGGCGTTGCGCGGTTGCATGAGAAGCCGGATGAGGGCACATGGCCCTACACGGATTCAGCGGGCCGCACCATGTTTCCTCTGGGAACCGTGCGCATCACCGAGCTCAACGCACCTCAAGGGCTGGTGCGTGCCGCTTCGGCACAACACCCGGGCAGTGTATTCACCCTCACCGACGGCGGCGACCACAAGGTGATGCGCACTACACTGAACCCGTGGAACAACGGCTCGGGCGGCAACGACGCGACCACGATCGCATTCCCGAATGAAACGGTCAAAGGCGGCGTCGAGGTGGTCAAGACCGATGATGACCTGCATGGTTCCCAGCCACAGGGCGATGCGTCGCTCGACGGCACGGTGTATGAGATCGTCAACAAATCCATGGCGCCGGTTCATGTGGGCGGCAGGGAGATTCCCCGCGATGCCGTGGTGGCGACCATAGCCACCAAGACGGTGCAGGGGAACAGTGTGGCTGCAACGGAGACGAGACTCCTGCCATACGGCACCTATCAGATTCGCGAACGCAGTGCTGCGGCCGGTTACCACCGGGCTGGGTTCGACAAGACCTTCCGGATTCGCGAAGACAACATGATCGTGCGGTACACGCTCGACGCCAATGGCGTCGACGCGAACATGGCCACGATCCGCGGAGTGGGTGCGAATGCCAACGATGTGCAGCGCGGTGGGCTCCAATTGCTCAAAGTGGATCGTGAGACGGGGTTGGCGACCCCATTGGGTGCGGCTTCGTTGAACGGCACCGGTTTCGAGGTGATCAACCGCAGTGCCAATGCGGTTGTCGTGAACAATCGCACCTATAAGTCCGGCGACGTGGTGCGAACATTGTCTGCCTCCTACGGAGACATAGTCGACTCCGATGGGAAGCCAACGGGGAGCAAGGGCATCGTGGCGAGAACCGCCATAGACGAATTGCCCTACGGAACCTATGAGGTGCGTGAGACCGTTGCCTCGGCAGGGTATTTGCGCGATGCATCCGCGCGCGCATGGTCAAAGCGCTTCACCATAGGCCATGATGGAGGTGATGCGTCAACCGGAGCCTATGAGGCCAATGGCAACCCGCATCGGTATGCCTCATTGGCGCATGTATCGGGTGCAGGTTCCGCGTCCAACCAAGTGCAGCGCGCGGATTTCCACTTCATCAAGAAAAGCGCCGACACCATGGAGCGCATGGGGCCGATCGCCTGGCGACTCACCTCGAAGACGACCGGGGAAAGCCATGTGATTGTTTCCGACAAGAACGGCGAACTCCATACGAAATCATGCGACGGCAGGTTCAATGACTCCGGGACCGGCACCACCGGATGTCGACCGCACAGCAGGAACACGAACGCCAACGACCCGGACGCTGTGAACGCAAACGGGGCGGTTGGCAAGGATTCTCAAGGGAATCCGGTGGTGAAGGATGCGTCGAAACTCGATGCCGAGGCCGGCATATGGTTCACCGGCATCGGGCCGAGATCAGGAGGCCAGTCGGTGCAGTGGACCTCCGCGACCTCCTATGAGGTGACGCGCGATGGTGCGAAGCGTGCTGTACAGGTGAACGATGCATTGCGCGCATTGCCCTATGACGACTATGAACTCGTCGAACTCCCCACACCCGGCGCGAACGACGGGCATCGCATGCTTTCGGTGACCCTCACCGCCAAGGAATTCAGCAGGAACGGCGACGGTTCGTTGAACCCGGACGGCAACGGCGTGGACATGGACTACGGAACACTGGGCAATGTGGCGATGGGCATGACCACACGGCTTGCATACTTCGGTGCAGGTGCCGATGCCTTTGGCGATGACGGCAATGCCGGTGACAAGCTCGCGCCTGCCATCGGAACGCTATCGGTGGTCGATTCGGCTGAATACTGGGGCGTGACGGCAGGAACGTACACCGATTCGGGCGAGCTCTACGTGATCGAGAACGGCAGGATTTCAGGCGAGGCTGTGGCGAAGGCCACGAAGCAGTTGAAGGTTGGCAATCCCCATGGCGGCACTTCCAAGCTCACTTTCACCATCGACCATGCCGAACGACTTGCCGGCAAGACGGTAGTGGCGTTCCGCACGATTCGCAATGCCGACGGCACGTCGTTGCTGGAGCACCGCGACGCCGCCGATGCCGAGCAGCAACTGCGCTTCCCGCAGATCCATACGAATGCTGCGGCCGACATCGACGACGAAGCCAATGCGAGCGCACAATCCGTGACAATCACTGACGCGGTGTCCTATGCGAATCTCGTTGCCGGGAAGCCCTACACGCTGAAGGCAACGCTCCACTACCGCACGTTCGGCGACACGGGTGTGGTGAGTGACGGGGGAGTGGTGCACGACCGACACGGCAAGGAGGTGACCGCCGAGCTGCCATTCGCACCTAGCCAATCCGACGGAACGGTTGACGTGACCTTCCTGTTCGAACCGCCCGAAGACCTTGCCGGCAAGACGGTAGTGGCCTTCGAAAGCCTGCAGCATAACGGCGTGGACTTCGCGGCTCACGCCGACATCGCCGATGAGCGGCAGGACGTGCGTTTCCCTGCCATCGCGACATCGGCCTCGGATGCCTTTGACGGTGACTCGTTGCTGCCGATCACGAATGGCGTGGTGAAGGATGTGGTGGAGTACCGCAACCTCAGTCCAGGGCATGATTACGAGTTGGTTTCGACCATTCATGCGAAGGTCGTGGGTGATGACGGCACCGTTTCCGACATGGGCGCGCTCACCGACGGTGACGGGAACACGCTGACGGTGACGACGACATTCACCCCCGGGCAGGCGGATGGCACCGTCGATGTGGAGTTCCCGTTGGACGTTGGGCATCTGCGGTTGGAAGGCAAGCGATGCGTGATGTTCGAGACCCTGCTGCGCGACCATACGATGCTCGCCGAGCACGCCGACATCAACGACGAGCATCAGGAGGTGCAGATCGCGAGCATAGGCACGCAGTTGACGACCGAGGGCGGCGCCCACGAATTGCAGGTGACTTCGGCGGTCTCGCAGGCGCAACTGGACGCACAGCTGGGAATACAGGTGCGCGAAAGCGACGATGACGTATCACAGGTGGAAGTGGTGCTCACCGACACAGTGGCCTATGCCAATCTGCTGGCAGATATGCCGTATCGGATGGATGGCGAACTGCATTTGCGCGGTTTCGACAATGCCGGCCATGCCCGTGATGCCGGTGTGCTCAAAGACCATGCCGGCAATACGGTGGTCGCCTCTGTCGAATTCACGCCGAAACGGTCCAACGGCACGGCGAGGCTCGAATTCAGATTCACCGTGCTGAAACGGGATCTGCACAATGTTGTGTTGGTCGCCTACGAGCGACTGTACTCCAATCCGATGCAGGACGCGCAACAGCTGACGGCCGAGCATGCCGACATAGCAGATGAGGGCCAGACCGTGCGCATCATCGATATCGGCACGCAGGCCCGCGACGCCCGGTCTGGTACGCATTCCGGAACGCTGGACTCCCGAATCTCACAGGTGGATACGGTCGCCTTCACCGGATTGACCGTAGGCAAAGAATATGAGGTGCGGGGAGAACTGCACATACGAGATGCCAATGGCGAGGATGGCGGTGTGCTCAGGAACAAGGACGGCCAGCCGGTGACTGCATTCGCCAGATTCACTGCAGCCAAGCCAACTGGGACCGCCGAGTTGAGGTTTGACGCCGAACTCGGCAACGTGTCAGGCGAAGTGCAGACTGTGGCATTCGAACGGCTGATGGTTGAGGGCAAACAGGTGGCCATGCATGCCGACATCGACGATGCGGGGCAGACGGTGATCTATCCCAAGCCGCCGGAACCGCAGAGACCGCGGGGCAACGCAGGTTCGGGCACGTCGGTCGCGGCGACAGGTGTCATAGCCGACGTGTTCCTTGCCTTTGCCGTCATCACTGGCGCGCTTGGCCTCATGGTGCTCACCGGATTGCTCATAGCACGCAGGAACCGGAATCTGTAGGTAGGCTCGTTGAATGACACCCTTTGTGGAGTCGACGGAATGCGTGAGTCGCGGAGTCCATTCGGCGCGGGCACCGGTTGGCGTTCGGTGCGCCGGGCTGAATTCGCGAACTGCGCATTCCGTTGTGCGCGCGTCGGGCGCCTGCAAAAATGGAGACGAATCAGGCGCAGCACAGAGCAGAACGGAGGGGCGCAGGCATGACCAGCGAGCAATCGCCCCACAATGGCAATGCGGCCGGACCTCCTGAGCCCTTGACGCAGGAGGGAAACGGCCTGTCGGGACGCGTGAAGGGCAGTGCGGCACGGTTCGATTGGCGGGAATCATTCAAGCATTTGCTGTTCGCCGTGGTGTGTGGCGTGGCCGGAGGTTTCGGGTCGATTCTGCTCTGCCTGTTCGTCGATGCCATGCGTAGTGTCTTCGTGCGCAACACCTGGCTGATCTGGCTGCTGCCGGTGGCCGGATTGCTCGAGTTGCTCCTCTACAAGATGTTCCGCATCCCGCTGGGGGAGACCACCGAATCGGTGATTGCGCGCATGAGGCACGGTCGGACGGTGCGAGGATTGCTGGCGCCGGGCATCTTTCTCACCACTGGCATGTCGATTCTGGCTGGCGGCTCCGTTGGCAAGGAGGCTGGAGCGCTTCAGATGGGCGCGAGTCTGGGAGCCACCATTGCCAAACCGTTTAAGTTGCACGATGTGCTGCGGGTTCAGGAAGGCGCAGCCGAGGACCGTAGTATGCACTCCTATGCCGCTTCCATGGGCATGGCCGCCACCTTCTCGGCATTGTTCTTTGCTCCGCTCGGTTCCTGCATGCTGGTATTGGAGTTCATGCGCTTCAGCGAGCTGAGGTATGTGGCGTCGATGCTCATCGGTTGCTTCGTCGCCTACTTCATTGCACGCCATTTCGGCATCGGCGATCTGATTTGCACGGTGCCGATTCCCGAATTCACCTGGCGTGCCGTGGGCATCTGCCTTGTCATAGGTGTCGCCTGTGCGGTGGCCGGCTCCATCTTCGCGCTGTGCATCCGCCTGCTACAGAACACGACGATGCAGATTGTGCGCAACTATTATCTGTGGGTGGTTGTCGGTGGTCTGATCATGGCCACGTTGGTCTCCGTGTTCGGGTGGTGGAGGCTCACCGGTTCGGGCGGCGAAATGCTCAACCACATGCTTGCACAGCCCAATGTGTCGTGGGATTTCGCAATCAAGGGGTTGCTCACCTTCATCTGCCTCGGTTTCTGGTTCAAAGGCGGTGAGATCATGCCGTCGTTGTGCATAGGTGGCCTCCTGGGAGGCGCGTGTTTCGCCATGACCGGCTCGAGCCCGCAGATGGGTGTGGCGGTTGGCGCTTTGTGTTTCCTAGCAGCATTCAACCGCTGCCCGGTGAGCGCGTTTCTGTTGGGATGTGAGATCTTTGGGTGGGGCATGGCACCATTTCTGGCCGTGGGTGTGGCGGTTTCGTTCATGTTCGGCTATCCGGCGGGCATGTATGGGGCGAGCATCGATCTGCTCATGACCTCCGGCTGGCGCAAGTTCGTATTGCGACAGCATAGGCGTGCCATGGAGAATGCCGCCAATCACGATCCCGATCTGTTCGATTATGTGCTGAGCGCCACCACCGCGTTCAAGAAGGCCACCGATCGCACACGGGTGTTCGCCGATCCTTGGATCGCCGAACATCAGCGCGAACATGAGGAACACATGCAGGAGCGTATGGAACGTGAGGAGAAGCGGCGTGCGGATGTGCGCAGGGCGCAGCGCGCGCCTGCGAAGCCGCATCATCCTGAGGCACCGACGCGCCCTGCGCAGTCTGCAAATGCAAACGGTACGCAAGAGCGGGAGCCGAAGACGAAGTAGTCGGTTCGAGTTCCGTGTGTGCCATACGTTGTCTGCAGGTTTGTCAATAGGCAATTCACGGACGTCTGTCAGATGTGATCCGAGCAATTGCCGCGACAAGCGTAAAGCTCGAATAAATGTACGCTGAGCGCTTTTCTGCCGAGACGGCACGAAAAGTCGTCTTAGTATCGAGGTGAATAACCATACCAGGAGGATGTTTGCAATGGTTGATGTAAGTGTAACTGCTACAAGCTCAGACCAGAATCTCACGGATTCTCCCCACTACCTCGCCGAGACGCTCATCAAGAACGGTGTCAAGCATATGTACGGCGTCGTCGGAATCCCGGTCACTGATTTCGCACGTATCGCACAGGGCATGGGCATCCGCTTCATCGGCATGCGCCATGAGGAGGACGCGGTGAACGCTGCCGCTGCCGAAGGATTCCTCACCGGTCGCCCAGCTGTGGCGCTCACCGTTTCCGCGCCGGGCTTCCTCAATGGTCTGGCACCGCTGCTTGAAGCCACCACGAACGGCTTCCCGGTCATCATGATCGGCGGTTCGTCCACTCGCCATGTCGTCGACATGCACGAAGGCGAATACGAAGGCCTCGACCAAATGAACTATGCGAAGCAGTTCTGCAAGGAATCGTTCCGCATCGACAAGATCGAAGACATTCCGCTTGCTGTGGCCCGCGCCATGCACATCGCATGCTCCGGCCGTCCGGGCGGTGTCTACATCGATTTCCCGGACGACGCCGTCGCCCAGACGCTCGACAAGGATGTCGCCGAGTCGCAGCTGTGGGTCGCGAACCAGCCGGCTCCGGCAATGCCGCCGGCGCAGTCCTCTGTGGATGAAGCGCTCAAGCTGCTCTCCGAGGCCAAGAACCCTCTCATGCTTGTGGGCAAGGGTGCGGCGCTGGCCCAGGCCGAGGACGAACTGCGTGAATTCGTCGAGAAGACCGACATGCCATTCCAGCCGATGTCGATGGCCAAGGGCGTCATTCCGGACGATGACCCACACTGCACGGCGAGCTGCCGCGGTCTCGCGCTGCGCACCGCCGACGTCGTGCTGCTCGTCGGCGCTCGTCTGAACTGGATGCTCAATTTCGGCGAGGGCAAGGAATGGAACCCGAACGTCAAGTTCATCCAGATCGATATCGACCCGAACGAGATCGAGAACGCCCGTTCCATCGCATGCCCGGTGGTCGGCGACATCAAGTCCGCCATGCAGATGATCAATGCCGGTCTCGAGAAGACGCCAGTGAAGGCGTCCGCGCAGTGGCTCGACATGCTCAAGGCCGACGCCGAGAAGAACGATGCCAAGTTCGCCGCCCGCGTGAACTCGAACACCGTGCCGATGGGTCACTACGACGCGCTCGGCGCCATCAAGAAGGTGTACGACCAGCACAAGGACATGATCCTGACCAACGAGGGCGCGAACACGCTCGACGATTGCCGCAACATCATCGACATCTACCAGCCGCGCCATCGTCTCGACTGCGGCACGTGGGGCGTTATGGGCTGCGCGGTCGGCTATTCAATCGGCGCCGCAGTGGCCACCGGCAAGCCTGTCCTGTACGTCGGCGGTGATTCCGGCTTCGGCTTTGACGGCATGGAAGTCGAGGTCGCCTGCCGCTACAATCTGCCGATCACCTTCGTCGTGCTCAACAACGGCGGCATCTACCGCGGCGATTTCGAGAATCTCGGCGACGACGGCGACCCGTCGCCGCTGACGCTGAGCTACGACGCCCACTACGAGCGCATGATCGAGGCGTTCGGCGGCAACGGCTATTACGCGACCACCCCGGCGGAAGTCGAGCAGATGGTCGGCGAGGCCGTCGCCTCCGGCAAGCCGAGCCTCGTGCACGTGCAGCTCGCCGATTATGCGGGCAAGGAGTCCGGGCACATCTCCAACCTGAACCCGAAGCCCGTCGTCGGCCCGCTCGCCACTTCCGAAATGACCGCGAACCCCTACCTCAAGGGCGCCCATATGTGATTCGCTCCGGTGCCCCGGAGCGCCGCGGCGTGGTATGACGACAAGTCATCCGCGCCGCGGCACCGGTGCTCCCGCCCACTCCACCAGAAGACAAGAGAAGACAAATGACAAAGATATTGATAGACGACATCATCCCCATCATCGTCATCATGGCGTTGGGCTATGTCTGTGGAAAACTCAGCTACTTCGACAACGATCAGCGTCAGGGCCTCAACAAGCTCGTGCTGAACATCGCCCTCCCTGCCGCACTGTTCATCTCGATCGTCAAGGCGACCCGTGAGATGCTCGCACAGGATGCGGTGCTCACAATTCTCGGCTTCATCGGCATCATCGTGATGTTCATGTTGAGCTACTACCTGTGCCGACTGATGTTCCACCATTCGATCCAGGAAGCGGCCGTATGCGCGTTGATCGCCGGCTCGCCGACCATCGGCTTCCTCGGCTTCGCCGTGCTCGACCCGATCTACGGCGACACCGTGAGCACGAACCTCGTCATCGCGATCATCTCGATCGTCGTCAACGCCGTCACGATTCCGATCGGCATGTATCTGATCAACCTCGGCCAGAGCAAGGATCGCGAGCGCCTGTCGAAGGCCGCCGTCACGAACTCGAAGGGCCAGGTCAGCATCGCCAATCCGAAGGACGATATCGCCGTCGATCCGAACAAGGATGCGAAGACCGACAAGACGGCAGAGGTGATGATCTCCAAGTCGTCGAACATGGGCAAGAAGAAGAACCAGAACCTCGAAGCGCTCATCAACGCACTCAAGCAGCCTGTGTGCTGGGCTCCGCTGCTCGCCATCGTGCTCGTGCTCATCGGCGTGCGCGTGCCGTCCGGTTTCGCTCCCACCTTCGACCTGATTGCCAAAGCGAACTCCGGTGTCGCCGTGCTGGCCGCCGGCCTCGCGCTCTCCACTGTGAAGTTCTCGCTGGGCTGGGAGACGATCTGGAACACGTTCTACCGCTTGATTCTCACCCCTGCGGCATTCCTCGGCGTCGGCCTGCTGCTGGGCATGGGCAGCAATGTGAACAAGCTCTCCATGCTCGTCATGGCTGTGGCCCTGCCGCCTGCATTCTCCGGCATCATCATCTCGAGCCGCTACAACATCTACG